>Ga0310810_10000741_pt1 | contig 32838 bp, 14 predicted proteins | sample NCmetagenome_FD_207641 | JGI IMG/M metagenome (GOLD analysis project Ga0310810, IMG submission 207641) | Soil microbial communities from experimental microcosm in Duke University, North Carolina, United States - NC | ecosystem: Engineered > Artificial ecosystem > Soil microcosm > Unclassified ... | reverse complement strand
AGCGGGTTTTGTATCTCATGAGCAATGCCCGCAGTCAGTTCACCCAGCGAAGCCATTTTTTCCGACTGCACCAATTGTGTTTGCGCCTGCTTCAGATCCGTTAATGTTTGTTCTACCTGCACCTTGGCAGCTTCCAGCCTATTGAAGTCTTCATAGCGTGCATAGGCTGTCGAGAAGGCATCGGCTACATGCTGGATCAATTTAATGTCATCGTTGCCAAGCTGCGTTGTATTTCCTACATACAACATACCCTGTAAGAACGGAAGGAAATGCAAATAGAAACCCCCGTGAGGCAGGGAACTTAGATATTGATCTTCCGATACAATTGAGCCTTGTTGCATTAAAACTTTAGCCAATTCTATGAAGCTGGACTCGTTCCAGTGGTCGACATATATTTTTTTGTCGTGCCAGTGATTTAAAACCAGGCCAAGATTTCCGGGCGTGTTGTATGGCAAATGAAATGCGGCGATCGCTTTTCCCTCGGGATTGGAAAGAAAAGTATGAATGGTTTGCTGTGCTTCATCCATAATAAATACGCCGCACCGGATAAAGGGAATTCCAAGGATAGTAAGTTCATTCCATATTAATGGTGTGATCCGCTCCAGGTCACCTACTGTACGCATTGAGGCGATCTCTGCACGAACACGATCAAGGGCCGCCTGCTTAACCGCCTCCTTCGCATTGGCTTCTGCATGTTGCAGATCACTAAAACGGGTATAGGCTAAGGAAAAAACGGTTGTCGCCCGCTGAAGCAGCCCCCAGCTTTCTGCCGAAATCTCGCCGGGTGATGTAGCACCCATAAACCCGTTCGAAAATTTGAATAAATGATAGATCCGGTCGGGAACAGTCTCGCTGTAAAACTCCGCCATTGCGCTTGAGCGTTCCGAAAAATAATGAATCCATTCCTTTCTGTGGTCACCCAGCATTGGAATAGAAATTTGCTTATTATCGGAATGATAAAATTGGAGCATCTGCCGGCCTACCCATGTATCGTTCAGGTCCATCGTTATATGATCGGCCCCTAATTTTTCACGCCGGTCATCTTTGATGGCGTACCAGCACTCAGTTTCTCCCGTCGCTTCGTTGTGAATAAAAATGGCGCTTCCTTCCAATTCTTCCACGCCCAGCAAACCCATTTCCTTGCGAAGCAACTGTGCTACGTCGACAAGTTCATCCGGTTTTTGCATGGCCATGGCTCTCGCTCTCACTTTTTCCATTGCCGCTTCGATCCTGGCTTCTCTCGCATTAGCTTCCGCAATTCTTAAATCATTATATCTTTTGTAGGTGAGGCTGAGTACGGACGTAAAACGGCGATAAATTTGAAGTTCATCTTCGCTCATTTCTTTTTCCGTCCATGCATATACTCCTCCTTCCCTGAAGAAGAAGAAATAACCAAACTGCACTATGTCGTTCGAATAATGGGGGAAAGAGATTTGCGGGCGAATCACCTGGTAGTACTCTTTTATTTCGTTCCCCCTCAACACCGGGTGATATTCTGTCTGCGTTATCCAATGCTGGTACACATTTTCCAGGACAGGGTGGCCTTCCATTTTCAACCGGCCCACCAACTCCAGGCTTTCGCCCGATTCCGTTGTATTCCAGGTAAACATTTCGCCAATACGATCTTCCTTATCCAGCAGGCCTACACCGCAGCGTCTCGGTGTCAAACTAAACGATTGAAGTTCTTTGTAAAAAACTCCGATGGTATCTGCGAGGTCCTGCGAGTTGTGCATCGCCATGGCCTTGCTTCTTACTTTTTCCAGGGAAGCCTCAATTCGTGCTTCACGCGCCTGTGCTTCTGCATTTTTCAGATCCTGGTATCGACGGAAAGTCAATGAAAACACGGCAGCGAATCTTTTCATGACCTGTTTGTTTTCTTCGTTGTGCGGTTCCGGAGAGAAGGTCCATACGGCTCCTTCATCAAAGAAATAAGACTGAACATGACTATCCGGGAGATGTTGCAGTCCATTAGGCAGATAGTCACGTCTTGCATCCAGTATCCTAATATAGTCTTCTTTGTCCTTGCCGGCCATCAGGAAATAAGCATAATCGTCCTTATTCTTCCAACCTTTGTATAGCTGCTGCCAGAAGGGATGAATTTTCATATCAAAATCACCTATAGCTCTGACGATACTTCCATCATCCAAAGTATTAATGGACCAGACCTCCATGGTTTCATTTTCCCTTATATTAAGAATGCCACCTCTGTAATTTTGTATGTCCAGTTTTTCTAATTCAGTAAGCATGGTGGCTGTGGCCTGGCTCACGTCCTCGCTATTGTGCATCGCCATTGTCATGGCACGCACTCGTTCCAATCCTACTTCTACCTGCGCTTCCTTTGCTTGCGCTTCCGCTTTTTGGAGATCAAGAAAGCGCGTATAAGACTGGTCAAAAACATTTGCGAATCGTTTGAAAATTGCATTCTCTTCATCCGTGTAAGAGTTTCCCAAATAGTTTCCAATGAACAGGAAAATATGTTTGAGGACTACAGTCGACCTGGAGTACCCATGAGGGCCTGTTAAATACGACCTTATTTCATCGGAGAATTTCCTCCCCGCCTTTTCGGTCAAATGCGATATCCATTGAGCGTTTTCCGCCTGGTTAAGATGATCGGCAAAGAAATCCGAATGGTTTCTTATAGCATCCCTGATGCGGTTAATAACCGGGTTGTCGAAATAAGGCGCATGGATTTGAAGCGGCCGTGGATGGTCTCTTACTGCCATCCAGAAATTGATGTCAAAGTCTTCGTTATTTGCGCCGAAACTTACATTGTCGAATTGGAAGCCCAGCTGCTCTAATTGTTCTGACACTACCATGATCACATCCAGCAGCTCGTCGCTCTTGTGCATTGCCAGCGAGCGGGATCGAACTTTTTCCAGCGATGCTTCGATCCGGGCTTCCCTGGCCTGTGCTTCTGCAAGTTTCAAATCTTTGTATCGCTTATACGTGAGACTCAGCACAGCGGTGAAACGGCGATAGATCTTTAACTCATCTTCCGTAAAAGGATCTTCATTCCAGGCATACACCGCACCTTCCCGGAAACTAAAGAAATATCCATATTGAACAGCATCCTCAGGATAATTCTGAATCGAAATCTGTGAACCTACCCGTTGATAGTATTCTTTAATTTCATTTCCACGCAACACCGGTTGATATTCCTTTTGCTGAAGCCAGTTTTCATAAACATCGATAAGCACCGGGTGATCCTGTAATTTCAATGGCCCAATAATTTCCCTGGTTTCACCATCGTCGCCAATGACCATTCCCGTAAGCTCCGCGATGCGTGTCTCCTTATCAATTAAACCCACTCCGCATCTCCTTGGCATCAACTGCAATGCATCCAGTTGTTGATAAAAGGTTCTGATCGTTTCAACAAGGTCCTGCGACTGATGCATGGCCATTGCTTTGGCCCGGACTCTCTCAAGTGATGTTTCTATAGTTGCTTCCCTCGCCTGTGCTTCGGCCTTTTGCAAATCAAGAAAACGTTTATAGGTAAGGTCAAACACATTTGCAAACCGCTTCATCACAATCCTTGTCTCATTGTTAAAAGGGGTATCCAAAAAAGCAAACAAAGACCCATCGCGGAACACTGCATTATAATAATATTGCGGCTGTTCTTTTCGGCTAAAAGTTGATGAAATCGGTTCCTGGAACTTTGTTTGTGTGATCGATTCATAATAATCAACCAGATCCTGGCCCTTCAGCTCATAAGAATAGTCTTCGGATTTTCGCCACGCATCGTAAGCACCTTTCAAAAGTGGATGAATGTCTAATGGTTCATCGCCGGACACCTCCAGTACATTTCCCTCTTCTGATTTTATCGTGATCCATATATCACCTCTTGGCTTTTCCTTATCCAGTATGGCTATTCCACACCGGATCAATCCCATATTGAGCTTGTCAAGTTCTTCAAATACCGTGGCCACTGCTGTCTTTAGATCTTCGCTTTTATGCATAGCCATGGCCTTTGCACGAACTCTTTCCAACGATGCTTCTATGTTGGCCTCTCTTGCCTGCGCTTCCGCCTTTTGAAGATCGAGGAAGCGCGTATACGACTGGTCAAACACCTTAGCAAATCTTTTCAGTATACCGGTTTCTTCTTCGGAGAAGTTCTTTTTTGAATAGCTGGTGATATGAATACCTGTTTTTTTTGCAAATGCAATTGCAATTGTGGCAAATTCATTTCCTAAAAGAAATTCTTTTTGTCCCCGGGGAACGTTTCTAAGATCGGTGCGGTCAAACAGGTAGTGATACAGCTCGTTTTTTTCTTTCCCGGTGTAGCATTTAAAAAACAATTCCTTCCCACTTTCTTTTGCTTCTAATAAATCCTGCAGGTACGGAACTTTGGCATATTTGAGAAGAATTCGGGGGTGCTGCTGATGTTCCGTATTTTCCAGCCACCAATGAATGTCTTTCGAATTTTCTGAAAAAATGATGATGATCGCTGTATATAATTCAACGTTTAATTCTTTGAGTCTTTCAATAACCGTGTGCACCACATCCTGCAGCTCGTCACTTTTATGCATGGCAAGCGATCGGGAGCGAACTTTTTCCAATGCCGCCTCAATCTTAGCTTCTCTTGCCTGCGCTTCTGCTTTCTGGACGTCTAAATAGCGGGTATACGACTGCTGAAATACACGCCCAAATCGTTGAATGATATCAATATTTCGTTCTGATAATGGTTCAAAACTTCCGACCATCATCAAACCATAATCACTGATAGTACTCGTTGTGAAAATTGTACCTTCCTCCCTCATACCTTTTTGCACCGCCATTGGTAATTTTGCGAGACCGGTATTTGAAAAAAGATAATCTTCCCAATTTTTCTTCGTTTCGCCGGACAAAGTGTATTGATGTAGCGGTATCCTTTTTTGCCAGGCCTGCAGATAGGTGAGGAATACCTGCTGATCATTGTAGTCAATTCGGTAGCTTTCCGCATTGCCTGCTGCTTCAGGGTTAGCCGACCACCAGGCAATATATTTTTCCTCATTATGGAATATCCAGATAAGCACCCTGTTCAACACAAGGTCAAGCTGGCTTAGCTCGCCGAAAATTTTACCTACGATCTCGGCAATTTCTTCAGACCGGTGCATGGCCATGGTCCTGCTTCGAACTCTTTCCAATGCCGTTTCTATCTGCGCTTCTCTTGCCTGCGCCTCAGCTTTTTGTAAATCAAGAAAACGGGTATAGGTCTGGTCAAACACTTTTGCAAATCGCTGAAGTACCGCAGCGTTTTCTTCACTAAGAGGGTGCGGGCCGATTATTTGCAAAGCCCCATAAGTAAAGAAAGCAGTTGAAAGTTTTGCCGATGGCAAAGCACTGATAATTTTCTGTACTTCGACCGGGATATTCTTAAAATCTGTTTGTGAAAAAAATTGTTTGTCAAATTCATATTTCATTTTACCCGAATATTCGATCACTATGTAGTTCCTGCCTTCTTTCCAGGATTGCAACTGATCGTCTATATAAGGATGTTTGAAATAAGGAACATTATAACTTTCCGGGTAAAGCTTTTGTGTAAATCCTGATACCCAATATCGCTGGTTGTTCGATTCTTTATCAATGATTATGATATTGCAGGCATTCGAATCAAACTGCAGGTTATTCAATTGTTCGTATAACGTAGACACCACTTCGCGTAACTCATCACTTCGCTGCATCGCCATGGTTCTTGCACGAACTCTTTCTAATGCCAGTTGAATTTGTCCTTCTCTTGCCTGTGCTTCGACTTTTTGCAGATCGAGGAAACGGGTATAGGTTTGGTCAAATACGGATGCAAATCTTTTGAACACATCGTGCAATTCAGGGACCGGTTGATAGGTAATAAAAAGTAGAAATCCTTTTGAAAAATAAGCGCAATGATCCACCTGGTAGGTGGGAAATGAATGACCTTCCTTTTTTATAAGAGCTAGTTCTTCGCCCACCACGGGAAGGGTGAGCAAGTATTGGTAATTTCTTTCGGTAACTTCGCCACTTTCTTCCTCTATATATAATTCAAGACCCTTATTATGTGCTTCAAGGTAATGGATGAATGTAGGATTTTCATCCAAAGGTGCGCGCCAAGATGGGTAAATATCTCCCATGATACTGCTCATCGATAAGGTAATTGCTTTCTTATCTTCATCCCAAATGCAATAACCCGCAGTCCACGAAGGAGCTCCCAATGACTGTACCTGCTGAAAAAGTAATTTAGCTGCCTCAGGAAGTTCATTACTTCGCTGCATGGCCATTGTTCTTGCACGAACTCTTTCCAATGCCAGTTGAATTTGTCCTTCCCTCGCTTGTGCTTCGGCCGTTTGCAGATCAAGAAACCTGGTATAGGTTTGATCAAAAACCTTTGCAAAGCGTTTGAAGACATCATGCATCTCGGGGACTGGCTCGTAGGTAATGAACACCAGGTTGCCGTGAGAAAAATTAGCTATATGATCAATTTGAAAAGTGGGAAACTGTTCCCCGGCATCTAACCTGTCCTGCATCAATTTCCCAAGCACTGGAAGTGAGCACATATACCTATAGTGATCCGTTTGCAGTTCACCTGTTTTCTCGTATACATAGAGTTCATCGCCTCGCTTTCTTGATTCATTAAACTGGATAAAAACCGGGTGTTCCGTAAGTGGAATTTTGCAGGGCGGCAGTATATTACCATCTTCCCTTCCCTGGTACCAGGTAAATTCTTTATCATCAATTTCAAAAATGCCAAATCCGCAGGCCCATTGATGCACTCCCAGTGCTTTTACCTGCTGAAATAAAACAGTAGCGGCGTCGGCCAATTCATCGCTTCGCTGCATGGCCATTGTTCTTGCACGAACTCTTTCCAAAGCCAGTTGAATTTGTCCTTCTCTTGCCTGGGCTTCGGCTTTTTGCAGATCGAGGAAACGGGTATAGGTTTGTTCAAAGACTTTTGCAAAACGTTTGAAGACATCATGCATTTCAGGGAAATGCTCATAGGTAATGAATACGAGGTTGCCGTGTGAAAAATTAGCGATATGATCAATTTGAAAAGTGGGAAAACTTAAACCTGCATCCAGCAAGCGTTGCAGCGATTCCCGCATACCAGGGAGCGACATCATATAATTGTAGTGTTCCTCCTGGTATTCACCTTTCTTTTCATACACATAAAGTTCATCCCCTCTTTTTTTTGATTCCTTGTAGGAAATAAAAACCGGGTGCTCTGTTAAGGGAATCTTGCATGGCTGCAGAATATCGCCATCAGGACTACCCGGATACCACGTACATTCATTATCATTCATTTCGAATATGCTAAACCCGCATACCCATTGGGGTATGCCCAATGCTTTTACCTGCTGGAACATCACGGTTGCAACATCAGCCAGTTCGCTGGAGTGATGCATGGCCATTGTTCTTGCACGCAGTCTTTCAAGACCAAGCTGAATTTGCGATTCTCTTGCCTGTGCCTCGGCAGTTTTCAAATCGAGGAACCGGGTGTAGGATTGTTCAAAAACTTTGGCAAATCGTTTTAAAACCTGGAAGTCTTCGTCTGATGTGGATTGCCCGGACCAGCTGTCGAATCCCACAACAGAGTTTTTTCCCGCAACAATACTTGTTGTATAACTGGGAGCGTTTAACTGGAGCTTCTTAATGTCTTCAGGGAAATTTTGCGAATGATTGTGCTTGCCGACGTAGCGGAAGTAGTCGTTCTTTTCTTTGCCTGAATAAGTTTTATTGATCAGTTGGCCACCCTTTTCTATTGCGTCCCATAAATCCCTGACGATTGCGTTTTCCGAAATCTCCTTATCATAGGGCAGGTCAACTTTTACCGGAGTCGGTAACAATGTTGAAAAAACCCAGAGCCGTGCATTTCTTTCTTCTTTATCAAAGACAAAAATCAAGGCCCCGTCAAAGTCGAGCCCAAGTTCTGAAAGCCTGTGAAACAGAACTTCCACGACCTTTTCCAGCTCATCCGAATGATGCATGGACAGGGAAGCAGAACGAACCTTTTCCAAAGCTGCTTCGATCTGTGCTTCTCTTGCCTGTGCTTCGGCTTGCTCGATGTCATGATATCGCTGGTACGAAAGCTGAAAAACATTTCTGAATCGTTGCAGTATCTCCATTTTTTCTTTTGAAATAGAAGAAAACGTTGAAATGCCTATATCTCCTGCACCGATAGAATAATAATAGTAATAAAGTGCCTTCAGCGATTTCATACGCGGATCTTCTAACTGCCCTGTTGCCTTCCTTGTATTTTTCCAGGATTTCAATTCTTCACCTGTGAATACGATTTCTAAAAAAGTATCTACACTTTTCTTAATTTCTTTTAAATAGTATTCTATTATAGGAAAACCTTTAGTGGGAATTTTGCTTATCTTACCACCAGCGGTGCCCGAAAAATCATAATCCAGAAAAAATTGATCTTTCTTATCGAAAGTATGGATCATGGCATTACGGATTTCGTCAAATCCGAGCGCTCTTAATTCCTTATACATTACTTCACATACCTTCAATAATTCATCTGGTTTGTGCATAGCCATTGCCTGTGCCCGGACTTTTTCAAGGGCCGCTTCGATCCGTGCTTCCTTCGCCTGCGCCTCGGCAGTTTTCAGATCTAGGAACCGTGTATAGGATTGCTCGAATACCTTCGCGAATCGCTTCAATATTTCTCTTTGATCATCCGATACCAGTTTGCCCTTGTTCGTGGGAATCATGATAGCCGAATTTTTCTCAAATGCCACCGAATAACCATAATTTTTACTTTCAAGGATCAGTTTCTTAACCTTATCCGGTATCTGTCTGAAATCTTCCTGTTGAAATAAAAAGCTGAAATATTCTTTCTTCTCATGATAGGGAAAAAGACTTGCGAAAAAATCCAATCCTTTTTTCCTGGCCTTAAAAAGGTTTGTTACCATGGCATGATCTGAAAAGGGAATGCGGAAGGGTTGTGGGTATGCCTGGGCCGGATCTGCAATCCACTGAGTATGGTCTTTAGAATCCTGTTGAAAAATTAATATAATGGCAGCACCGTAATCCATTCCAAATCCAAGCTCCCTCAGTCGGTCAAACACTTCGCCCGCAACTCCTTTCACTTCCTCACTGTTGTGCATGGCGAGCGAACGACTGCGGACTTTTTCCAATGCCGCTTCGACCTGTGCTTCCCTGGCCCGTGCTTCGGCTTTCTGGATATCGGCAAATCGCTGGTAAGCTAATTGAAAAACGTTGCGAAAACGTTTGAATAGACTGATCGCTTCTTTTGCAAGCGGCGCATATGTTGAAATGCCCAATGCGCCCTGGCCAATTGAGTAAAAGTAATAATGAACGGACTCTATTTTTTTCAGATGTGGATCCACCCATTGGCCGGCTTTGGCCTGGTAATTCATCCAGTTTTTAATTTCGTCGCCTTTAAAGGTCTTTGTAAAAAAGCTGTCGGGACCTTTCAGTATTTTTCTCGCAAAAGCGGCAACATCCTTTTGCTTATTGTATTCAACAGAAGTGACGACCGCCTTTTTTTTCAACCTGAAATATTCGTAATTCAGATAAATGCCTTTTGCTTCATCAATGATTGCTGTTTGAATATTCCGTATTTCATTGATGCTAAGATTTTCAAGTTCCTTTGAGATAATGCGGCAGATATCCAGCATATCTTCAGCCTTGCTCATGCCCATGGCTACAGCCCGCACACGTTCCAGCGCCGACTCAATCTCGAGTTCCCGGTTGTTGTTTTCAAGTTCTGCCGTTCTTCGTTTTACAGCTTCACGCAGCTGAAGATTTTCTTTCTTTATTTGTTCGGTTGCGATTACCTCCCCGTCATTCGCTCTTGTGTCTGGAAGGGAGCCGTGCTGATGAATATACTTCCAGCCCGCTTTCTCCTTTTGCAGTACCGCTGATATTCTCATTTCAGAGTAATACGTCCATGTACTGTCAATGAGGACGTACAGATCTGCATTTTCAACCACCATGGCCTCTTCCCCCAGCGGCAAAACTTTTAGATTGCGCGTCTTTTTTTGAATTACTCCCGCAAATTGCTTGATGGTTTTTTTGCAATAAGAAATCCAGTCTTTCTTATTCTTAAATTGTTCACCTTCTGAAGTGCCGATGAACTTAAACTGGTCGCTTAAGAATGAAGCATGAGTTCTTAAATCTCCTTCAAGGTAGGCTTTCCAGCATTCATTGTATGCTTGCAGGATTTCTGCTTCCAGTTTTTTGGTCAGTTTCATTCTTTTGAATTAGCTCTGCGTAGTAAAATAACACCTTGCTTCATGTTCCGTTTTGGGAATTTCATTTATTTTCTACAAAATACATGTCAATTTCTCCTTTATTTTTTGCATCAATTTTTCCGCGGTGAATGCAAAGGAATTCATCTTTGACCAGGTCATACGAATGTTGGGAAATGTTGACTTTGCCCGGTACACCCGACTGTTCCATTCTTGCTGCAAGGTTTACCGTGTCGCCCCAGATATCATACTGGAATTTCTTGATCCCCACAACGCCTGCAATAACAGGTCCGGTATGAATGCCGATCCGTAGTTCAAAATAAGGCTTACCCGCAGCTACTCTTTCTGCCCTCAGCTTTCCCACTTCTTGTTGCATTGCCAATGCTGCTTGAACGGCATGACTGGCTGTGGCAGTATTATTATCGCGAAGGCCACTGGCTGCAACGTAAGCATCGCCAATAGTTTTAATTTTTTCCAGCTTATATTTCATCATTATATGGTCAAAGGCACTGAAATAGGTATTGATTTCTTTCACGAGTTCTTCCGCACTCATTTTCTCAGCGATGTGAGTAAAGCCTTTTATATCTCCGAATAAGACCGTCACTTCGTCAAAGGCTCTTGCAGTGGTATATCCCTTTTCTTTTAGCTCGTCTGCCACCTCGGAGGGGAGTATATTTAAAAGCAACTCGTCCGATTTTTCTTTTTGCCTTACTACCTCAGCCGTCCTGTCTTTTACGGTTTGCTCCAATTTTCTTTTTTGCCTGTGCAAAGCTGCGGTGCGCAGGCGATAAATGCCATATAATAACCCCAGAAAACAAACAATCTCAATTGTCCGGAACCACCACGTTCGCCACAAGGGGGGCAATACCTTAAAAGTGTATTCAATCGGCTCGCCCCAAATGCCTTCAGGGCTTTTTGCTTTTAATTTGAACGTATAACTGCCTTCATAAATATTGCCATATGTAACCGAAGTTTTTTCCGTAACCGGGCTCCAATTCTTATCGTAACCTTCGAGCATATACTGGTAACGGATCATGAAATTCCTGGTGGTTTCAACAGCCCCATAGTCAATCGATACGCGATTATGTTTATTTGGCAGAACAAGGCCCTGGGGCAACTGGTAAAATCTTGTGATACTATCAAATTGAATATTCCTGAACTTTTTTCTTAATGTATCGTGGCTATTCGGAGTTAATGTCTTGCCGTATACTAACATATCCTGTTGCGCAATCACAGTACTGTCGATTTTGTCTTTTGTCAGCGTATACCAATTTATAGAAGTTTCATCGACTTTAACCGCCTTAAAATAGGGGAGGGGTTTTTTTAAGTCTTTAATAAGGTACCGCGGATCAAGCCTGACAACTTTTTCGTCCGAACATCCCATCCAAATCATACCTGTATCATCTTTTGCTCCATATGGAAGTCTATGTTTCGTGATCAGGATTGCGCGGTCATTCAAATCACTAAGGGGAAAGCCGGTAAGCTTACTAAAATTATCCCAAACAGGCTGGCATTTGCTCAGGCTATCATTATTTTCTTTGAAAAGTGCGGCCCCTTTCGCCGTTTGGGAACGATGGTCGCCAATCCCTGTTCTAAATCGTAAACTGGTAAGCCCGTTGTAAGTACCCAACCAGATAGCGCCGTCATCATCTTCCGCTATGGCCGAGATAATATTGTCCGGCAAGCCATCTGCCGTAGTAAACGAAAGAAAGCGCGAGCCGTCGAAACGACTCAAGCCACCAGTGGTGCCAAACCAAAGATTACCGTTGATATCTTTATGCATGGACCTCACAATATCTCCTGCAAGACCCTGCTTCTTTGTGTAAGTTGTAAAGCTTTTGCCATCAAACCGGCTTATGCCATAGCCCTCTGTACCAAACCACATATCGCCGTTGTTGTCCTGCCCGGTAACGTTTACATAGTCATGAGCCAATCCTTGCGCCTTAGAATAATTAGTTATTGTGTCTTTGAAAAAGCAGCAAAGTCCTCCGGCAGTTGCGAACCAGATTCTCCCATCTTTGTCTTCAAAGACGTTTCCGATCGGGTTTTCCGGCAAACCCTGCTCCTTTGCATACGTTTTGAAAGAGATTCCGTCAAATCTATTCAATCCACCATTAGTTCCAATCCAAATGTTACCGTTCCGGTCTTGCAATAACGACGAAGTTTCCCGGTGAGCCAAGCCCTGCCGGGAAGTGAAATGGGTATAATTCTTACCGTCAAATTTTGTTACTGAATTTCCCCAGCTGGCAAACCATAAGTTACCCGACGAATCCTGGCTAATGCCATATATACGTCTCGTCAAAGGACTCTGTCCTGAAGAAAAAGACGTAAATGCATTTCCATTAAAGCGACTCAGTCCGCCGCCATCTGAACCAAACCAAACGTTTCCGTTCCTGTCCAGCGATATCGAAAGTATTACGTCACTTGCCAAACCTTGCTTTGTGGTTAAAATGCGAAATCCTGATCCGTCGTAAGAACAAACACCACCCCCAAGGGTAGCAAACCATAGTTTTCCGTCTTTGTCTTCAGCAATGTCATTAATGTTCCTGGATGCCAGTCCTGGGCCGGGATCCACCGTTGTAAACTTCGCTCCATCGAAGAAACTTATACCGTTCTGAGTACCGAACCAAACGTTCCCTTTTCGATCCGTGTGAATGCTGTAAATAGAATCATCCACTAAGCCCTGTGCGCGGGTGTAAGTTGTAAAGCCAGTTCCATCGAATCGACTTAATCCACCTCCAAAAGTGCTTATCCAAATATTGCCAATATTATCTTCCGCGATAGCTCCGCACATATCTGTTGCAAGCCCATCTTTTTTAGAATAATTAGTGAACCTTCCCCCGTTAAACCTGCTGATGCCGCCTCCCAGGGTAGTGATCCACACATTTCCCTTTCGATCCTCCATCAAATGAAAAACATGATTGTGAGCCAGCCCGTCTTTTGTTGAATAGTTTTTGAAAAAGATGCCATCGTAGTAGTAGACACCACCACCCCAACTGCCAAACCAATAATTTCCTGTCCTATCTTCCAGTATATCCGTTATTGGACTTCCATCACCGATTTGAAGAAGGGCGAAACCCGATCCATCGTATCGGCAAACATAATTGCCGGTTGAAAACCACAGTTGACCTTTCCTGTCCATTATATTACCCTGGATGGAACCGGAGGGTAACCCCTCGTTAATTCCGAAATTGGTAAAATTTGCGATCGGCGCTTCAGTTTTTATTATGGTAGCAGGGTTGCCGGTCGCATTTAACAAAATGACAGCAGGAGGATGTTCATCCCGCACGTTGAAAACTTTTGCCGGACTCGCGGTATCGAGTAAGACTTTGACAGGTGGAGGAAAAGCGCCGCCGCTGCTATTGGATACGGAAATAGGAAGGTCCGGATTCTTACAAGTGGAAACGATGAACGCAACCAGCAAAAGGGTAAGACCAATTTTAATGAACCGACAAGTGTGTTTATTTTCCATTGTTACCCGAAGGCCTGATTTTTTTTAAGATCAGGTTAGTTTTGATAATTTCAGCTATAACCCATGAAATTTTCCCTTCACTCAGTTTGCTGTTGATTGACTCCCCTGTGCTTCAAAAGAAATTGCACTTCAGCGACTTCTCAGCCACGGATTTACAGGTTTTAAGAGTTATACGGATTATTTTTGGAGAAAAGCCTTTAACGGTCACCTTCAACCTTTAAAATTTTTGGTAGCATGTATCGAACCCGTGTTATAGCATATGGCATCAGCTTATACCTTAGTCACGATAATCTACCAATCAGTATGAGCTTATTAGTTCTTCAGACAGCGGGTAAGCTAATGATAAATTCCGATCCTTCGCCTTCGATACTTTCCACTTTTATCTCACCGCCATGTGCTATCATAATGTCGTATGCAAGACTCAAACCAAGGCCTGTTCCTTGTCCTGTTGGTTTGGTAGTAAAGAAGGGTTGAAATATTTTATCCAGTATTTTTTTTGGTATGCCGGTGCCATTGTCCTTTACCCTTATTTCGACTTTACCGTTTTGTTTACTTGTGCTTATCGCTACTTTTGGTTCATACCCGTGGAGACTTTCCTTTTGTGTTTCATTTACGGCATAGAAAGCATTGTTAATTAAATTCAACATTACGCGTCCGATTTCCTGGGGAATGATATTCACTTTTCCAAATGAGTTGTCAAAACTGGTTTCAAATTTGGCATCGAAGGATTTATCTTTTGCGCGCATCCCAAGATAAGCCAGCCTTAAATATTCGTCGCATAAAGCATTTAGGTCCGTCAATTCTTTTTTGCCGTCCGTCGTTCTGGAATGCTGGATCATGTTTTTCACTATGGCATCAGCTTTTTTGCCGTGATATTTTATCTTTTCATTGTTATGATAAATATCTTTCAATATCATCGCCCTTTCTTCGGATTTCAAATTTTGATTTTCGGATTTTAATTCTTCAATCAATTCATTATTTACCTCGGAAAAATTATTGACAAAATTCAACGGGTTTTGGATTTCATGAGCGATGCCAGCAGTAAGTTCACCAAGCGAAGCCATTTTTTCGGCCTGGATGAGTTGATTTTGTGTTGCCTTCAATTCTTCAAATGATTGTTTTAATTCAATAGTACGTTCAGCGACCTGCTTTTCGAGTGTATCGTTTACTGAAGAAAGTATTTGCTGTTTTTCTTTTTCCTGGGCAATGGTTTTTTGTGAAAGCTCACTTACTTCGGCGAGTTTTTGCTGAAGAACCCGGTTGGTGAAAGCATAACTCACGCCGAGGTAAATAGATGCAGAAACCGGAATACTGAGCCAAGCCAGCGCAAAGACGACGATAGTGAACATATCGTCTTCTCCTGCTTGTCCGGCTGCAATGAAAGTTGCCCAACATGCCAGGCACATAGCACAACCGATCGCGATGATCCATGCCCCCTTCCTTTTCTTTTTGACCGCTATAAACGCGATACGTGTGATCTCCAAATTCAATAAAATGTTTATCGCTGTGCTTCCGTATTCCCATCCCCTGTAATCGGGGAGTGCATATAGAATCATACCCAGGAAAAAAAGGATCATTAACATAGTATACCACATTCCTCTTTTTTGCTCAAGCAGGTAATAAATAGCAGTGACCATAGAAAGAAAACCAATAAAAATTATATCTGCAGCCAAATTGAACAGGAAGAACTCATTTTCAACCCAGTGGCCTCCATGACTTATGTTGAAATTTATCGTAGTGGATATTATTGTTAATAGGGCAAAGAGACTAAAAAAAAGGTTGGCTTTTTGTGAACGGTAGAACAGGTAAAAAGATAAATGAAGAACTAAAAGCATGACAAGTATACCTATGATAAAGAGTCCAAGGCTTTCCAAGTGGCTCGTATCCCGGTAAATTTGAGCAGCTGCTTCAACGGTATTGAGCCGGACCTTTAACGCAAAATTGTGCGATCCAAAGATGGTTGTATACCTGACACCAGGCTGGAGAGCATAACGGACTGCCAGGATTTGCTGAGCATTCTTTTCTGCCGGGAATCCAATCGGAAAGCCTAACGGATCATATGCCCTGACTTTTGCAGGATCAGTGTTGAATACACCAAATCTATGGATCAAACTTCCATTTAAATAAATCTCGGATGCTCCCGATTGTTCAACGGCGAGGGCTAACTGTTCATTTAAAAGATTGTTGTCTAAGGAAAGATGCAGGCGAAACCAAACGATACTTTGCTTTATTTGCGGCAGTTCATGAACGTTCAGGGCTGGGTTAACGGCTTGCCAATTACTATCATCATAGCCCGGTTTTGAATAATCGGAATTATCCCCGGTTTGAAATTTCCATCCTTTGTCTAACAAAACTCCCTTGTTCGGAAGTTCAGTTAAATAAACAGAAACCGGTGAGTCCTGGGAAAAACAACATTCAACCGCTAAAAAAGCGAATAGAAAGATGGTGGAAAATTTTTTCATCTCAGTTAATTGGATTTTATTGGTAGCTCAACTTTAAACTCACTTCCTTCGCCTTCTTGTGTTTCCACCTTCAATTCACCTCCATGCGCTTTCACAATATCATAGCTCAGGCTCAAACCTAACCCTGTTCCTTGTCCTGTTGGCTTGGTAGTAAAGAAGGGCTGAAATATTTTATCTATTATTTTTTCCGGTATGCCATTGCCATTGTCTTTCACGACGATCTCAACTTTCCCATTATTCATTTTTGTACTAACCGTAACAATTGGTTCGTAACAGGGAATATTTTGCTTTTGTTTTTCGTTCACTGCATAAAGTGCATTATTAATCAAATTCAGCAGCACACGACCCATATCCTGCCGCACGATGTTCACTTTATCAATTGCGGAATCAAAATCGGTGTGAATAGATGAGTTAAATGATTTGTCTTTTGCACGCAGGCCATGGTAGGCCAGTCTCAGGTATTCCTCTGCCAGTCCATTGATGTCAGTAGGTTCTTTGCGGCCGCTGGTAGGTCTTGAATGCTGGATCATACTTTTCACAATCGCGTCTGCCCGTTTGCCATGCTGATTTATTTTTTCGAGGTTCTGTCTTATATCTTCAGCAATTCCAACCGCCTGTTGCCCATTTCCTAGTGCCAATTGCTCTTTCATTTCATCAATCAGCTCACCATTCACCTCTGAAAAGTTATTCACGAAATTTAGCGGATTTTGAATTTCATGCGCAATGCCGGCGGTGAGCTCACCCAATGAAGCCATCTTTTCGGATTGGATGAGCAGTGCCTGGGTCGACCGGAGTTCATCGAGTGTTTTTTCCACTTTTGATTTTTGAAAATCTATTTCCTGCTTTTGGCGGTTGAGCAGGGCATAGGCTTTTTGCTTATTCCTGTTGTTTCGCCATAAGATCACGGCAATTATTAAAAAGACTACAAGACCCGCTAGCAGGCCGTATTTCTGCAACCGGTCTTTGTATGCCTTTTTTACATTTTCCATATCCTGTTGGCGCTGTTGTTCATCAAAATAAATATTCTGAAATTCCTGCGCGTGTTTTGAATTAAAAAGACTGTCTTTCAAATGAATGATCAGCGCCTGGTATTTTGCGACACTATCGCTTTGATTTATTCCGCCATAAAAAGAAACGAGTTCGGACCAGGACCTTAATAAGAGATCGGGTGCATTCATTTGCTGTGCCAATGCAAGCGCTGAATTGGCAAAATATAAACTTGAGTCAATTTGATGTTGTTTCCTGGAAAGCGACGACAACAAAAGACTTGAGGCGATAACGCCCCGGGAGTATTTTATAGTGCGACTCTCAGCCAGTGCGTTTCTGAGATAATTTACAGCCTCATCATCTTTTCCGATTGCTATATAATATTTTCCAAGCGTCAACAACACACCCGATGGGTTGTTTCCCGTTTGAAGTGAGTAATCGTATGCTTTTTGCAGAAAGATAAAAGCGGAGTCATTTTTCTGTAAGGACAGGTATACCCGACCCAGGATATAGTATAGAGTGCTAAGACTAGATGTGTCTTTGATTTGTTCGGAGTATTCCCGGGCATACCTAAGATGATAAAGTTCTTTTTCGTAATCATTCGCATTTTCGTAAAGAATGCCGGTGAAACCATGAAGAAACGACAATGTGGCAATTCGTAATACCGGCCCCTTCAGTTGAGGATTCAGGGCCAGCAGTTGAAGATATTTGGGCGCCGGAACGTCTTTCGCGCTTTCCGGATCGCCGGCTATTTCTATCGCAGACAGATAGGCTTTCAGTGATGCGGGATAATTACCCATGTTTTGCAGGGCATATCCTATTTTGCCCAGGGTAGCAGCTTCAGCCAGCTTTATTTTTAACTTCCTGGCAACTTCAAGTGATTTTTTAGAATAGTAATAGGAACTGTCCGGCTTTGTTTCCTGGTATACCCGTGCCAATACGTCCAAAAGGACGTATCGCATCGTATCGTTGTTGCTAATTTCTACCTCGTGCTTCAGGCTGTCAACGTTCCTAAAGGCGTCGATGTTTTCCGTTTGTGCGAAAACAGAAAACGAGAACGCTGTAGCCACCAGCAGAAATAAGCATCTTTTCATGACTGTGAATTTACTTATTCTCATGGACCGGCAGCTTCACAATAAATTCGGAGCCAGTACCTTCACGGGAATTCACTACAATTTCACCGCCATGCGCTTTTACGATGTCATACGCCAACGATAATCCCAACCCCGTTCCCTGTCCCGCAGGCTTGGTGGTAAAGAAAGGCTGAAAAATTTTGTCCTGTATTTTTTGACGAATGCCATTACCGTTGTCTGCAACTGCAATCTCGATTTTATTACCAGCCTTTTTGGTCATTACTTTGATTGTTGGTTCGTAGCCAGGAATATTTTGATTTTGCTTTTCACTTACAGCATAAAATGCGTTGTTGATCAGATTGAGAAGTACCCGGCCAATATCCTGGGGAACTACATTTATTTTTTCATTGGATGCATCAAAATCCGTTTCAAACTTCGTATTAAAGGACTTTTCCTTTGCCCGCAGCCCATGAAATGCCAGCCTTAGGTATTCATCTGCAAGATCATTGATATTTGTCGGTTCCATTTGTCCTGATCCTGCCCGGCTATGCTGCAACATTCCCCTTACGATGGCGTCAGCCCTTTTACCGTGGTGGTTTATTTTTTCTTCATTTTCTGTTATGTCTTTTGCTATTGTTTTTACCTCATCATAATTTCCTTTGTCAATTTCTGTGTTCATTTCTGTAAGCAACTCTTTATTCACATCAGAAAAATTATTGACGAAGTTTAAAGGGTTTTGTATTTCATGTGCAATGCCGGCAGTGAGTTCTCCGAGGCTGGCCATCTTTTCTGATTGGATAAGTTGGGACTGTGTTAATTTTAGCTGGGACAAGCTACTTTCGACCTTTGATTTTTGCTCTCTGAGTAACACATTTGCTTTTTGTTTTTGGCGGCTGTTTCGATAGAGAATAAACGCAATAGATAATAAAACTATTAAGCCACCGATCAAACCATAGAATTTCAATCTTGTTTCGTATTCCTGCCGTGCTTTCTCTTTAGCGTCCTCTATCTGTTTTTCACGAAGAAATTCATTAAGAGAGATATTTTGCACTTGTCGGAGTTTTTCCTGGTTGAACAAACTATCCCGGAAACGGCTCACTATTGTCAAATATTTATAGGCGCTGTCCGTCTGGTTTCTTTTAACAAAGAGAACGTTTAAAAAGGAGGCTGCCCGCATTTCGTATACCGGTAACTGAAACCTGTGAAAAGCTTCGAAGGCAAGATGGCCGTAATAAAGGGATGAATCGAACTGGTTTTTTTGTAGAAACAACTCAGCTATACCTAAATGACAATCTGCGATAAAGTCATAGCGACGGGAAGCCTTTGCATATGTCATTGTCGCCAGGTAAACATGAAAAGCCTCGTCATATCGCTTTGTTTTTGCTAATATGCTGGCAAAGCCGCCGGATGCAATGGCAAGAGTTTCATTGTCTCCTAAAGAAAGAGCGTTCTGGTAGGAAATCCGGCGGTAGTAAATTGCGGAATCCAACTGATTCAATCTCTCAAAAGCTTCAGCCAGTATGTTCACGTAGCCCAATTGGCTGTATAACAAAATGTCTTTTTCATTTTTAAAAAAGCCTGAATGTATAAGCTGCCTGTTCTTCTGTGCGTACTCCCGTACCTTTTGCAAATCATTCGACTCGATATAGGTAAAGGACAATAGCCTGTACATAAAATAAGCACGCAGGGTGTCGTTATACTGCTCGGCCATCTTGAGGTTTTGCAGCGCCAGGTTAAGTGCTTTTGAATAGTCACCCGCATCCTTGAAAACAGTTGCCAACTGCGTTCTTGCACCAAATTCTCCCCGTAAATATTTTATTTTGTTCGCCAGGTCAAATGCTTGCTGGGCATTTACAAAAGCAGAGTCTCTTTTTTGCTGAAACAGGTATACCCATGCGATCTCAATCAACACGTCGACTCGTAATGAATCAATGGTTGTCTCCGTCAAAACCTGCCTTAAACTGTCGATGTTTCGATTACGGGTAGTATTATATACCAGCCCAAGACGAGGATTTTGAGCTTGCATAAAACAACTCAAATTAAAGATCAAGAAAATGAGAAACCATTTTTTCATTCCGTCCTGTTTACCTGGTCTAAAAATCGGGGCTTCATCTCACGGATTGGAGGATTTCACAGATTTCAAGAAGGGGCGTAAGCCAGATTCCTGAAACTCATTTCCCAGTGACAGATTTACTGCAAAGTAAGGGTCGGGAATAATTTCATCAATTTATCTAATTTATCTTCGTAATTATAATAATCAGTTTGTTCCTTTAATCTTTTTATCCGTGATTCAGACAACTGGCAGCTGAATAATAAACTCACTTCCTTCACCTTCCTTACTTTTCAGCTGTACTTCACCACCATGCGCTTTTACAATATCATAACTCAGGCTCAATCCCAAACCGGTCCCTTGCCCGGTTGGCTTAGTGGTAAAAAATGGCTGGAATATCTTGCCCAGTATTTTTTGCGAAATACCAATGCCATTATCTGTAACCGTAATCTCGATCTTATTGCCAGCCTTTTTGGTTATTAATTTGATTTTTGGTTCATAACCGTGAATATTTTGCTTTTGCTTTTCACCTACAGCATAAAATGCGTTGTTGATCAGATTGAGCAGCACCCGGCCAATATCCTGAGGAACTACATTTATTTTTTCAATGGATGAATCAAAATCGGTTTCAATCTTTGCATTAAAGGATTTTTCCTTTGCCCGAAGACCGTGATATGCCAATCGTAAATATTCATCCGCCAGGTCATTGATATCTGTCGGTTCCTTTTGTGCTGAACCAGTCCGGCTGTGTTGCAGCATACCTTTTACAATGGCCTCGGCTCTTTTTCCATGATGGCTTACTTTGTTTTCATTGTCTATCAAGTCGTTTGCGAGTACTTGTGCTGTGTTGTAATTTCCCTTTTTAATCTCCTCGTTTAATTCAAACAGTAGCTCTTTATTTAGATCGGAAAAATTGTTAACGAAATTCAGAGGATTCTGAATTTCATGGGCTATGCCGGCAGTAAGTTCGCCTAACGATGCCATCTTTTCGGATTGGATAAGCTGCTGCTGTGTGGATTTTAAATAATTGTAAGCCTCTTGCAGCCTCAATTTATCCTTTTGTTTACGCTGATTTCCTACCCACAGAATGAGGGCAACAATAAAAAGGACGATAGAGCCTGCAATGAACACGTAAAGACGCATTCTGTTTTTCAGGGAAGTTTTTGCCTGTTCGTCATCAAAAGTTGCTCGCTGGAGCTCCATTTCATTTTGCATTTCCAACGCGGCGATTTCCTCTTTACTTTCCAGCTTATCCAGGGTATCCTTAATCCGCAACGATTTCAATTTGTATTCATACGCCAGTTTATAATTGCCCTCCCCAGCATATGCTTTTACTAAATCATTATATACGGATTGAAGGCGGCTTTTTGAATGTTGCGATTCATAATATTTCCTGAGCGGATGCAAGGTCTTGATAGCTTTGACAAAATCTCCTTTTTTCAGATAATAATCTTTTAACCAAATGTCGTAATACTCGGATTTTGGAATTTTCTGAATATAGGCCTTTAGGGAGTCAAATTGGCCTGTCGCATAGTAGACCTTCAACTTTAAATTGCGACTTTGCGAGGCCGAAAAATGGTAATGCGAGTTGTAATTATTATCCACAAGATTAATAAGATCTTCAGCGGTGAGCAATCCAATATCAAACTTGCCATTCAGCACCCAGTATATAAACCAGTTGTAAACCTGTAGTGAATCGATTAATTTGTCCAACTCATTGAAGTAATGAATAGCCTGGGCTTTATAGTCAGGGAGAGAATCGCGTACATAAAGTTGAGAGTAATTTACAGCCAGGTTATAGGTTTGTCCCGCATATTTCTGTGCCAGGTTTCGGTTCTTGAAATTTGCATGAAGTATTTTGTGCCACGGGATACCTCTCCGCCTGTCGCCTTCAGCATAAATGTCCGCTAAAACTTCAACGGCTTGCATTCTGATGTGCTCGTCTTCGGCGCGCTCTGCATAGTTGCGAATAGGAAGGAGATACCTGGCAACATTGACGCTCTCACCCTTGTGAACATATGCGTGTGCAATACGACGACACACCTCAATTCTCAACGAATCCTTATCTTTCGAAATGCGGGATAACAAAGAATCGGCACTTTTGGCATAATATAACGAGCGCTGGAGATCATCATGGAGAAAATAATCCGCGAACAGCAGTCTTGCTGCAATGCGGAAAGGCGTTAATTGAGTTTGGTCGGCGAACTTGAGTAATTTGATAATTCCCATCGTATCATTCTGGTTAAATATGGCGTTCCACCAAAGCGCCGATGCCCTCAACTCATTATCATCAGAGGTATCAACGATAGCGTAAATTTCTCTCATTATACTGTCGCTTGGCCGTTTGTTTCCCAGCAAACCCAAAGCATAAATTCTTTCTTTTGAACTCCTGGCGTTTCGAAGTATCGTCCTGAAATCTTGTTCCGAATAAAAGTCTTCCCATCCTAACTGGCAATTCGCAGTTAACGAGTAGGAGACAAAAAAAATCATAAGAAGCTGTTTCATAGATGTCAAATTAAGCGACAGGTAAGCTTATTGAGAATTCACTTCCCTCGAGATCTCTTGTTTTCACTTTCAACTCGCCTCCGTGGGCCTTTACAATATCATATGCCAGCGACAATCCCAAACCGGTCCCTTGCCCGGTTGGCTTAGTGGTAAAAAATGGCTGGAATATTTTGTCGAGTATTTTTTGCGAAATACCAATGCCATTATCTGTAACCACAATCCCGATCTTATTGCCAGCTTTTTTGGTTATTAATTTGATTTTTGGTTCGTAACCGGGAATATTTTGTCTTTGCTTTTCACCTACAGCATAAAATGCGTTGTTGATCAGATCGAGCAGCACCCGGCCAATATCCTGTGGTTTTCAATAGTGGGGTCGAACAGCGATGGGTCCACAGGGCAAAGATTATCCTTGTGTAATGGGCAGGCGGACAGTAAACTCTGAGCCTTCTCCTTCCCTTGAATTCACTGATAATTCTCCTCCATGCGCCCTGACAATATCATAGCTGATTGACAAACCAAGGCCTGTTCCGCTACCGGTTGGTTTCGTGGTGAAAAAAGGCTGAAAAATTTTGTCCAGTACTTTTTGAGGGATGCCAATACCATTATCGGCAAGTTTAATCTCAATCTTTTCTCCTGCCTTCCTTGTCCTTATCCTGATTGTGGGTTCATAACCCGGAATATTCTGTTTCTGCTTTTCATTCACCGCAAAAAAGGCATTGTTGATCAAATTAAGAAAAACCCTGCCAATATCCTGCGGTATTACGTTGATGTTTTCAATGGATGCATCAAAATCCGTTTCAAACTTTGCATTAAAAGACTTTTCCTTAGCCCGCAGCCCGTGAAATGCCAGTCTTAAATATTCATCTGCAAGATCATTGATATTCGTCGGTTCCTTTTGTCCTGAACCGGCACGGCTGTGTTGCAACATTCCTTTTACGATGGCTTCAGCCCTTTTGCCGTGGTGGTTTATTTTTTCCAGGTTTTGTTTGATGTCATCGGCAATTTCTACTGCCAGTTGCCCGTTGCCAATTGCCAGTTGCTCTTTCATTTCATCAATCAGCTCTCCGTTCACTTCGGAAAAATTATTCACGAAATTCAATGGATTCTGTATCTCATGGGCAATCCCCGCTGTGAGCTCCCCAAGCGATGCCATTTTCTCTGACTGGATAAGTTGTGATTGCGTGGATTTTAGTTCATTCAATGTTTTCTCAACGATGCCTTTTGCTTCTTCAAGGTTATTAAAATCTTCATAGCGGGCATACGCAGTGGAGAATGCATCAGCAACGTGCTGAATCAATTTTATGTCATCTTCGCCTAATTGAGTTGTATTCCCTACATAGAACATACCCTGCAGGAACGGAAGGAAATGAAGAAAAAACCCGCCTTTCGGTAAGGTGTCCAGGTATTGTTTGCTCGCGGCAATAGCCCCCTGCTGAACGAGAATATTTGCGATACTTGTAAAATCCTCTTCGCTCCAGCGGCTGACATAAATCATTTTCCCACGCCAGTGTTCGAGCACTTCCCCAAAATGCCCGGGTGTGTTGTAAGACAGGTGGAAAGCTGCAATGGCTTTCCCTTCTGGTGTTGACAGGAATGTATGAATAAGTTTTTGCTCCTCATCCATAATAAAGACACCGCAACGTATAAATGGAATACCGAGTATTTTCAATTCATTCCAAATCAATGGAGTGATTCTATCCAGGTCACGGGTGGTTCGCATAGAAGCAATTTCTGCACGAACACGATCGAGGGCCGCTTGCTTCACGGCCTCCCTGGCATTGCCTTCTGATTTTTGCAATTCAATATAGCGGCGGAAAGTCAGATCAATAACGGAAGCAAATCGTTTCAGCAGTTTTATTTCTGTTTCACTATATGGTTTTTCAGACCATCCATAAAACATACCCTCTGAAAAGGGCAAGTAGTATCCATACTGTTCGTGCCCGACTGGCGAGCCAGGTACATCAAAACCGACCTCTCGTAAGGTTTGATAATAGCTAATTAACGACTCCCCCCTTAAAACTGGAAAATACTCTTTCCCCTGTATCCAGCGATCGTATATATCAGATAACACCGGATGGTTTGCCAGCAGGGCTGAACCGGCTAAGGAAAGATTGTCACCATCAGCAGAGGGAATGGAATAATAGAGCAGGTTTTTTCGGGATTCTTTTGATTGTAAACTCACTCCACAACGAACAGGATCAATTCCCAGTTTTCTCAGCTCGGTAAATACCAGGGCAGCCGTAACAGAGAGATCATTGCTGTTGTGCATCGCCATCGCTTTGCCGCGAACTTTTTCCAGTGCTGCTTCAATGGTAGCTTCTCTTGCCTGCGCCTCCGCATGTTTCAGATCGAGGAAACGTGTATAAGCTCTTTCAAATTCTATGGCAAACCTGCATTGGATCTTTTTTTCCTCTTCCGTCGCAGGCTTGGAGATGCAAATGCCAAAAGAACCATATTTCATCATGGCATCATAATAGAAAACGCCGTCCGGGAACGTTTTCTTCACCATTATTTTTTTTGCCTCCCCGCCCGCATCATCGGTGATACGTTCAAATGTGTCAAGCCAGGCCTGGACCTCCGCAGGGGGTATATAATTATCATGAATTTTTACACCGGCACGCCACGAAATGAGGCAATCATTATACAATTCTTCGGCCTCTGCCATTGTATACGAGCTAAAACTTGTTTTGTAGTCAGGCCATGTGATCCAGAATACATTTTCATTTTTTGGTTCATCTACTAACCAGAAATACGAGAACTGCCAGTCAATATCCAGTTTTCTTAATTGCTCCCCAAAAACCAATGAAGTTTGATTCAAATCTTTTGAAACGGTCATAGCCATCACTTTTGCTCTCACCCGTTCGAGTGAAGCTTCGATTTCCAACTCACGGTTTTGCGCCTCAACCGCCTTTCTTTTTTGTTCGAGCTCTGAAATGGTTTCTTCCAAAAGAATGCCCGTGGTTTTCTTCACTTTTTCAGTTCGCTCCAGTTTGAACTCGGTGATGGAAAATTCTTTCGCCGCATCACTCAGGGATTTTAATAGCATTTCTTTTTCTCCAGGACTGAGCCTGTCATTTTGCTGAATAAGATCCTGTATCGTTTTTAAATGAGGGCTCATGATGTTTTCACAGTCTTAGATGTCAAAGTGTTGGGGTTACTTAATTTCAAAAAGGACCATGTTGGCTTCTTTTCCTGTGATCCTTACATAAAAACTGGCGCCCGGCTCAATATAAAAATAATCACCTGCTTTGATTTGAGTTGATTTATTAGTTGTGGCGTCTACATAGTAAGCAGGCTCTCCCGCCACAAGCTCTGCAACCATAGGTCCCCGGTTACTGATTTTTTCATTGTTAAATGCGGCATTTGTCAGTCTGTATGCAATCGCTTTCTCCTCATTAAACAACACGGTAAATGGTAAAGGTCTTGCCTGGCTCGCAGGTTTATAGGATGAAACTATTTCTACATCGATAACGTGGATCGAAACCGTATCTCCATTACTGACCCGGTGCACCATGGAATCTGGTGTAAAAGAACGATACCAGGCATACCCGGGCACCGTTCGATCAGTTACCCAGTCCTGTCCTTTCAACTGGGTCGACATCATGGCATTGCTGAAGTGAAGAAAAACAGAAGGAGTGGAATGAATATGAAACATGGTCGTATCACCTGGCTGAAGCCACACGTTCATTAACCTGATGAATTTATTTTCCAGAACTTTTTTATGCATCGGTTCTTTGCTAACCTGCACCTGGGCGGTCACGACAGAACAAGTTAATAGCATTGTTGCAGCAAAGGATTTTTTTGCAATATTCATCTTATTATGAATCTCATTGAGGTGATATTATTTTTCTTTCAATGCCACGCAACAACTGGTCAGGTTATGCATTTCGAGATTGCCATTCATCGCCCTGCCCAACTCAGCATTCGAGAACATACCGGCCATTGGCACCTTCCACACGTTTTTTACTCCTTCGATTTCTTTGTTCATCAGCGGACCTAATGCGATGATCCGGCCGGCGCAACTAAACATAACCAATGCGTCCGCTTCCGGCATATCTGTGGCCTTCATTTCTTCAGTATTCCGAATTACTGTTTCCATTACATCGAAATCGGGTGGGAGGGAGAAGCGCACTTTGGCGCCTTGCGGAATTGTGCCGCTGCAATAAAATGAGCGGTCATTCCAGTCAATGACAAGTCCGGGTCGCATAACCGGTTCACCCGTTTCCCGCTGGAGCTGCAAAGGGAAGCTGGTAGCCAATTCCATTAATAGATTTTCATTTTCACTCGATACATTTTCAATACCGCCGTATTTGGCTGTTATATCAAGTGCCGGAATATTGTCGACCGTAAAAACATGGTTGCCCTGGCTTTTGGTAACTATTTTTTCAGTGCCTACTGCTTTCCAACCGCAGGTGGCCCTGCCTTTGATCTTTATCTTATCCTCATTGAATGCCAGCACTACTATGCCGCGGTTACTTTCTTGATCGTTGGTAAAAACAAATTGCTCGCTAAATGAATAATCATCGCCGGCCATACCGCCAAAAACATTTACGTGTTTGCCAATTGCATCTTCAAATCCAAAAAGCAACTGCTCCGCATCAGTTTCCATATTGCTACCGGCAACAAGAAATGCGGGATGTGGGAATGCTTGTTTTGTTTTTTTAGCTATCTCTTTTGCAACTTCACGGTAATTTTTTTCAGGATATTCTGAAAACAGGATGGTAAAATAGTCCGGGTTAATATCGAGCAAAAGTATGGCCACGGATTGTTTGTCGGGATTTTCATCAATAAATTCTCCGTTGGTTGTGGCACCGAATATTTTGATACCGGCGTTGCTTAATACTTTGCAGACAGCTTTCCTGTCCTGGCTCACCGAAAGAAATACGATAGCCAGCGTTGGTTTGAAGCCATCGTTCATGCTTTGTCGTAATGCTATTTGAATTTCGTCCCGTGTTCTTCCTTTAATTGATTTTGCTTTCATTTCTCTTCTCGTAATTAATTGCCTGTTTATGCAACCATAACATTCAAAAATAATATCGGATCATATTTTTCGATTTCTCCATTCATTTACCGGGCCCAGGTATAGTTTTAAAAGACTTTACTTTTCCTTCAGTGCAACCCAGCAACAGGTCGTCGAATGAAATTCCTGTTTTCCGTTTATCGCTTTTCCAAATTCACCATAAGTAAAAAAACCTGCCATCGGCGCTTTCCAGACTCCATGCAAGCCTTCATTTTCGGCATTGGCCATTGGACCCAGTGCACTTAGCCTGCCTGCGCAGGAAAATATCAGCAATGCTTCCGCATCCGCGTCGGTGGTATTCTTTAATTCATTGGCTTTGTTAATAACAGTTTCAACGATGTCAAAGTCAGGGGGCATTGAAAATCGCAGCTTTGTTCCCTGTGGAATATCAAAGTCGCACATCAATGCATTTTTATTCCGGTCTACGGCCATCGGCGTTCTTAATACCGGTTCGCCTTTGGGTCTTTCAACCTGGAACGGGTAATGTACGCCGACGCCTTCAAAAATTTGATATTTGTCCGTACTGGTCGTTGGTGACAATCCGAGGTATTTCATATACATGTCAACCGCAGGCTGGTCATCGATGGTATAAATCCATCCACCTTCACTTTTTGTAACTGTTCGTGAAATGCCAAGCGGTTTCCACCCCGAAACGGCCATGCCCTGTAAACTGACCTTATCTTCGTCGAGCACCAGCGCCGCTATAGCATTGTCACTGGATTGATCATATGTAAAAACCCAGGTTCCGGAGACAGTATAATCATCGCCGGCCATGCCACCGAAAATATTGACGTCGGGACCAATAATCTCTTCAATTTTCGATATTAATATTTCTCCATTTAAATATTCGCCTTTTTGCGATATGCCGGTACTGCAAAGTATGAAACCGGGTCGTCTGAATTTCTTTAAAGCGGATTCAGCTACTCTTGCAGCCGCGTCTTCTAAAGAACTATCGTCTATATTTTCAAATAAGATTGTATAGGCATCTCTTTGGAGATCCAATAATAAAATAACAATGGATCCTTCGCCCTGGTAACCGTCAATAAATTCGCCGCAGGAAGTCGCTCCCATGATATCGATAACTTCTTTATGCAATAATTCGCAAATGGCTTTCCTGTCTTGTTTGATAGATATAAACACAATTCCCAGTGTCGGCTTGAACCCATCAGCCATACTTTGTTGTAATGCGAATTGGATTTCGGCCGCCGATCCTCCTTTGATAGATTTAGCTTTCATATAAATCAGTTTGCGGATTCATTTTTGCTTTATCCATATCAATCTTCTTTTGTCAACATCATTATGCAGCTCCAGCGTATCGCCGTGAAAAATAAAGCGTCTTGTTACTGTGGTGTTCCAGGAAGAAGGAATGGTATGAGATAACCGGTTGTGTACAACAACCCCCGCGGAATCAGAAGCTGAATACGTGGCCACATAAACATAATTTGAAACAAATTCCTGTAAAGCTGCCTTCAGTTCGTCAACGGTCATGCTGTCAAGGGCCGCTTTGACTTTTGCGGGATAAAGAGTTTCATTTTCGGATAATACCCAATTATATTCTTTATATGTTTTAGGAGTAATATGCACGGCCATATGTCCCCGGCCGTCGTAAATGATGTATCCCGTGCCATCACTGGCCCACTCATGATGATATTTACCCGTTGAATCCTGTACTTCGATGCTGTAAAGTTTATACATGCCTGCAAGTTGTTTGCCTTTTCCGGTTGTGGATCGATCCATGCAGGCGAAAAATACAGTTGGAATAAACAACAAAATGAAACGCATCATGACGGTCCTTTTTCCTTTTTCAATTCTGCCGAAGAGATTCGCTTAAAATTCATGAAGGGACTCCTGATCAGGTACCAGAATCCTTGTTTCCCGTGTTCTTCAAACTCCTTCAATCCGAACTTAATTTCGGACGGTGGTTTGTATTTGAAAGTACCGAAAATTCTGTCCCAAATGATAAAGATGTCGGAGTAATTGGAATCTGTATAATACTGGTCCTGTTCATGATGCACTTTGTGCATATTGGGTGTGGTAAAAACAAGCCCCAATGTCTTATCCAGCCAGACGGGAAATTTGATGTTGGAGTGTTCCAGGAAAACATAAGGTGTTATGATCAGGAAGAATAACCCGAGCGACAAAAGGTCTAAACCAAAAATGGCTGCGGCAACTATGTTGGAGGTCCCGAAATAAACAGCGAGTTCAATGGGGTGGGCGCGAAGGTTGGTCGAAGCATCCATCCGGGTATCACTATGATGCACGCGGTGAAAACGCCATAACAAAGGAATGCGATGTGCGGTGCGGTGAAACCAGTAATTGACAAAATCAAACATCATCACACCCAGGGCCAGTTTGAGCCACAATGGAACAGTGACGAGGTAAAACAGGCCTATTTCGTGTTTATTCAACCATTCGATAGTGAAAACAGTGACAAAAGCCCACAATAGATTTGCCATGTAAAACGCTACCTGGAATAGGATGTTTTGAAGCAAATGATTCGGCATTCCATTGAAGCGAAATTGGGTGGTAAAGATGTTTTCCATTGTATAAAAAACTACAATCAGCCCGATGATGATGAAGTTGATGTCAATGGCAAGCAGCTTGTTTAAAGTTTCCAAATTAAATTCATTTAGTTATTGATTCTGATTTATTCCCCGTCAGCTTTATTTTGTTGGCTGCAAAAGGTTTATAAGTTCGCCAAAACGCTTTTTGAAATTTTCCAGGTTCCACTTTCTTTGACCACAGTATTGGTATAAGCTCCGCCGACATTTATCATTTCGCCCGCATTAGTTGTTCCCATTACGGTATACGTCCCCCGGGTAATAACGGCTCCGTCGGACTGCGGCTCAACTTTATCCTGTTTAATAGTCAGGGTCAGCTTTGCTGTTGGCCAGGATTCGGTAAGTTTCATAAGAATGTTATCATTGCCAGAAGTGACAGTTCCATCCGGATCAGTTCTCACGGCATTATCTGTGTACATCATTTTTAAGGCCTTGTCATCTTTTTTGTTATAAGCGGTTTCAAACTTTTTCGCAAATTCGTCAAGCTCTTTTTTGACGTCCTGGGATGTAACGGGATTGATCAAAGCCGAAACAAAAACAAAGACGATCAACCAACCCAGTTTGGATACATTTTTCATTTTATTGATATTAATAATAAAGAAATTCATTTTTGTGTGCAAAGTGGTTGTGTGAATATTGCCCTTCTGGTTATCAGGGTGGGAGCACGAAATGAGGATTCACAAAGAAGGTATATAAATTTAGGACATTATGCAAAAAATAATAGCATCAATTCGCCAAGTACCACGTTTCGACAATAATTTGCTATCGCTTACTTATCCCCTAAAACCCAGCAGGCAAAAGTTCCGACAATACAGGTTTAATTTTGACAGGATACCCAGGTAGGGATTTTTAAATTAAGATGGATGTGGTTAAGGTATGATGGTTTCTAAATATAGGTTAAATCTTCTTTAAGAAATATATTTTTCTCAACCGGGTTAATTGCGGCCTGAGCCTGCCTGTCGGCAAACAGGCTCGTCGAAGGCTGACTTTTGATTCATGTCTTTAAACCGTCCGAATTCCTTATAGCGAATAAATGAATATTCACAACCCCAGCACCGACTTCAGCTTTCCATATCCGCCCCTGCTCACCGGAACCTTTGCGCCGGTGCGCAGTATCGCGACATGGTTGTCCTTTTCATACGGATCAATTCTTGTGATTTGCTGTACATTGACAATATAGGAACGATGAGAACGGACAAACTGCTGCCTGTCCAAGACCTGCTCAAAATGGTTCATCGTTTTATTTTTTAAGAAATAGCCTTCCTGCGTATGAATTTTCACATAGTCATCTGCCGCTTCAAGGAAAAAGATATCATGAACCGGGATGATCTTGATCTTACTTCCGTTTTTCACAACGATCCTGCTACTCTGCGACGGCGACTGGGATGCGGTCTCCAGCAACTCTTCTGTTTTTGATTCAGAAGGTTTGTTTTGTTGCTCCAGCCATTTGGCGATGGCTTTGTCAAAACGCTCCTGGTTAAATGGTTTTAACAGGTAGTCTACAGCATGGGCCTCGAATGCCTTGATGGCAAATTCGTCAAACGCTGTTGTGAAAATAACGGCCGGTGGTTTTTCAATCAGTTCCAGCATTTCAAAACCACTGATCTTTGGCATTTGAATGTCGAGAAATACAAGATCCGGGTCGTGCTGCTGAATAGCCTTAAGACCTTCAAACCCATCTCCGCATTCTGCTACCAATTCCAGCTGAGGGTGTTTTTGCAGGTATTCTTTTACAATACTTCTCGCAAGAACTTCGTCGTCTATAACTATTATTTTCATTCTTATATTTTTTTTGTGTCAGCAGCGACAGTTGCTCCATGAAGTTGCGGAATTCTAACGATGGTTGTAAAAATATTTCCTTTGACCTCAGTGGCAAGCAGGTCGGTTCGCGCAAATAATAAGTAAAGTCTTCGTTGCACGGATTTCAGCCCAAATCCTGTGCCTTGCTTTGGTGAAGAAGTTTCAGGGTCAAACGGATTACTCACGGTAATGACGAGGTCTCCTTTCTGCCTGCTGGTTGCAAGTCTTATAACTGTTTCCCCGGTTGTATCGTAGAGCCCAAACTTGATCGCGTTCTCAACAATAGGTTGTAATAACAGGGCTGGTAATTTCATGGATGTTGTGTCTTCGCCTACGGTAGTTTCAGTCGAGAGCCGGTTGCCAAAGCGCACCTGTTCTATATCCAGGTAAAGTTGCAGGTATTGCAACTCTTCCTGCAGGTTCACCCATTGCGTTTCCTCTTTTTTAAGAGTGCCCCTTAAAAAATCAGATAACTGCTGCACCATTTTTCTCGCTTCCTGCGGCCGCAAACCAATCAGGGCATTGATAGAGTTCAGGCTGTTGAACAAGAAATGTGGTTGTAGCTGTTGTCTTAACTTGAATAACTCAGCTTCTTTGGTAAGTTTTTCCGCGTCGGCCTTTCTCTGCTCATTTAGCTGTAGTTCCTGTGAGTGAAACCATGTGATGACCATCATCGTTGTCATACCCAATATGAGAAAACCCATACTCCCACGAACGGGCAACGAGCGGATTAAAAACCTGC
>Ga0310810_10000740_pt1 | contig 32854 bp, 32 predicted proteins | sample NCmetagenome_FD_207641 | JGI IMG/M metagenome (GOLD analysis project Ga0310810, IMG submission 207641) | Soil microbial communities from experimental microcosm in Duke University, North Carolina, United States - NC | ecosystem: Engineered > Artificial ecosystem > Soil microcosm > Unclassified ... | reverse complement strand
GCTATGCGGGTGTTACGACATTCAAACGTGGCTTTGGCGGCGAAGATGTAGCCTATCTACCCGCCTATGACATGGTATTAAATCCGCTTCGATATTCACTGACGCGACTGATCGAAGCAATACGCAAAAAAAGGAGACGATTATGACATTTACTGTTAAAACGATGGAGAGCCAGGATGAATGGGATTCATTCGTCACTGCACACCCAGAAGCCAACTTCTTGCATTCATGGCAGTGGGGAGTATTCCACGAAAGTCGCGACCGTGTCGTCGTGCGTCGGGGTATTTACGACGAAGGAACCTTGCTTGGTGTCTATTCTGGACACGTCGAACCAGCAAAGCGCGGTAAGCACCTGCAAATTGTCGGTGGCCCTATCGTCGACTGGTCTAATCAGCCAGCGGTCGAAATGCTCTTTGCCGACATGCGCACGCAAGCTGAGCAGTTAGGTTGCGTCTATGCGCGCATACGCGCACAGCGAGAGAAGTCAGATGATGCGATTAAACAATTCCGCCGTCTGAATCTACGACCTGCACCGATGTATTTAAGCGTAGAGCTAGCCGGAGTACTGGACCTGACAAAATCCGAAGAAGATATTCTCAAGGGTATGCGCCAACGCTTGCGCCGTGCACTACGAAAAGCCGAAAAGAATGAAATATCTGTCGAAACCTCGACCGACCCTCGCGATATTCATGCGTTTTACCAGATACAACTCCAGACCGCCGGTCGACACCAGTTCGTGGCGTTCAGCGAAGACTTTTTGCAAAAACAATTCGAAGCATTTGCCGGTACTGGCAATGCGGTCTTATATACAGCAAAATATAACGGTGAAATTCTAGCCCAAAACTTCATGATTTTTTACGGCTCTGAAGCCAGCTACCATTATGGAGTAAGCACCGAACTCGGTACGAAACTTTCCGGCGCACCACTACTTCACATGCAGGCTATGCGTGATGCACGCGAACGTGGCATTACGCGATATAACTTTTGGGGAATCGTAGACGAAGACGACACGAACCATCGGTTCTATGGCGTGAGTGTTTTCAAGCGCGGATTCGGTGTCGATGAGCTTCGGTACATGCCAGCACATGACATCGTGATCAAAAAGACCGCATACCTCAAGACGCTCGCGATCGAGACCGCACGACGTAAGCTCCGAAAGGTGTAATTCATGCCCAAGGTACCACTTGCTGAACAAATGCGACCCGAACGCCTTAGTGACGTAATCGGGCAGTCGCAGCTCCTTGGACAGCACGAGATTTTGCAGCGCATCGTCGACAAAAAAGAACCGGTTAGCTTGATACTCTGGGGGCCGCCAGGCACGGGGAAAACGACGCTGGCTCGAATCATCGCGCGAGAAACCGAAGCTGAGTTCATTGAACTATCGGCTGTTACGTCTGGCAAAAAAGATGTCGAGCGTGTAATCGAGCATGCTCGCCAAAACTGGAATCTCGGTCTGCGTACAATCCTATTCGTCGATGAGATTCATCGTTTTAATAAAGCCCAGCAAGATGCGTTTTTGCCGCATGTTGAATCTGGGCTACTAACACTCATCGGTGCGACCACCGAAAACCCTAGCTTCGAAGTCATTACCCCACTGCTCAGCCGAACACGTGTATTGGTGCTACAGCCACTGTCCAAAGACGAAATCAAAGACGTGCTCCGGCGAGCCCTTCGCTCGCTCAAACGCACAAAAGCTGTTAGCGCCGAGGCCCTCGACTACTTAGCTGAATTGTCGGGTGGCGACGCGCGCGTGGCGCTCGGAAACCTGGAGCTGGCGCTTAGTTTTGACACGAAAGTCAATCTTGCAACCGTACAGGCAGCCGCACAAAAGAAGTTACCGGGCTACGACAAAAAAGGTGACATGCACTACGACGTTATTAGCGCATTTATAAAGAGTATGCGCGGTAGTGACGTACCTGCGACGCTTTATTACCTATCACGTATGATTGATGCCGGCGAAGATCCGAAGTTTATTGCACGCCGCATGATTATATTTGCAAGTGAGGATATTGGGCTTGCCGGCAATGGCGCGTTATCACTTGCGGTCGCGACATTTCAGGCGGTCGAGCGCGTCGGTCTACCGGAAGCAAACTACTCACTCTACCACTGCGCGATTGCCCTCGCGAAAAGTGAAAAGTCTCGCGAAGTCAGCGAACTCATGGCCCAGGCCAAAGCCCAAGCACACCAGTACCCTGATTCACCCGTGCCGCTGCACGTACGAAATGCACCGACGAAACTCATGAAAGACCTGGGCTACAGTAAAGGCTACGCCTGGAAAGCCGGCTTCAAGCCAAAGAAAGGATTCTTACCTGACGACGTGAAGTAGGGCTATCGCTCTTCATGCTTCAGAGCGGCGTAGACGCCATTGGTCCAGCCGAAGCCATCCTGCAGCGGGTACTCGCCGCCGCCGCCTAGACCTTCGGGATGTATCACGTCGTACTTCTCAATCAGTTTTCGTTCACGCTCGAACACACGTTCAGTCGTTTTCAGCCATCTGTCTTTTATCTCGTCAGCCAGTGCGTGATGCCCGTAATGACGCAATCCGACGATAGCCGTCCATTGCAGCGGCGCCCACCCATTCGGTGAATCCCACTGTTGGCCGCTATTCACGAGACTCGTCACTAAACCGCCGTCTTTGAGAAAGTCTTGCTTGATACGACGCGCGACCGAATCGGCCTGCTCTTTCGAGGCTATACGTGCGTACAGTGGATAGACAGTCGCGAGCGTAATACTCTTAGTTGCTTCGAAATGATGAAAATTGTAATCGCTATACACGCCTTCGCGTTCGTTCCAGCAGTATTTGTTAATTGCCGCAGCTCGGTGACTCGCTAGCCGTTCGAACTTACGTGCAAGCAGTGGCTGCTTGATCATGCGATAACTATCGGCGATCGTCTGTTCAAGCGTGTAGAGTAGACAGTTCAAATCGACAGGCACAATATCGGCCGTATGAATTGTCTTGATATCTTGCGGATCAAGGAACCAGCGAGAACTAAAATCCCATCCGCTCTCAGCGGCTGCGCGCAGGTGGAGATAAAGTCGGTCCGCTGCCCTGCCCTCGGCATGTTCAGCGGTTTCAACATCCTCACGAAGGCTTTCCGGGCGCGGTGTCGCTTTGTTGTCGTAATACCGGCCCATCAGCGATCCATCAGGCATCTCGACGAGACGTGCATAGGCTTTGTGCTCTTGCTTTTCAAGCTTATTGCGACCACGCAACCACCACCGATACTCCGCCAACATATACGGCAAGTATTCTAAGTATGTGCGTCGCTTGCCTTGGTGCTTTGCGAGCAATCGCACCATGAGCGCGAAATAGGGCGGCTGAGATCGGCTCAGGAAATACGTGCGGTTGGCTGTCGGAATAAAGCCATGCTTGCGTATCATGTACGCATAGTTCTTCATCATGCCGCTGATGCGTGTCCAGTGACCATTTGCCGCCAATCCGAGCATAATAAAGTAACTGTCCCAGTAAAACTGTTCACTGAAGCGACCGCCAGGCACAATATAGTGATACGGCAACGTCATAAGCGAGCCACGCGGTTTTCGGTTGCGACGCTCGAGTTCATGCCAGAGCGCCTCGATATGCTCGTCGATCGTCGTATCTGCCTCGGGCTGGTAAGCCTCGCGGTCTTTGTGCGGCGCAAATTCATAAAAGTGTCGAGATATAAACTCCCGTAAATCAAAGTCCGGATCCTGCTTGGCTAGCGCATACTCCTGCTTGATTGCTTGGGTACGTTTCTTTGGTATCAGGTCGACGAATGTCTTACCATCGCCAAGCACGTTGCGCTGCTGAACATCGCGAAATAGTTCGCCATAGGCCTGATCTGGTGATTTTTTCGCACGTACAAGAGTTCCAGCCGTGATTGCGATGCTGGTTTTAATCTGTTCCTGTGGTTTTGGTAGCCTCGCACGCGGTAGTCGTAACATAGACAACATTATAGCGAAAAAAGCTTGTGTTTAACAGACGCCGGGCGTACAATAATGATGTAAAAAGGTGGCAAAACAAAAAGGAGAGGTCATGAAAAAGAAAAAAATCGTCGTCGAGTTTATCGACTCATCGCACAAGGTTCTCGTCTAACGAGAACCTTTTTTAGTATTATCGTGCCTGTCGTTTGCGCTTATTCGGATCGAGTTCGCGTTTACGAAGTCGCAGACTTTTCGGAGTCACCTCGAGTAACTCGTCGTCTTCAAGAAAATCGATACACTGTTCAAGGCTAAGATTCGTAAACGGCGTAAGCTGCACGACGCCGTCACTCGAACTTGAGCGCATGTTCGTCAGATGCTTCGCCTTACAGACATTGATCTCGATGTCTTCACCGCGTCGATTCAAACCGACAATCATACCGGCATATACTTCGGTGCCGGCGCCTACGTACAGCTCGCCTCGCGCTTCAGCGGTCTGAAGAGCGTATGGCGTGGTCGTGCCACGTTCAAAGGCGATGATGACGCCGTTTCGTGTCTGCTGAAGTTTCGGACCGAGCGGCTGATACCCGTGAGGCAAACTGTTCATAATGACCGTACCCTTCGTAGCGGTAAGCAACAGGTTTCGCAGACCGATCATGGAACGGGTCGGGATAATGTAATCCATACGCGTCGCACCACTTGGCGTCTGTTCTTGGCCGCGCATTTCTGCTCGACGCGTGCCAAGCTCTTGGCTGACGGCACCGACATATTCAGATGCGACTTCAATGTAAAGCTCTTCGACTGGTTCTTTTTCTACACCGTCTTCGGTGATAGTGACAACCTGTGGACGTCCGACTTCGAATTCGTAGCCTTCACGCCGCATTGCCTCAATCAGGACAGACAAGTGCAGTTCACCGCGACCAGAAATGGTAAAGCCAATACCGTTTTCTTCAACACGCAAACTAACGTTGGTTTCGAGTTCTTTCTTTAAGCGGTCGCCGATTTGGCGGCTGGTGTTGTATTCGCCTTCTTTACCCTTCATCGGGCTGGTGTTCGGGCCGAGATACATGCTGAGTGTCGGAGCTTCGATATCGATAGTCGGCAGCGCTTCAGGCGTTTCTTTGTCGGTAATCGTTTCACCGATATGCGCATCAGCAATACCGGTCAGTGCGACGATATCACCCGCGATTGCGGTCTCGACTTCTTCGCGGCCAAGACCCCGATAGCCGAATATCTTTTCGATTTTGGCTGAAAGAATCGAACCGTCGCGCTTGATGAGGGCGACTGGTCCACGAGCAGCGCTACCGCGTGAGATGCGACCGATCGCGTATTTACCGAGGAACGAATCGTACTGCAGACTCGTGACGAGCATCTGGAATGCCCCGTCTTGAACGACGCTTGGCGCAGGAATGTGCTCTTGGATTGCGGCGAAAATTGGTGATAATGTCGCTGATTCTGTTGGATCGGCAGGCATCGAGTCCCATGCTTTGCCGTCACGTGCGATGGCATAGTACGTTGGGTAGTGCAGCTGATCATCGGTCTTGGCGAGCTCAAGAAAGAGGTCTGCGAGTTCGTCTTCGACCTGTTCCACGCGTTGTGCAGGCTTGTCGATCTTGTTAATGATCACGACTGGCTTTAGGCCCAGTTCAAGTGCTTTTGAAAGTACGAACTTAGTTTGTGGCATAGGCCCTTCTTGAGCGTCAACGATAAGCAATACGCCATCGGCCATGTTAAGTGTGCGCTCAACTTCACCAGAAAAGTCGGCGTGACCAGGGGTGTCAATGATATTGATTTTATAATCATCGTGGAAAATAGAGGTCTGCTTGGCGGTAATCGTGATGCCGCGCTCGTGCTCCTGGTCTCCTGAGTCCATGATGAGTTCCTGGCTCATTTCAGCCTGGTTGTCACGGAATGTGTTGGATTGCTTTAATAAGCCGTCGACAAGCGTGGTTTTGCCGTGGTCGACGTGTGCAATAATTGCGATGTTGCGTATGTGTGATGCGTCTTTCATAAAATAACGGCCTGTGTTACAGACCTTCCTTGTCCTTAGTATATCACATGTGGTGGAGCTAGAGGGACTCAAACCCTCGACCTCTGCCATGCCATGGCAGCGCTCTAATCAACTGAGCTATAGCCCCAATGCGTATATTGTATCACGACAAACAAATACACTTCTGTGACAGAAGTGTATTCTAGCTGCTACGCGCCCACCCAGGGCACGGTTTTTGTTGTGAGGTATGTTTGTGTTGCTCGTAGACGCCAATCGTACCCGATGGCGTACCAGCTTACCTTCAGTTATACTCCGAGCAGCGAAAAAGCGCAAGCACTATAAAAACGGTAGTGGTGAATCCAAAAATGGTATATCGAGACCAAGTAGCCGAGCGATGAGACCGTACGCGTTTAGTAGCCATAGTGTCACGACAACCACTAAGGTAGTGAGTGCGAAGAATATGGCCCGTACGTATATTGGTTGGCGCGAGAGCCACTGCGCCCACGCATCGTAGCGTGCACGGGCATGTTTGAGGACGTTGTGTGCCCACGTATATTCACGGGCGAGAATTGCGAGTCCAGCGAACACCGTTGCCCAGCCTGGTCCCGGATACGGTATCATGATGATGCCTGCGAGCAAGACAAGCCACCCGAGTATGGTTACGATAATTTTTGTCGCTCGTCGTTTAGCGTGGGCAGATTTTTGCCCGGTATGATGCGCAGGCAGCGTGTATCCGACTAAAATTAGTGCCAGTAAAACCGCAAAACCACACATGATCGACGGAATACCCGCGATGGTTGACGGATCGATGACATTTACCGTCGTCGTAGGCACGATAAATGCCAAGTAGCCCACAATTAATGAGTAGTGCGCACGCTTATGTAGTGTTGAGCTGGTTTTTTGCGCAAAATAGAGTGCCAGCCAAATCCCGAAAAAGAGTAATCCGTAGTAATAGATTGCATACAGGCGTGTCGTCGTCGGTGCGACATGGAAAATAGCGTAATTGCCAAGACACGCCGGGCCACCCTGTATGCCGTGGTCAATCATCAAGAATGTGACCACAAAGGCAGCCGCAAGCGCGTATATGCCGGCGAGTAGCCAGCGCAGACGACGGAGTTGTCCCGCCATAGCGACGGCAAAGTGTATGCCAAGCGGCGGTAGTAATGTAATCGCAACGAAGCCAAATCGAGCCCAATCGAGGCTCGACAAACCGAACGCAGTCTCGCAGACGTTGTATTCCGCGAGCTGAAACGCGGCTAGTGCAAGCAAGATACATACGGCCAGAATCGGGACGCTTCGCATCTTGTATTTCCATATGACGTGCGCTGCTAGCGTGACTTCGATGAAAAACGTCAATATCATAACAAGCGGCGAAAAACACGCAAGTGTGTAAGATGTCGAGGTTCGAAGCCGCATAGTTTTCCTAGTATAGCAAACTCAGGCGAGCTGCGACCTTGCCTCGTCGACTTTTTGAAAGCGTGGGACCATAGACCCGTGAACCTCTACGAGTTCGCAAAACATATCATAGCCACGCACAAACAGCTCATACGGCGAGTCGTAGTGAGGTCGGTACACTACGAGCGCTTCGTGCGTTTCGGTATGAAGTGCGACACCTACGACTTCGTAGAGTTGCCCGCTTTTCATGTGGCGATACAACCCGGTCTCAAGTACTGGCATTGTCGGCTCAGACACGACGCTGCTCCGATTCGCCTTGCTCCTCCACGTGCATAGTAGAGCGTAAGAACGTGCGGATTTTATCGGCGGCACGAATCGTTCGATACAACTCGTCGTAGGTCTGTCGATCGAGCTCGCCGCGCGTCTTACCCTCATAGCCATCGACTGCGAACACGTAATCGGTACCGATTGCATAGTCAGCGTCACCTTGCGGGTGCATGGTAATTTCGCCCGCCAGTTCGCCATAGAGTATCGTGAGATCACTTCCGTCGTAATAACCGAAATAGGCACGTGAACGTACCCGTCGGCTTGGCAAAGAGTCGGCCAGCCGGCATAACTTTTCGAGTGCGTCATCGCCTTCAATAAAATACTTAATAAACGGACCAGGTAGACCGTTGAGGTCTTCGAACCAGAACGAGAAATCATCGACAAATACTGGTCGCTTCAATGTTTCATACGCCTGCAGCACCTTGTGATGTATCACGTCTTCGGGGTGTCGCGACTGGATTTCATCGAGGTCTAATTTGACATGACCGAGCGGTAGCTCAATCCATCGTTTGAACTGCTCAACTTTGTGCATATTGCCTGTGACAAATACAGGCGCCGTGGTATGTTCACTCATAGTAATTTCAAAAACGCTTCCTCATTTATGATTGTAGTGCCGTAGCTACGAGCTTTTTTCAGTTTACTCTCACCTACCTTGCCTCCAGCGACAAGATAATCAGTATCTTTTGCGACGGCGGATTGGAATGTACCACCAAGCGCGCGTATCCTTTCGGCGGCCTCATCGCGAGACATACTCATGAGCGTGCCCGTCACAACAAAGTGTTTACCGGTCAGCTTACCTGTTTTGCGCTCATAGTATGGCTCCACGCCGACACGCTGGAATTTGTCGAGCATGGCAAGGTTATCTTCGTCTGCAAACCAGGCCGCAACTGATTCAGCCACCACCACACCGACGCCGCCGACAGACGTAAGTTCGTCGATTGTGGCGTGCGCGAGCGCATCAAGGCTGCCGAAATGATTGACTAAATCGATTGCAGTCTGCGTACCGACGTGCCGAATGCCGAGTCCATAGACGAACCGTTCGAGTGGCGGCTGCTTTTTGTCACCAATCGCATCGACAAGCTTCCGTGCGGAAATCTCAGCAAAGCGATCAAGCGCGAGAAGCTGTTCATACGTGAGTGAGTAGATGTCTGCCAAGTCACTCACGAGATTGGCATCGACCAATGCAGCGACATTCTTTTCACCGAGAGTGTCGATATCGAGTGCGGCTTTCGATGCAAAATGCTCCAATGTCCGCTTGAGAATCAATGGACCGGTCAGGCCTTTCACGCGATATACAGCTTCACCTGCTGGCCGAACAAACTCCAGTTCCGGATATTGGCGCTGAAGCTCATGTTCGTAGTCAATTTTCGCCGCACCTTTCGGTCGCAACTCAGGCAACACTTGCTGGACCTGTGGAATGATATCGCCAGCTTTGAAAATAATCACCGTATCACCGCGTCGCACATCAAGACGCGCAATTTCATCAGCGTTGTGAAGTGAAGCATGCTGCACGGTCGTACCCGCCACCTGCACCGGCTCGAAGACGGCGACAGGTGTCGCAGCTCCTGTTCGGCCGATTGATATGACAATATCTTCGACGACCGTCGTCGCTTCTTCGGCAGCAAACTTGTACGCTACCGCGGCTCGCGGCGTTTTGCCGACTACGCCAAGCGAAGCAAACGTCGCGCGGTCATTCAGCTTAATCACCGCGCCGTCAGTGTTGAATCGTAAGCCAGCCCGAATATCGTCGAGGTGCTGAATATACGCCATAATTTCGTCTATTCCACGCACGATTTGCGTCTGATTACTCGTCGTGATGCCGAGTTCACTCATCATGGCATAGCCATACGCAATCGTCGGAGTATCATCGAGCGAGTCACGAATGATATCATAGCCGACGAAGTGAAGCGGCCTCGAAGCCACAAGCTTGGGGTCGAGTTGCCGTATGGTTCCAGCGGCAAGGTTGCGGGGATTTTTAAATAGCGGCTCACCTGCTTTTTCGCGTGCGCTGTTGAGCCTATCAAAATCGTCTTTATACATGACGATCTCACCGCGAATTTCAGTGCGACCACGCAGAAAATGTGCAAACTTTTGATTTTCTCGTAACTGTAGTGGCACATTCTCAATCGTACGAACGTTCGTCGTCACGTCTTCACCGACCTTGCTGTCGCCGCGAGTGACGGCCTGAACTAGACGACCATCTTCATACACCAGCGCACAGGCCAAACCATCCATCTTGATATCACACAGAAATTCTTCGTCGATATTCGAGTCCATACGCTTCATGCGCTCGATCCATGCGACGACTTCTTCACGATTAAATACGTCCGACAGACTGATCATCGGTACCTTATGTGTTACTTTCGAAAACTTATCGAGCGGCTTACCTGCTACGCGCTGCGTCGGACTATCAGGCGTAATCAGCTCAGGGTACGCTGTCTCGAGTTGAGTCAGTTCATGCTTCAGGCTGTCCGCTGCCGCTTCACTCATGGTAGATTCGTCGAGCACATGATAATGGTATCGATACTCGTTTATAAGGCTTCGGAGCTTTTCGGCGCGTTGGGCCGCTTCTTGTTGATTAGGCTGGTGCGCTGTCATCGTCGACTACCTTTCGATACAAAAGATATATGTAGCTGGCCATCCATACTGCAGTCGATGTACTGAGAATCGATGCGAAAAACGGTATGACCGGCAGCCAACTAAGCCATGTCCAACTGACGTGATCGCTGAGCCATTTTTGCCCCAGTACCAGCGGAATCATGATCACGAGCCATACGATGGATGCAAGCAGCGCCATCCATAGCAATCGGTAGATGATGCGAAGTCGTCGACCGACGACTAAGTCACCACCGGCCCGAAGTGCTCTCGATGGATACATGCCAGGTAACGTGACGATGACGAGCGCGAAGAATGTCGATGTCATCCAGTACAGCGTCAGCGCCACCACAACCACTGCGATTGCACTGAATAGATAGGTGGCGAAACCTTCGGAAATGATCCCAACGCTTGCTAGCCCTGCGTACGCAATTGCCACAATCCAGATCGGCAGGGATTGCAGCAGTAGATATAGCGCGACCAGTACGGTCGACACGAGCGGTGCGGCGCCGTTATATAAACCGTCACGCAAATTTGGTTTTCGGCCGGCGAGCATTTCGCGCAGCAGCCACACCGCACTAAGCCACGTCAGAATCACGGTAATACCAAGATATAGCTGTTGTACGTCACTAAGTTGGGTCAGACCATTGGTAAACGCGGCGACCGACAGCACGCCGGCTTTCGTCAGTTCAGCCCAGTTGCCACTGGCGACACTTTTCGTGCCACCTTCGAGGGCCTGTGACATCTGCTGATATGTTTCCTGGCTGGTCATAGTACCGAGTACGACTGAAAAGACAGTATATATCAGTACAAGGAGCAGAAAAAGTGCTCGTCGAGACTTCAGCGTCCGAAACACATATATCGTGAAAGCCCAGTAGCCAGGCAGTCTGAGTGAGCGTACATAGTCACGGCGACGAGATAAGCGAAAACTTCTGTGCGGTCTACGACTACGAAAGTCAGCCACGCGACGCTTCAGCGCCCCATACCAACCACCGATACGTCGTCGCAGGCTCCATACGACAGTTTGTACGCCGGTTGCATTCGGTTTTTTGGGTGATCTGCTAGCCATCGCGTCAGCTACATCTTTGTCAGTGTTTCATTGAGGCGAGCGATACGATCATCGAGCGGAGGGTGTGTACTAAAAAGATTTGCGATTGTTCCCGGCTTGAGCGGGTTCGCAAAAAACAGATGCGCCGTTGCGGTGCTTTGTTTTTGCATCGGCCGAGAATACTCTTTTAATTTCGCGAGTGCAGACGCAAGCCCTTCGGGGTCGCGAGTCGTCAGAGCGCCAGTCGCATCAGCCAAATATTCGCGCTGTCGGCTAATCGCGGCTTGAATCAGTGCCGCGACAATCGGTGCCAAAATAATGACCACAATGCCGGCAACCATCATAATTGGATTCGCTTGGCGATCACGGTCGCCACCGAATAGCATCATACGAAATGCGATATCGCTAAGAATACCAATGGCACTAGCCAGCCCAAACGCAATCATACTAACGCGAATGTCGTAATTCTTGACGTGCCCCATTTCGTGCGCCATGACACCTTCGATTTCACGATCGTTCATAATCTCGAGAATACCCGTCGTTGCCGCCACGAGTGCGTGTTTGGGATCGCGCCCAGTGGCAAATGCATTCGGCGCAGGGTCGTCGACTATATAGACCCGCGGCATCGGCATACCGTTCGTAATGGAAAGATTCTCAACGATTCGCCATAGTCGTGGATTGTCTGATTTTTCAATCTGCTGTGCGCCTGTCATAGCGACGGCAAGCTTGTCTGCGGCAAAGTATTGTATGAGCGCATACACCGCTGCACCACCGATAATCCAAGGCGTCAGATAGGTATTGCCATATAGCGCGCTTATCGCCCAGCCGATTGCCGCCACGACACCGACGAATACAGCCATGATTAAAATGGTGTTTCGTTTATTGGCGGAAATTGCGCTGTACATTACTCGGGTCTGCCCTGACTAAAACTTAACGTCGACTGGTTTTTCGACTGCGGCCATATCTTCAACTTCGAAGAATTCACGCTTCTTGAAGCTAAAGATGCCTGCAACGATATTGCTCGGGAACATATCAATCTTAGTATTGAGATCTCGCACGCCAGCGTTATAAAATCGGCGACTTGCCTGAATCTTGTCTTCGGTATCGACAAGTTCTTGCTGCAACTGCAGGAAGTTCTGGTTCGCCTTTAGGTCAGGATACGCTTCGGCGACAGCGAAGAGGCTCTTAAGCGCGCCTTCGAACATGTTTTCGGCTTTGGCAGTTTCGGCTGGACCTTGCTGTGTAGCCGCCATGACCGCAGTGCGGGCTTCGGTAACTTTTTGGAATACTTCTTTTTCGTGCGCCGCGTAGCCTTTTACTGTTTCTACGAGGTTTGGAATCAGGTCGGCACGACGCTTGAGCTGGACGGTGATATCGCTCCATGCTTCTTCGACGCGCACCTTGAGTGTCACGAGTCCGTTATAGATAACGACGACGATAATCGCGAGTAGGACGACGAGTCCGATGATTATTAACGTAGGTGTCATAAGTGTAGTTGCCTCCTTAGTTCTGCTGCTTTTATTGTAGCAGTTTCGAGTGATTTGCAACAGTAGTAAACAGAGGAGAAATAGCTTTCGTATGGTGCGCGGGGCGGGAATCGAACCCGCACGACTTTTGGTCAAGGGATTTTAAGTCCCTCGCGTCTACCTATTCCGCCACCCGCGCTTACGGTCTAGTATACTAGAAATATGAAGCAAATATTCTTTTTTCATGGTGGAAATAGTTGGTCATCCTACGACGCATACCTGGAGAACCTAAAAGCACAAGATCTCGACTATGAGCGGCTGAAGCCCCATGCACGCTGGCGCGAATGGATTGCCGAAATGCTCGACGACGCAGACGTACTACTACCGACCATGCCGAATGGCTTCAACGCTCAGTACGATGAGTGGTCGATTTATTTTGAAAAAATGCTACCGTTTTTCGGTGATGATGTCCGGCTGGTCGGTCATTCGCTCGGCGCCATGTTTCTTGTAAAATACCTCAGTCGTCGTCGTCTGCCGGCACCTGTGCGCCAGCTCATTTTAGTTGCACCGGGCTATAACGACAATGCCCGCGAAGACTTAGGTAGTTTTGAGATTACCAGCGCTAAAGGGCTCGATACGAACACTCAGGATATTCATTTTTTCTTCTCTAAAGACGATCCGGCCATACCGTTTAGCGAATGTGCAAAATACCAGACAGATGTTCCGAGCGCAGCATTCCACCTATTCGAAGATCGCGGTCACTTTTTGCAATCAGATTTTCCTGAAGTGCTTGAATTGCTTCAACAAAAATAGCCCTGAGATTTCAGAGCCATTTTATGGAGGCACGTACGGGTAACGCTCCCGTCTACCTGGTTTTGCAGACCAGTGCCTAACTTCTCGGCCAACGCGCCATTCAAATATTGATTATAGCAAAAACTCCGAGTAAAATCTCGGAGTTTTAACGTGGTGCACTGGAGAAGACTTGAACTTCCACGCCCTAAAACGGGCACTAGCCCCTCAAGCTAGCGCGTCTACCAATTCCGCCACCAGTGCACGAGGGCTGTTAAGCAGTGTTGATTATACCTAGGTTAAGGAGTTTTGTAAACGGTTTGCTTGTTGACGGTCCAGGTGCGCGATGAGCCGTAGCGGTCACTTGGCGATACATAGTGTGCGTCTGCCGGCATGGCACTGGCGCTCGGTTTATGTACATACACGAACACTTGCTGATACAAGCCGATGGCTGGTGCATCGTTAAGCCATTGACGGGCAAACAATGCATACTTGGCGTCACGAAGCTTCTTGTCTGTACGATCACGAGCACTGATAAGCGCGGCATCGGCGGTATCGTTGTCGTAGCTCGTAAAGTTGTATCCGGTATTACCGACCTGCGACGAGTGCCAATAGGCGTATACATCCGGGTCGCCACCGATTTGCAGTTCATAAATCAGCATCTGGAAGTTACGGCGCTGCAGCACATCGCCAACAAAGTTTGAGTTTGGCATACGATCATCAATCACTGTGATTGTCACTTGCATGCCGAGCGGGCGAAGTTGCGACGCAATTTCATTTGCGACACGCTCATACTGATCATTTTTCGTCGTCGTAATGCTAAACGCTAGCGGCTGGCCACCTTTCTGCCATTGCCCATCTTTTTTGGTCCACTTCGATTTTTTAAGTAATAGCTCGGCCTTTTTCAGATCAATGCGTGGCGCTGTCGGCAATTTCGCCGTGCGGACTTGCGACGGAATGAACGGCAAATCGAGCGCAGGCACATTGTCGCCGGCTGCCATACGAATCGAATCACGATCAAGGCTCAGCTCGATTGCTTGGCGAAGGTTCTTGTCGGCGAATAGCCCCTGTGCCGTGTTCATGAGCGCATACACACCGTTGTTTATTGGGTATGAATTTTTGACATACTTGCTGTCGCGAACCGTCGCAACATCGCTGCCGAACACATCGCTTGCGGCTGTAAGTTCGTCTGTACGAAGCGCTGCCACCAAATCATCGCGCAGTCCATATGCGTGCAATTCAAATCGGCTCACCATCGGCGCGCCACCATAGTAATCATGATTCGACATGAGATACAACACCGCTTCACCACCTGGCTTCACTGCTTTTTGAAACAGCTTATAGCTGTATGGGCCACTACCAACTGGCGAGCGCGAAAAGCTGCTCTCTCGTAAGTTGCTCGGCGATATGCCCTCGAGTAAGTGCATCGGAAGTACCGGGAACGTCAGTGCATGAGGGAACGATGCATAGGGTGGAAGTGTAAATTTGACAGTATATTCATCGACTTTATCGACAGTTACGTCGCGCCAGTTGTTTTGTAGCGATGTATTCACGCGCGAGGCTGGGTTTTTTATAAGGCTCAGCGTATATACGACGTCGTCGGCAGTTACCGGTGCACCATCTTGCCACGTCGCATCCTGGCGCATGGTCACTGTGTACCCAGTTGCCGCAGCGTTCACCTCGATGCCCGAAGCAAGATCGGGGTGCAGGGAACCTTGATCGTCATAGCGATACAGTGATGAAAAAATCAGTTTTGACGCCGATACTTCAGCGCTTGACGACGCATAAAGCGGGTTGAGTGATCGCATCTCGCCGAGTACACCTTCGGCATAAATGCCACCGGGCGCGTCAGCTTGAACCGTATCGAAATTGTTTATCAGCATGAACTGAGAGAGAATTGCGCCGAGTACGATCGCCACAGCGATAAACCATGCGACGATATGCTCTTTGGCACTTTTCAAGTTATCAATACGACCAACAATGAACCGTCGTGCGTGACGGGTCGTCTTTGTTTCGGCTTGCTTCATTTGCCGACCGAGAGATTTTTTATCTACAGATACTTTTGAAAACGTACGCCAACCGGGCGTTTTCGGGACGTCGTCTTTTTTTGGAGCATCTGCCATAAAGTGTTCCTATGCTGTCGGCAATAAGAGGCCGGCAATAATCGATACTACAAAAATAACCGCCAGGACAATCGTGGCCTCGAAAAGATTTTTGTCTAATCCACGGCGAGAGGTGTAGAGCTCACTCGATCCACCAAAGCCGGCACCAAGACTCGCGCCGCGTTGCTGCAGCAAAATCGCAATCGCCATTAGTAATGCCGAAACCACCGTAATCCACTGTAAAATGTCACCCGTATTCACTCTTTATTCCCTTTCGTTATCGTACGTTCGTCGAAATCGATGACGTTACTTACTATATAGTTTACCAAACTCATGACGACTCCGGTCAATATCGAGTGAATAAATGTCATACTAACGCCAGGGGCAAGCTTGAGCGACACATAGACCATAAAGCCATTGACGACAAGCATGAATAGGCCAAGCGTCAGTAGTAGCGCCGGCAACGACAATATCAGAATGATCGGCCGGAGCATCGCGTTGACGACAGAGAATATCAGTCCGGCAACCAGAAATACCATGAGTCCTTGCGGAGTTTCCGTGTAGCCCGTGCCAAATAGCTTGACGGCGAGCCACAAGCCCAAACTGTTGAGGAGCCAACGGATTATAAAGCCGAGTAATTGCTGTCGCATCGTGTGTTGTAGTATACCACTTATCCTATAGCTGCGTCGACAGCGAAGCGCTGAGGTTTTTATGCCCTGTTTTGGTGATGAGTATGTCATCTTCGAGGCGTATGCCTATCGATTCTTCTGGAATATAAATACCAGGCTCGACGGTTAGCACCATGCCCTCTTGGAGGTGGCGCGGCGCGCCTAAGCTGTCGTGCACATCAATACCGAGGCCGTGACTGACGGCGTGCGGCATATAGGTTGAAACGGTTTCATCTTGTGACGTCTTCGCAAGACCGAGACTCGATAATGTGTCGAACATAATCGTATTAACTGATTGCTGATACGTTTCAACCGGCATACCAGGTTCAAGCAGCTGAATAATCGCTTGCTGAGCATCTTTCAAGGCGTCAAATATGGCCCGCTGACGTTTCGTTGGTTCGCCTTTGCAGATTGTGCGTGAGATATCGGCAGCATACCCATTGACCCGCGCTCCGACGTCGAGCAATACGAGCTGTCGCTGCTTGATCGGGCTGGCGTTTTTAACATAATGCAGCGTGCAGGCGTTGGCACCGGCCGCAACAATAGGTTCATAGGCATGCCCCATCGTTCCACTACGTCGAAACGCTTGCGTAAAATCAGCTTCGATTTCATATTCATACCGATACGAATCGATCGACTGCTGGACTGCCTCAAATGCTTTCGCCGTCTGCTTGATTGCCGCCTGAATCTCGACAATCTCGACGGGCTGCTTAATGGCGCGCAGCTTGGCTAGGTCTTTGTTTGCGATCTGAACTTTTGCAAAGTTTCGTTCGAGCTGCTTCGTGTTTTCATGCAGCGCAGGATTAAGCGCAAAATTGAAATGTTCACTATGGCTCGGCTGCGTGACCGTATAGACGATCGAGTGAGTCCGCTGTAGCCGGCGATACAAGCCGAGCAAATCGTCTTGCGCGATGACTTCGTCAACACCGCTGCGAAGCTTGGCATCTTCTGGGGACAATGAGCCATCAAACACACGATGAATCGCGTCGACGTCTGGCATCACGAGCCAGCTTTTATGCGAAATGCCATCGTAGACCAACTTCCAGTCGGGCTCTTCGATACCCGTGAGGTACCAAAAATTAGCTTCTTGTTCAAATCCATGCGCCGTATCGTTGCTACGCTGCAAGCGCGTATACCCCGTAACGACAACCAGTGCACCGCCAAGTTTTTCGGCAAGTTTCGCGCGGTTCGTCTGGAAAAAATTTGAATCGATCACCTAGGTACTATAACGCCTGCTTAATAACCTGGGCAAGTTTCGGACCGACGACGACCGCCACCTCAGCCTCGGTTGCGCGCGATACCCCTTGTACACTGCCGAAGGACTTTAGGAGCTTGCGCCTCGTGATGGCGCCAATACCAGGAATCTCATCGAGCTTACTTTTCGTCTGCGATTTGCGCGCCAACGATGTATGGTATCCGACTGCAAACCGATGCGCTTCATCGCGGATGCGCTGAAACAGCTTGGTAACGTCAGCGAAGGGACTCGGTGTATGTTCACCACGGAGGTTCTTGGTGTGCGAGCCGAGATTTCGCTGCCCGACATGCAGGTTAATCATCGTATATGCGCCATCATCATAGACCGCGACGCCGTCGGGCGCGCTCAGCCGAAACCGCTCAATATGATCAGCGCTGATAGCTGAACCTTCTCGTGACACGACGATTTCCTCATTTTTCTTTGCGATTGCGATGATTGGCAGCGTGACGTTCCGATATGAGAGCGCTTCAATCGCCGCCGATAACTGCGGCTTGCCGCCGTCAATCAGTACCAAGTCAGGTTTTCCCCACGCCGCAATATTCTTTGGGCTAAATCGTCGACAGAGCGTTTCGTACATGTTTTTCGTGTCATCATTTTTCTGCGTCGTCATCTTAAATTTACGGTATTCGGCACGGTCACTCACGCCGTTACTAAATACCACCATGCTGGCGACAACTTCCCGACCCCCATGGTGCGAGATATCATAGCCTTCAATACGCCGTGGAGGTTCACTCAGTCCGAGTATGGTTGCCAAATCTTGCAACGCTTTGTCTTTTGATATGTCGAGCGATTCACTGTCGCCGAACATGACACGCTGCTGTAGCTCGCGCATCGCATGAAGCCTGTTGCGAATTTGTGCGGCGGTTTCGAAATCATGAGCTTTTGCGGCGCGCTGCATCTCCTGCTCAAGATCACGCACGATCTTCACGCGGTTGCCTTTTATATAGCTCATGAGTTTACGCAAGTTGGCCTTGTAGGCTTCGGGACCATCTTTCAGACGCGGGTTCAATCCGATCTGTGACTCAAGTCTGCTGTCACGCGCTTGCGGCGGTTTTAAAAAATACGGGAAAACGCGGCGTAAATACCGGAGGGCTTTTTTTAGGGCAAATGCATTATAGAACGGTCCGATATACTCTGCCCCATCGTCGGCCGGTGTACGCGTATACGACACATACGGCCACAAACTTTTCATATCGATACGGACGAATACCTGCGATTTATCATCTCGCAGCAGCACATTATAGCGCGGCATGTATCGTTTAATCATTTCACTTTCAAGAAACAGCGCGTCGATTTCGCTATCGACTTCGATCCAATCAGTGTCATAAATTTCTTGTGTCAGTGCGTAGGTTTTCACGTCACGATTACGTGAGTTTTGAAAGTACTGACGAACGCGGTTTCGAAGAATCGCGGCTTTGCCGACATATAATACCTCGCCATTTTCGGCCTTATGAAAGTAAACGCCAGGCGCGCGTGGCAGTTCTTTTAGTTTTGCTTCGAGCTTTGCATTCACGCTTTTTAGTATACGACACCGCTCACCCTAGAAGATACCTGTACGCGTTAGGCAGTTTTTCGCCGCAGCGACAAGGCACCGAGAATCACCGCGCCTACAATACAGCCGGCAATAACCCATAGATCACGCGTCATATCTTCAGTGACTGTCGTGCTCGTTGCGACCGACTGGAGTGCGTGCACGACATATGTCAGCGGCAGATAGTAGGCAATCGCTTCAAGCAACGACGGTAGTTGATCGAGTGGCAACAAAATACCGCATATGAGAAACTGCGGAAAAATAAGTGCCGGCATAAACTGCACCGCCTGGAACTCCGTTCTCGCAAACGCGCTCACGAACAAGCCGAGCGACGTTCCCAGTACGGCGCCAAGTATAGCGACGACATAGAGGTACCATTCTGGCCCTTCAATAGTTAGATTAAGGCCATACACGACTACCGCTCCCGCGAGCGCAGCCTGTGCCATAGCGAGTAGCCCAAACGCCAGAAGATAACCGCCAATAAAATCGAGCTTACCGAGCGGCGAAACCATCAGACGCTCAAGTGTTCCAGATGAACGTTCGCGAAGTGTTGTAATGCTGGTAATCAAGAACATGATGACAAACGGAAATATACCAAGAAGTGCTGGCGCAATCGTATCAAACAGGCGGTCATTATCCTGATACATCCACCGAAGCAAACTGAGTAGGACGACAGGAACGAGGAATATTAAGGCGACGCTACGATGATCGTGGCGCAGCTGCAGTAGAATTCGACGTGTCGTCGCGAATAGTACTTTGACGTGATACAGCATTCGCCTCATGCGCTCGCACCTTTCGATTCGATAATAGAGACGAATGCATCACCCACCGATGACTGTCCTGTTTTAGTTAGTAATGCCGCGCGGGTGTCGTTCCACAGCACGTCACCGTCACGCAAAAGAATCAGCTCATCGCAGCGATCGGCTTCATCCATGACATGACTTGAGACCAGCAATGTCGTACCCGCCTCGGCAAGATCATGAAACATTGACCAGATGTGGTTTCGCAATATAGGGTCTAGGCCGACGGTCGGTTCATCGAGTACCAATAATTTCGGCTCACCGAGCAATGCGACCGCCAGGCTAACCCGCGCACGCTGTCCGCCGCTTAAGTCGCTCACCAGCTGATTTCGCTGCGAATCAAGGTCAACCTGATGAATCACTGTGTCGATTGCGCTTGATCCCACATTCATAAGCGCCGCGAAGTACTGGAGGTTTTCAATCACAGAAATGTCACCATATACGGCCGGGCTTTGCGTGACATACCCTACATCTGAACGTAGTGCTGGACTACCGGCTGGCAGCCCAAAAATGTTGAGTTCACCCTGTAATGTTTGAGCGCCAACCACTGCACGAATGAGTGTTGTCTTGCCACTTCCACTCGGACCGATTAGCCCGGTGACCGTGCCTCGCTTAACGCGGAGATCGAGCTTATTCAACACTTCCTTGCGTGACTTCTTCACGCTCAGATTATTCGCTGAAATCGCATCCATTCCCCCATAATAGCATGGCGTATGCCACAGATAGCGTATCCATACTTTTAAGCTTTTATTCAGCTTGTGCCTGATATGCTTTGGCTATGAAACAAAACGACTCTCTCTTTTTAGCGATCGGTGGTGTCGCAATTATCGCGTCTGCAGCAGTTATTGGCTTGGCACAGTTCTCGCACGCACACTCAGGCCTGCAACATTCAGGTCAGCAGACAGCGGCTCTATCCCCTAGTACCATGACAGCTCATCCGTCTGGCAATGCAGCAAGAGCAAGCCAATCGTTCAAAGATGGCACGTATAGCGCATCAGTTCAGTATCAAGTACCAAGCGGGACGAATGCCATCACTGCCAACGTCGCCGTCAAGCACGGGGCCATTGCGTCAGTAAAGACTTCGAGCAACTACACCGACAGCGAATCTCAGTGGTACATCAATGACTTCGAGTCATCAATCAACGCCGATGCTGCCGGCCAGCCACTGGCAAGCTACTCGCCAAGTCGTATCGGTGGCGCGTCACTGACCACCTGGGCCTTCGATAACGTGCTCGATCAAATCAGGACAAATGCCAAAGCCTGAGCTATTTGAATTTGATGCGATAGGAACACATTGGTGGTGTGAGTCGCTATCGAAACCGATTTCTGATGATCTTCAGCGCGAAATTATACAGTATTGCGATCAATTCGATCAGGCATACTCTCGCTTTATCGACTCCTCATACATCGGCATACTAAACACTGCGAAAACGTTGTCTTCGCCACCAGCGGAGTTATTGCAGCTATTTGCATTTGCAAAAGAACTATACGATGTATCGAACGGCGCGTTCGATATCACCGTCGGCGGCACACTCCACGCTCAAGGCTACGGTTCGCGGGCGCTCGGATCACAGGTGTGCAGCGACTTCTGGGAACGTGCCGGGTTCACCCGTGAGCAGATAACCATCCCGCACGATGCGGTCGTCGATTTCGGAGGGTTCGGTAAAGGCTGGCTTATCGATGCACTCGTCGCGATATTCCGAGCGCATGGCCACTCACGCTTCATTATCAATGGCGGTGGTGACATGTTCGTCGAGCATACAAAGCCGGTTCACATTGCCCTAGAAGACCCGGCTGATCCTAGCGTATCACTCGGAACCATCGCACTGACAGGTGGGTTCGCATCGAGCTCACAGCAGAAACGGGAGTGGTATACCGCAGACGGACAACGAAAAGCACATATTATCGACCCTGTAACAAATGACATGGCCGAACCGGCTGTGTCGACGGTGTTTGTGCAGGCGCCGTCGGCCCTTATTGCCGATGCGATGGCAACGATCCTGTTTTTACGGCCGGAACTTCATAGCGCGCTAATTGCTCGTTATGATATTCGAGTGTTGGCGCGTTAAAAACTGAAGTCTTCGGTGTAAATTTGTTGCTCTCCCACACCGACTGTCGCAAGTTCGCGCTTGGTCATATCCATCATGGGGCTAGGGCCACACAAGAAAAAGGTGTAGTTTGCCACGTTGCCGAGGTGCGCTTCAAACAGTTCGGCGCTGAGTGAACCGATATGTCCCTGTGTCGGTTCTGAGTACACGGAAACGAGGCGGTCTCCTAATACCGCTCCTAGCTCGTGTTCGTACGCGGCCAACTCCGCCCCGCGAGTCGCATAAAACAGCCATTGTTCTCGCGTTGCATCCTCTTTTATAATGCGTTCGATAAACGGCGTGATACCAATACCACCCGCGATATACACAACTGGATTGAGATGATCTTCATCGATACGAGCCGTAAATCGGCCAACCGGTCCGGACACAAATAATTGTTGCCCCGACTCTACCTGCGCTAGCGACTCCGTAAACATGCCGACAACTTTGAACGTCACCGAAATCATGCGTGTGCGCTCATCGTATATCAGTACCGAAAATGGGTGCTCTTCGCTCAGAAGCGCCTGCTTGATATAGATATACTGCCCGCGGCTCGGTCGCGCAATGCCATCATCCTCAGGCATCAGGTCTAATTGATACACACCCGGTGTCAACTGCGTGACGTTTTCTACGGTATAACGATGCTTGGAAAATAGCAGCAGGTCGCGAGCGCGCAGCAGCGAAAACACCAAAAATCCTGCGACGATCATGAAAAAGTACGCTCGCGCTGCAACTTCGGCCGCATAGCTCACGCCGATATCGGGAATATGGAGTAGTGCGAATGGTAATGCAGCATACGATATGAAATGAAGGTATTTCCACGTACGATACGATAGCCGTGAGCGCATGATCGCCGAGGTTAGCCAGACGATAACGAGCGCGTACATCGCAATCCTGCCGTACGTCACGTGCTTTTCGTATTCAGTAACAAGCGAGGGCACGAGACTATATAGCCAACCTTCGCCGAAGCTCAGTGTAATTAACACGGGGTGTAAAAATATAAGAAGCGTTCCGTATTTACCGAGCCATTTATGGGCCGCAACCAGTCGCGCCTGCTCAATGAAAAACATCGAAGAGGCTGCCCGGGTGCCGATTGCATACATCCATAGCATGAATACTACGCCGACATATCCTGCAATTGCTGATCCCCAGAGTGTCCATTCTGTGAATGTATTTGCTTTTGGCAGTGTGACAACAAAAAACGCCGGCAATAAGGTCACGGCCATGACGGCATATAGATACAAGCGTTTTACTTTTTCGGTCATTTCGCTCAGTATGCGCCTCGATTGCTTAAAACAAGCTGTGAAATTATTGAATAATTGCAGATAATTGCTAAATGATAAATTTTATATGATAATATACTACTAGCCCTTTACGGGAGTTGTGTTTACAACTCGAGACAGGAGAAATACGTGATCACTCGTCTGATGATGTTCCTGAATTGCGGCAGTACTGCCGCGAAACGGACACGCATCGCCCTGTGGATCGGCCTCGGCCTGATCTGCTTGCTGGTCGTGCACCTAGTGCTTGGCGCAAGCTGGACCAGCCTGTTCGTGGTCGTGCTGCTCGGACTGATCGTCTGGGCGTGCATCGTCCGACGAACCGAGCTTCGCGCGACATTCACTCGTTGGCGTCAGTCGCGGGCGAACCGCAAGGCTGCCGACCTCGCGCCGACCCAGACACTGCCTCCGCTGACACATGAAGAACCTGTGGTCAATGACCAGCTCACCATCTACACCGACCCCGACAGCCTGAGCTGGCTGTTCATGGCGCGGCACATCTGGAAGCTCACGGCCTCGTGCCTGGCCTATCTGGTCGCGCTCATCGCGGTGAAAGTGTGGGCACCTATCGGCGAGAGCGACTGGGTTACAGTGCTCATCGTCATCAGCATCATCATCCTGGCACCGATCTACGTCTACAACTTCAAGCGAGAGAAGTTCCGCAAGCAAGAGACGCAGGTGTACGTGCAGGGTGATGACGTCGTCATCAAGTTCCCGGACTCACGGCTCTACGGCTTCAAGGGAGGCTGTCCGACGCTCTCGATCGAGCGTATCGACACCGTCAGCATCGACCCGCGGTCGTTCTGGCGGATGTTCTTCTTCCGGAACGTGCGCAACATGACGATCGACTCGGCATCGGACAAGGATGGGGCGTTCAACCACCTCATCGATCTCCGGAACGCCGAAGAGATCCGCGATGCGATTCGCGAGCGCAAGTGGGCAATCAACCACGGCTGATGCCTGGGTACTCCTGTCTCGCAAAACCAGCGGAGGGTCGCTATGACCCTCCGCTGGTTAGGAGTATCGTTCTTGAAAACAGGCTATACGAGCTGCGAAAGTTCTTGCTCGAGCACTGCCTGAGGGCGCATACCGATCAGCTGATTAACCATCTTGCCGTTTTTGAAAATCTGCATATTTGGAATTCCCTGCACGCCGTATGTGTTGGCAAGCATTGCATTATCCTGGGTCGCTTCGACGTCTACTTTGACAACATCAATGTCTTTATCCATCTTCGCTGCGACGTTCTCTAGAATAGGTGCCATCATACGGCATGGCATACACCAGCCAGCCCAAAAGTCTACTAGCACTACTTTATCACTCTGTAAGACCTTAGTTTTGAATTCATCATTTGTCGTCGTATTTATAACTGCCATATCTTCTCCTTTATGTTGTATTCATACAATTGCAACACGTACCCACGATTTTGAGCGGGCCATCAACCCGACAATCTCCGATCGCATCCCGGATAACCGTTCGCTGATGGTTGGGAATTGTGATGTCTCGCAGTTCACCACAGCCCGCACATTCGAAGTGGTCATGGGCGACTATATTGGCGTCAAATAACTTCGCGCCGGTTGCTGTGTTCGGCGCATGTTGCGCTCGCCCATCCTCAACAAACCGCTGGGTAATGCGATGAATCGTCGTCGCACTGACGTCCGGGTATACTTGACGAAGCCGCGACACCAGCTGAGCGTTGGTAGCGTGGCCAAGATCGTCCAGAGCCTCCTGAATGAGTTCGACATATTTCGTAGTCCTTCGTGTTGCGTTTGGCATACTATTTATTGTAAACTATTTACAATAATAATAAAAGAGGGCGCAAACAGATATGAAATTAATTCTCAGTATCCTGGTCATTGCCGCAATCATCGGTGGCGGCGTATACCTATCAAAGCAGAAGGCAGCCGACGGAACAGTCGCAACGACAAAACTTGCGAGCGATACTGTCGTGTACGATGTCCGTACACCCGATGAATACAAAGCTGGCCACGGCGAAAATGCAATCAACTTACCGCTCGATATGATTCGCAACGGAGATTATCCGCAGGTAGCCAAGACTACACCCATTGCTCTCTACTGCCGAAGTGGTAGCCGCTCAAGTGAAGCGGCTGCAATTCTCCAGCGCGCCGGCTATACGAATGTCAAAGATATCGGAGCCTACGCGAATCTCAAAACGCTCGGCATTCAGACGGTATACGAATAAATTAGCGGTGTGGCGGCATAGGAATAAGTACGCTCGTAGAATGTGCGTATGCCTTCCAGCCGGGTCGCGACTGCGAACGTTTTTCTGCAAGTGGAATACCTGATACTTTCGTAATGAGAATCGTAATCGCTAGCGGACCAACAAGCGCGAGAAGGCTTAGCGGCGACATGAGTGTCGTAATCCATATACCCCACCACTGAGTTATCTCCCCGAAATAATTTGGATGGCGACTATAGCGCCAGAGCCCCTCTGTCATAAGCGAGGCACCGCGGTTTTGCTGCAAGAAGTTTGCCAGCTGACGGTCTGCGATCGACTCGAACATAAAGCCGATAATCCACACGATAACACCGAGGCCAAGCCATAGCATATCTGTTGAACCGTATACCTCTGCTACGAGTACCGGAATACTGATAATCCATGCGAGTACCGCCTGGACAAAAAATATTCGTACATAAATCTGCAACGCGCGCATGCGAGTTGGCATGGCGTGTATGATGTCCGTGTAGCGAGGATCTTGCTCTGACGATCGACGAAATCGGCGGTAGATATGCCAGGACAGACGAAGTCCCCACACCACGACCAATAGCGCAACGATGGTGCCCGAGAGCGTATATTCTGGCGATAAGGCATAGCCGCAGAGTGCAATAACGATAAAGCTCAGCCCCCAGAACACATCGACGATATCGACCCGTTTTTGTCGCATCGCAATCGCATACGCCAGCGTCTGCAGGATAACAGCCACAAGGAAAGTAGCGAGAATGAAACTTGTGATACCTAGACCAACCATGTGACACCGATGTATGTCAGACTTGAAACCACGGCCGTGATGACAGCGCCCCAGACAAGATCAATCATGACGATTTTAGAACTGAAGTTCTTTACGGTCGCTAAGTTTGTCAGATCATACGTCGCATAGGCGACAAAGCCGAAGAGCAGACCATAGAGTGCGGCATGGACGAGAGAACTTGCTTGTAGCGCTGGGTGAATGACAAATACGACGACTCCGACAACGTAGATGACATAAAATGCTAACGCGGCGGCCATGTTCGGTTTTTCGCGCAGTAAACCACCGAGTTCACGATAATATAGTGTCTTCGCGACTACGCCGAGCCACAAGGCATCAAGTACACCCATGACGACGCCTGCGATAATGAGTGACCATACAATTTCCATACTATTTACCTTTCGTTCCTATTATTATCGGTGCTTGTCTAATATACGACTCGTCTTTTATGAGTTGCAAAATCGCTGCAGCAACGCGTGCACGGGGTGTGAAACTCTCGGCTGGGCCATTGAGCGAGAATTGGACAGTCCCACGATGCGAGCCGTTCGTGAGTTTGAGTACCCGCACGATCGTCCAGTCGAGCTGACTGTTTTTTAGTACGTCGGCATGAACGACACCGTCTTTCACGCGCTTCGGATCGATTAGTTTTATAGCGACATTCGCCAACCTATCTACTATATTCGGTGTATCTTCACCAAAACGAACGCCGGTACCGGTCAGGCTAATCAAGCGCTTAATTCCCTGCGCCTGCATGCTATGCAGCACATGGGTAATCGTTTCGGTCTGCAAGAACTCTGGGCTATTCTTCGTATGACCGATGAGCGAAACGACTACATTAGCACCGGTAAGTAGACGATCGACATCACCACGAACTAATGCGTTACATGTGACGACGGTAAGGTTTTTATGCGGTGCAAGAGACGCCCCGCCATACACGCCAGCCCGTACATGATAGCCTGAACGTAACGCTTCTTGCACAAATACTGCACCGCTTCGACCATTCGCCGCGATTACTGCAATTGTCTTATTACTCACCTGCTTACTCCTTATCTTTGTTGCGTGAAAGCTTCGATGGCCACCACATAAAGCGACCGACTTCGAGCGTCAATGCTGGTACGAGCAATGATCGTACGACCAAAGTATCGAGCAGCACGCCAAATGCGACGATGAACGCAATCTGTGCGAGGAAAAGAATCGGAATAACATAGAGCGCAGCAAAGGTCGCGGCCAACACGATACCTGCACTGGTAATCACACCGCCGGTAACAACAAGCGCCTTGAGGGTTCCTTCACGGACGCCGAGTTTCATCGTTTCTTCGCGCACCCGTGTCATCAGGAAGATGTTGTAGTCGATTCCGAGTGCGACCAAAAATACGAAGCCGAAGATGACGACCGATGGGTCTGCACCGGCGAAGTTCCATACGTGATTGAATAGCAACGCCGAAATACCGATTGTTGCGCCAAAGGACAGCACGGTCGTAAACAGCAGCAACAGCGGTGCGATAATTGCGCGCAGCAAAAGCATTAAGACGATCGTAATCGCAAGCAAGATGAGCGGTATGATGATCCGAATATCGCGCTCCGATGCAGTATTCGTGTCGAGTTGTATGGCGCTGACGCCACCGAATCGAACATCCGGATGATTCTGTTCTACCGACTTACGGAGGCGCTGAATAGTTTCTCTGGCTGGCACTGAGCTTGCCGGATCACGTAGCGTCGCCATGAGCATGACATCTCCATCGATAACCCGCGGCTGTATGTTCTTAAATGGATCTGCCTTTTGACTCAGTTCGTCGACAGATGGTATTTGTGCCGTCGCCTGACTATACGCAGTATCCATTGCCGATTGCGGCGCACCGGCTAATTGCGTTTGCAGCGTTTGCTTGAGTGTACGTAGTTGTGCCTCGCGCTTTTGTTTAATTGATGAACGAATAGTGGCTCGTATACTATCAGCCGCCTCGCCGACAGGTATTGGGCTTTTATTCTTATCGGTCGTCATCATGCTGACAGCGTCAACGCCAGCGTCTTTATCGAGTAGTGCAATCACGTCATCACGCTGTGCCTCAGGCACAAGCACGTATGTCGGCGAGCCTGAGCCGCTCGGGAAATGTCGGTCGAGCATAGCTTGGCCATCACGCGCCTGCGACGCGCCGAGAATCAAGTTCTCTTGCGATACACCCTGTGCCTTCAACTGTGGCACACCAATCAACGCGATAGCGAGCAGTACCAAAATTCCGACCCACAGCCGTCGCGGGTGTCGGCCAACCAGCGCACCAACTTTCGCCCATGCCGGGTGAGCATCGTGGTAATCAAGCGCTCGCTTTGATGGCATATACTTCGGCTTGCGTGGCCAAAACGCCGTACGACCGAACAGTAGAAGTATCGCTGGCAAAAACGTCAACGCGATCAATACCGCGAAGATAATACCGATACCACCAACCGGGCCGAGGGCTTTATTCGAACCAAGGTCAGATGCAAGCAGACATAATAGGCCGAGCGTCACGGTGCCACCTGCAGCCACGATCGGTTCAACCGATGCTTTCCAGGCCGCTTTTGTCGCGGTCCAGGCATCGTTATGAGCCGCAAGTTCTTCACGGTACCGTGCGATGTAGAGCAACGAGTAATCAGTTGCCGCACCGATAACGAGAATAAATAGGATGCCCTGTACCTGGCCATTTAGCTGCACGATTCCAGCATCGGCAAGATGCCACACAAGCAGAATAGCCGAAGCCAGTGCTGTCATTGCACCTAGGAGCGTGACCACCGGCAATACTGGCGAACGATACACGATAAACAAAATCACGAATACGACGCCGAGTGCTACCAGCAGCAATGTGCCATCGATACCGGCGAAGGCCTTCTGAAGATCCTGCGAGAACATTGCCGGACCGGTAAATTTATAGCTGAGAGACGGCTTCGTGTCGTCGACAGTCGATTGTAAATCGGTGATGATCGGTGCCAGGTCGGCTTCGCTATCAAGTGGCACAACCACGAATTCCGCCTTTTTATCGTCACTCACGATTGGTGGCGAAATGTCGCCCGCCACACTGTTCTTTTTCTGCAAGGCGTTTTGCACATTACTGACCTGCGTTCTTTGCGTGTTTGTTAACGCCTCATCAGACTCGAAGACGACGATGAGTGGAATCGTCGAAGAATCCTGAAACTTCTCAAGCTCATTTTTGACAGTCGTTGACTCGGCATTTTCAGGCAGGAAGGTCGCCAAGTCATTACTTGACACTTCGTCAATCTTGCCAAAGTATGGGCCACCGACTCCTGCGAGTCCAAGCCATCCTATAATGATAAGTACCGGTAGGCCGATTCGCAGCCATCGTGACATATATCCCCCTAATCATTACTAATAGAGATATTGTAGCAAGCTTTAGCGATTTTCGCTCGGTTTTCCGCGTTTGTACACTACGCCCATATTGCGTGGCTTTTCAAGCGAAAAGTCACTGGCGCTGAGTGGTATCATGTGGTCCATATGTCGCAGCAAGTACTCATAGATATACGCGACATCTTGGAGCGCATCACCCTTTTTTGCAAGCGTATTGAGCTCGTCGATGGTCAACCAGCGTAAATCATCTGACTCATTGTCAGCCGTACTGCGCGACGGCAGCGCATCGGCTATGAAGGCGTAACACGAATCCGAGTGATAATGGTCATCGCCGACGTTATGGGTATTTGCGCTGAACGGTACTGGATGCACCGTATTGCCCCAACCGTGTGGTGTATCGGCAAACGGCTGAAGAACTTTTAGCTCATCAAGCGAATACCCAGCCTCCTCGTCTACTTCATGTGCGACCGCCTGCCATGGCGTTTCGTCTAGTTCGATGTGTCCGCCGATCTGCATTAGCTTGTCGAGTTTTTTATGTAAATGCACGAGGCATCGCCAGGCATCATCGTCATTGCGCACAATGTAGGCGCTGACTGTCATATCATGCTGGTGTGGCGATGTATGAAGGTGCGGCATTACGCGCTCTTCACAAGCTGCTTGGCTTCGTGCGCTTGTTTGCATGCGCTCGTATGGTATAGCAATTCGGGGTTACGCTTACAGTCTTCACAGATAAGTACGAGGTCATTACATTCTGCTAGTGCGCAGTTTTCAAAGTTTGACGTATTGGCCTGGCAGTGTGTACATTCGCCGATGACCTTCGCATGATCACTGAAATCTATTGTCATACGGTCATCAAACACCCGCAGGCTACCCTCCCACATGCCATCGTCGCCGAATTTCTCGCCGTATTTGACGATACCGCCGTCGATTTGATACACGTCTTTAAAACCTCGCTTCTTCATCATTGCAGATATGACTTCGCAGCGTATACCGCCCGTACAGTAGGTGATGATCTTCTTGTCTTTGAGGTCATCGTATTTGTCGCTTTCCAGCTCTTCGATAAAATCTCGTGACGTTCGCGTATTCGGCACGATAGCGTTTTTAAATTTTCCAATTCGGGCTTCGTGCTCGTTGCGTCCATCAAAGAACACCACGTCGTCACCATAGGTTTCGACCAGTTCATGCACTTGTTCCGGCTTGAGGTGTACACCGCCGCCGATCACGCCGCGTTCATCGACCGAGAATTCGTCGTCTGAGTTTTTAAAGCCAACGAGCTCGCGCCTTACCTTGACGCTCATACGCGGAAAATCTTCACGACTGCCGTCGCTCCATTTGAATACGATGTCCTTGAAGGCAGCATACTGCTTCGTCGCCTTGACGTATGCCTTTAGGTCGTCAATATCCCCACCGATGGTTCCGTTCAAGCCGTGTTGGCTCACGAGAATACGCCCACGAAGATTAAGAGAATCACATAGTGACTTTTGCCATAGCTTTACCGTCTCTGGGTCTGAGAGCGGCGTAAATTTATAATAGAGTAATATCTTTTGCATCAGATGTAATTATACTATAAAATGGTATGACTACGAACCGTCTCTAGGCTCTTCTCGTCACTACTAACATTGAAAAAGGAATTCACTTGCACCTCAACCGACAAACGCTTCTACTGTACTGGCAACAGTCAAAAAACTATAAGGTCAGCTTTTTTACGATGCTGCTTCTTATTCCTCTTGGCGCCGCCGTCATCGACAGCGCCCTGCCATATGTGCTGAGTCGTGTGCTTGGTGCTGTCAGTTCGCAGGATTATGATGCGATCGCGACACTGTTGTGGCTTGCCGGTGCGACCGGTGTCGTCGGAGCGATGCTCAATTATATCGGTTTTTCTGCGATGGTTTGGCATGAATCAAACGTTATCGCCCGCGAACGACTCTACGTATTCCAAACGCTGATCCATAAAGACAGCCAGTTCTTTTCGAACCAAAAGATCGGTGCAATGACCAGTCGCTACATCGACTTCATTCGCAACCACATCACCATACAAGACCTCTTTATTATTCGAACGCTCGGATTCGTACTCACGCTCGTCGTCGGGCTGTGGATCTTGGCACTCAGTTCATGGTTTATCGCACTACTCGTACTGTCGTTCATCGTGCTGCTCATATTGCAGATTCGCTGGAGTGCAAAAAGGCGTGCGCCGTGGCGACACGAGCGAAAGCGACTTGTGTCCGAAATACATGGTAGCGTTGCCGATTCGCTTACCAACAACCTGATAGTACGTACCTTTGCCGGAGAAACCCGTGAAATTCGCGAGCTTGAAACACTGACGTCGCGTTTTTCATCTATCTACCGAAAAGATATCGGCTTCGTCATGACTGAAGGTTCGCTGCGTGTCGTGCTGATGATTGGTGTACAGATCGCCGTTGTCATGATTTCTGTCTCGCTCATACGCTCAGGCGCACTCGACATCGCCACCGGCGTGTTTGTACTCGCGTACATGCAGCGCGTCGGCTCACAACTGTTCGTACTTGGTGATATTATTAACGGCTATGACCAAGCGCTGCTCGATGCGCAGCCCATGACTGAAATGCTACTTGCCGACACGAGCGTTCACGATGCGCCAGACGCGACGAGCCTCACGGTTACGAAGCCGTCGATTGACTTCGATGCCATAAGTTATCATTACGACGACAGTGCGACGAACGTGCTCGAAGGACTATCGCTTCATATTCCAGCCGGTCAAAAAATTGGCCTGGTTGGCCATTCTGGCGCTGGTAAATCGACGCTCGTTCAGTTACTGTTGCGATTCAGCGACCCGAGCGAAGGTACGATACGCATCGATACTCAAGATATTGCAAGCGTGACACAGCAAAGTCTGCGCACGGCTATCGCGTACGTGCCACAGGAACCATTGCTATTTCATCGCAGCCTACGTGAAAATATTGCCTACGGCAAAGAAGGCGCGACTGAGGCGGAGATTATTGCAGCGGCCAAGCAGGCGAATGCCTACGAATTCATTCAGTCGCTCGAGCATGGACTCGATACCATGGTCGGTGAGCGTGGCGTCAAACTAAGTGGCGGCCAACGACAACGAATCGCTATCGCACGTGCCATACTCAAAAACGCGCCTATCTTGCTGCTCGACGAAGCGACATCTGCACTCGATTCCGAGTCAGAGCGACTGATTCAGGCGAGCTTAGAGACGCTTATGCAGGGGCGCACCAGCGTCGTGATTGCGCATCGACTCAGTACGATCGCAAAGCTTGATCGTATCATCGTGCTCGAACAAGGTCGCATCGTCGAAGATGG
>Ga0310810_10000739_pt1 | contig 32876 bp, 32 predicted proteins | sample NCmetagenome_FD_207641 | JGI IMG/M metagenome (GOLD analysis project Ga0310810, IMG submission 207641) | Soil microbial communities from experimental microcosm in Duke University, North Carolina, United States - NC | ecosystem: Engineered > Artificial ecosystem > Soil microcosm > Unclassified ... | reverse complement strand
GCCAGCGTTACGATATCGCTGACTTTGCTATTGGGGAATATCTCGACAGGTCCCGCTGCGGCTGCCGATGCTGATTTCTACCACGGCAAGGTGATTCACATCCTCGTCGGCTTTTCCGCCGGCGGCGGTTTCGACACCTATGCCCGCTCGTTGTCGCGCTACATGGGGAAATACATTCCCGGCAATCCGACGATCATCGTCGAGAACATGCCCGGAGCGGGAAGTCTGATTCTTGCCAACCATATCTATCGGGTCGCCAAGCCGGATGGTTTAACCATCGGCACCTTCAACGGCAATCAGATTCTCGGTCAGCTGATCGGGAGCGCGCAAGGAATCAGCTTCGATCCGCGCCAGATGGAGTGGATCGGCGCGCCCGGCTATAACCACGATCTCTGCGTGCTCAATCAGAAGACGGGGATCACGAGCGCTGAGCAGTGGCTCGCGTCGAAAACGCCGATGAAGCTGGGCGGCAGCGCGCCGGGCTCGACCACCGACGATACTGCCAAAGTTTTAAAGGAGGCGATCGGTCTGCCCATGCGCCTGATCACCGGCTACAAGGGAACGGCGGATATTCGGGTCGCTGTCGAGTCCGGGGAAATCGACGGGCTCTGTGGTTTTTCCTGGGTGTCAGTGCGTTCGACGTGGCGCAAGGCGATCGAAGCGGGCCTGGTGAAAATCCTTCTCCAGACCAACGCCAAGGCGCATCCGGAGCTGCCCAAGGTTCCGTTGTCGATCAGCTTCGCCAAGAGCGCCGAAGCGCGCCAGCTGATCGAGGCGGGAGTTCATCAACCGAGCCAAATGACCTACAGCTACTCTTTACCGCCGAAGACACCCAAAGATCGCGTGCAGACGCTGCGCGAAGCGTTCTCGCAGACGATGAAAGATTCGGATTTTCTTAACGACGCCGGCAAGGCCAATCTGGAAATCGCGCCGGTGTCGGGCGAGGAGACCGAGCAGCTGATTCTAAATCTGTTCAAAACGCCGCCGGCCGTGGTGGCGAAGCTGAAGGAGGTCTTGAAATGATCGAGAATCGAGGATGGAAGATGGAGGATCGCAACTAACCCATTCCGGCGGGAATGGAACCCTCCACGTGAATTCCACGTCTACATTATTGCTTTGACCGACGGACGCTCTTTCATGCGATTGAGCCAGGCGGCGAGTCGCGGCGAAGTAGCCGCATCGAGACCGCCGTATTCCTCCATGCGCAGAAAACGTGGCACGATGGCGATATCCGTGAGGCTCAGTTCACCGAGGAAGTAAGGCTTGTCACCCAGCGCAGTCTCCAAATACGGCAGCAGCTCGGCCAGTCGGCGGCGACTTTCCGCCGCGACCTTCGCATCCCGCTCCGCCTCGGGCTTGCGCATCTCGCCGCGCAAAGCCCAGTAGGGCTCGTGCATGAAATTCAGCGCGTAGTCCACCAGCACCCGGCCGCGGCCGCGCAGGTGCGGGTCCTTGGGCATCAGCGGCGGATCGGGATATTTTTCGTCGAGATATTCGTTGATGATGCAGGATTCGAACAGCACTTTGCCGTCTTCGGCGAGCACAGGGATTTTACCGTAAGGATTGAGCCGCAAAAATTCCGGCTTCTTCTGCTCGCGCTGGGCGAGGCGGACGCGCACGCCCTCCCAATTTAGACCCTTTTCAGCCAGGGCAATCTTCACCCGGTCGGAGTTGGACGAAGGAACGTCGTGGTAAAGTGTAATGGCCATGCCTCTGCTCCTCTGCAAACGAATAAATTCCCTCTAACATCGCGGCGTACGACTCGCAAGCAAACACTCAGGACTCAGCAAATTTTCAACGCACTCATTGAAAACGTCATCTACCAGGTTAAGCTGTTAATTGTCGCCGTAGCGCATTCATGGCACGACGATGAGACCCAGGCATGCGCCAACCCACCGAAGAGCCGTTATCTAAGCCGCGTCACCAACGCTTGCCGCGCAGTAATCTAGGCGATTTGGCCGAGTTATTTAGCACCGTCAATGTGCGCTCGGTGGCGCTGACCGGGTTGTTTATTTTGGCGGTTTTCGCCACCCTCAAAGTGGCGAGCGTGTTCTTCGTGCCTCTGACTCTGGCGCTCCTGCTCAATTTTGTATTCGCGTCGACGATCCGCACTTTGGAACGGATCTTGATTCCACCGCCGCTCGGCGCGGTGCTCGTGCTTGGCTGCCTGATCGGGGCGGTGAGCTTCGGTGCTTACAAGCTCGCGGTGCCGGCACGCGACTGGTTGACCAAACTGCCGGTCACGGCGCGTCAGATCGAGCGCAAGCTGGCGGACGTCAAGCGATCCATCCGCACCATGACCCGAGCCGGACAGGAGGTGGACCGGCTGACCGACATGGGCGATAGCGGCGAGAAAACTCAGAAGGTCGAAGTAAAAAAACCGAGCATCGGTGAGACCCTGCTCGAGCCCACCCAGGATTTTCTCATCGGCACGGGCACGGTTTTGATTCTTCTGTTTTTTCTTTTGTCCTCAGGCGATCTGTTTTTGCGCAAGCTAGTCACCGTGCTGCCGACTTTGGAAGACAAGAAAGCTGCAGTGGATATCAGCCGGCAGATCGAGCGCGACATCTCGCGTTATCTCTTGTCGATCTCCATCATCAACGCCTTTTTCGGCGCAGCGATCGGTGTGGCGATGTTCTTTCTCGGTTTGCCCAACCCGTTGCTGTGGGGCGTGATGGCCGGCTTGCTCCACTTCATTCCCTTTTTGGGCGCGATGATCGGCATCATCGTCGTCACCCTGGTCGCCGCCGTCACATTGGACGGATTGGGCGCGATCATGCTCGTACCGGCAGCGTATCTCGCGCTCAATCTGCTGGAAGAGTACGTTTGCGTGCCGCTCGTTCTCGGGCGGCGCCTCATGCTCAATCCGGTGGTGCTTTTTGTCTGGCTGATTTTTTGGGGCTGGATGTGGAGCATACCCGGCGCGTTGATGGCGGTGCCGCTTTTGGCAATACTTAAAATCGTCTGCGATCACCTACCGCCGCTGGCGCCGCTCGCCGAATTCATCGGGCAGTGACTGTCTTCAGTCGTCGCGGGGGCGCGCTGACGAGCGCCACCGAGCCGATGATCAGGCAGGCGGCGAACAAGATCCTCGCGCTCAAAATTTCTTTGCCGAGAGAATACCCGAGCAGAATCGCCACCAGCGGATTGACATACGAGTATGTCGCGACCAGCGGAATCGGCGCAGAGCGCAGCAGCCAGGCGTAGGCCGCGAAGGCGATGGGACCGACGGCGGTGAGATAAATCAAGCCAAACGTCGAAGCCAGAGAAATTTCGTGGAGACTCAATCGGCCAAACTCACCGAGCACACTCGCGGCGGCGATCTGTCCGACGCCGCCGGCGAGCATTTCGATGCCGGCGGTGAGGAGCGGCGATGGCGGCAGAGCGGCGGTTTTACCGTAGATCGAGCCCACGGCCCAGAACACGGACGCAACGAGAACCGCGAGCGCGCCCAAAAAATGCTCGGAGCTCGCGCTCTCCGCGCTCCACCCGAGGAGCAGCAGAGCGCCGCAAAATCCGGTCAGGATGCCGGCAATCGCCCGCGCCGGCGGCCGTTCGCCGCCCGGCCTGAGCGAATCGATGGAAATCATCCAGAGCGGCACGGTTGCGACCAACAGCGCGGTCAGGCCCGACGGTATGAACTGCTCCGCCCAGACCACTCCGCCGTTGCCGCCGAGAAGCAGAAAAAGTCCAACCACGGCCGCGTTGCGCAGTTGGGTTGCGCTCGGCTTGGGATCGCCGGCCAAACGCCGCCAGCCGTACAAGAATGAGCCGGAGACGAGAAACCGCGCCGCCGCGGATAAAAACGGCGGCATTTCGACGGCGAAGCGGATCGCGAGATAAGTGGACCCCCAGATAAAATAAACTGCGCCGAGCGCGAGCCAAATGCGCCCGGCGGGTGCCTGCGGCGTGCCAGAGGACGGGCTCACGCCGAGGTAGCCTGATTAGGAAATTTTATTTTCTGAGAAAACGGCAGGGCGATGCCACAGAAGAAGATTTCTCGGCTGTGGCGAAAGGGTGTGGTTGCCATCTTTTAGATATAACCACAGCGCTCGCCTTTGTGAAATCACGGGGTTGGATAATTGGGAAAGATCTCTCACTCCGTTCGAGATGACACAAAGTTGTTATTCCGAGTGAAGCGAGGAATCTTTCGGAGTTTAAAATTCTACCGAATTCGCACTGAATCAGAACCCAATGTTGGCTGGACGGAACTACCTGGATCATCGCCGTTCGAGCGGTTAGGCCGCCGGCGCCATACCTTTTTTTCGCAGCTCGTCGAGGGCGTTCTCGCTCTTGGCGATGGATCGGACTCCCATGCCTTCCAGGATCAGCGGCGCTTTGGTGAATTGGCAATCGTCGTAGGGCACGACTTCGATGCGGTTGCCCCACGGGTCGAGGATGTTCAGGCGTTCATTGATGCTTTGGATGCCGTTTCGTTCCATGGCCCGGCGCACGGCTTCACGATCGTCGACCACCAGACCGAAGTGGCGCTTGGTATCCGGCACCTGGGTGCGGCCCAGCGTAAGCTGAATAAACTGATCGCCCAGGTCGATGAACGCGTTATGTTCGCTTCGGCCGCGAAGCGTGAAATCGAACAGCTTGCCGTAAAACTCCAGCGCCTGATCGAGATCGCCGACTTCGAGCACGACGTGGTTCACGCCCAGGGCGCGTGCCTTGGTCTCGCTTCGGTCGCTCATGACTTTTCTCCCTTGAGCGCGTCCAGCGCCTGCTCGAGCGCGAGCATCTGATTTTTCAGGTGGCGCACCGCGGTGCTTTCGGCCAACGCGGGATTTTTTTTCAAGAAGGCATCAAGGATCTGATCGTGCTCGCGCATCGAGTATTCGAGGCGCTGCGGTGAACGCAGAGCCAAGACGCGGGTCTTTTGAATATCCTGGCGCAGTTGATCGATTAAAGCGTAGAGCCGTTCGTTGCTGGCGATCTCCGCGATGAATCGATGAAAGCGGTTGTTGGCGTCGAAGTAACGTGCCACATCGCGATTCTGACAGGATTCTTTAAGGACCTTGTGCAGCTCTCTTAGATGGGCGATTTCCTCAGGGGTGGCGCGTTCCGCCGCCAGGCGCGCGGCGAGCCCTTCGAGGACGCCGGCGATCGTGTACGCGTCTTCGATTTCCTGCTTGCTAGGCTTGCTGACGACCACTTCGTTGTCGGGGCGAAAGGTCACGTAACCCTTGGCCTCGAGGGAACGGAGCGACTCGCGTATCGCCACTGGACCGACTTTCAAGGAAGCGGCGAGCTTGGCTTCGAACAGGCGCTCGCCGGGCGCGAGTTTGCCCGCGAGAATCGCTTCCCTGATTTCTTCGAAAGCAACCTTGGTCAGCGACCTGAAGCGCTTTTCGGCGCGGCTGGGACCGTGATCGAGCATTTATTTGGCAGCTTCCTTGGCGGGGCCTTTTACCGAGACCGGTTTGCGCCGAAACCATTTCATCAGCGTATCCTGAACTTTTCTGATCTGGCCCTTGACCCTGAACAGGGAAATGCCGTCCATGCGGCGCAGGGAAACCTCCTGGCCGATTTTGAGCGGCGTATCATCTTCGCCCTGGGCCATGAGCAAGGCCCCACCGGGAGTGCGAATGAGGGCGAGCGCGAGCGGTGAAAGAAAGCCGTCGGGGGTAACGTAAACCAATGTAAACGTCTCGATCACACCTTCTTCGGCTTGCTGATTGGATGTCGGTGCAACTGCGGTATGGTGCGCTCCGTTCGCGGTTCCTGCGCCGGCCCAGAGATTTTGCACCGTGGGTGCGTCGGTACGCTGGGCGATGGTGACGAAATTGTTTGTGGCCAGGCCGCCGGTGCTCTGCGCCAAGCCGCGTTTGAACTCGCGGCGGACCGCGCCTTCGCCGCGGAGTGTCTTGACCACGTCGATAACCTGCGCCAAGCCGCTCCCGCCGACCGGATGGCCGCGCGCTTTCAGTCCGCCCGAAGGATTGATCGGCAACGGGCCGTCGACGGCGGTTTTTCCTTCGAGCACGGCTTCGCCGCCCTTGCCGGCGGGAAAAAAACCGAGATCTTCGGTGCTGATGATTTCGAAGGGCGTAAACGCGTCGTGCACTTCGGCAAAGTCGATGTTTTGCGGCGCGATGTCGGCCATCCGATAGGCTCGCGCTGCAGCGATCTTCGTCGACGGAAAGGAGGTGAAGACCTGCCGGTCTTGCAAGCTCAGTGTGCCGGTTCCCTGGCCGATCCCCGGCAGGCAAACATCGGTCTTCTCACTTGTGAGCACGACCGCAGCGGCGCCGTCGGTGATGGGTGCGCAATCGTAAAGCCGCAGCGGTGTCGCCACGAATTTGCTCTCGAAGTAGGCTTCCCGGCTGATGGCGCGCTGAAATTGGGCGAACGGATTACGCACGCCGTTGGCGTGATTTTTCAGCGCCACGCCGCACAGCATGTTGCCCAACCGCGCTTCCGATAGGCGCGCCTGCTGGCGGTATTTCTGGGTGATCATCGCGGCCAGCGCGGGCATTGTCGCTCCGCATTGACGCTCGCGCTTATCGATTACACCGGCGAGCACGCGCGTGGTAGCGCTGGTGCTGAGGTGCGTCATCTTCTCGCCGGCTAGAATCATCACGCGATGATAGTAACCCGAGGCGATTGCTTGAAACCCTGCCATCAACGCCGCGGCTCCGGCGGAGGAAGCGGTTTCGATGCGCAGGGCGGGGATCCCCGTCAGAGCGACCGCATCGGCGATCAGCGAAGCGATATTGCTGTCACCGGTAAATTCTTCCGGATTCATCACACCGATATAGAGCGCGTCGACGGAGTCGAGTTCGCTGGCGCGCAGCGCACTGGTCGCGGCTTCGCGAAAAATCTCCGCCAGCGTGCGTGGATCTCTACCGAACTTGGTCATGCCGACGCCGGCAACATAAACTGGTTGCATTGCAAAATTATTTTAGCCTCACTAGCGATTCATTCCAAGATACTCTTACGCTGTTGGGTTGCTTTATCGGCGCTGCAACGACGCAATTGGCTCCATCTTCGGGCCGACTTCCGCATTCTTGACCCGTCCAATTAAGATTGGGTTACGGGTGCAGAACCGGTTCGGGAAATCTGAGGCGCGGGTGCGTCGGATTAACAGGAAGGGTCAGGAATGGCCAGGAGCGACATCGTTCCAGGGTGGCTTCGCGCCGTCCAGCACGCTGGCGAGAGGCCGGGAGAGCACGTCCCGGTAGACGGTCGCCAGCTCGACCCGCCCCAGGTGCGGCGCGGAGCGTTGCCGGCGGCTTTCAGTCAGGTAGGCGGTGGGTTTGTTCGACAGCGATAGCAGGTGATCAGCCAGTTCCGTGCGCGAAACGGCGCGGGTCGCCGCGACATGGCGGATGCCGGTCACGGCGCTTTCCGCGAGTTGCATAACTCGCGCGGCCAGATCGTCGGCCCAAACCGCGGAGCGATATTCGTCGTGGACAATGGTCACGGGGAGACTACGCGCCAGTCGATAGTGTAGCCAATCCCAGTGACCGGTGCGGCCGTTGGGCGATGGACCGATGGGCAAGCCGACTCTGATGACCAGAGATCCGGGCCGTTGTTGTACCAACTCTTCGGCTTCGACCCGGGTTCTGCCGTAGACGCTGATCGGACAGGGCGGTGATTGCTCGTCGTAAACCCCATCGCCGCCGAAAACGTGATCGGACGAGACATAGACCAATCGGGTGCGCGCCGGCAGCGCTAAAACACGGTGCACGTGGCCGACGTTGATGGCCCGCGCCCATTCCGGTGCGTCCTCGCACTTGGGCACATCGCAGACGGCGTGGCAGTAGAGGAGAATATCCGGCCGGCGTTCTTCGAAAAGAGAATGAGCCCAAGACGGATCTTCTAGATTGAGCGCTGGCCACGCCCGCACGCTCTGCGCCCGCGTACCCGGCGTGACGAAAGGCAGGATGCGTCCCGGAAACAGGCGCGCCAGACTATAACCCAAAATTGATGTGGCGCCTAAAAGGATGATCGGACCGGTCACTGATCTTTCATTGACGGGCGGGATTGAGCGGTCAAAATCATATTATGCGGTTGCGCGATCACCCTATATTCATAATCCATAAGTTCAATAATTGGTGGCCGCCGGCTTGGATTAGGGCTGGATATAGCACGAAGACCGTCCACGGCGAAGTCGGCGTCTTGGTGGAAGCCACAAGCTTTTACCACTGGTAATACGCTGTTCACCGGTCCGAGCACCTGTCCGGCAGAAGTGCCTCTTAACGGCGTCCTCGTGAATCCGTGTTCAATTAATTCCGGTTCCCCGTTTACGCTTACTAACACCGTCACCATTACTCTTACATCCGGGCAAACTGCAAATTTTAATGTTACCAGCGCAGTTCCCGAACCCCCTGCAATGCTCCTGTTCGGCGTCGGCTTGCTGGGTGTAGGAGTCTGGGGAAGAAAGCGATTTGCGAAGTAAGCAGCGAGCAAAAAATAAAGCAATTCGCCCGCCGGCGGGGCATAAAAAAGAAGGCCGGAGCAATCTGGCCCTCTTTTGTCTTCCTAGTTTGTGACCAAAACCTCACCCACAAACCAGTGCGTCTCCCTCATAGTGTGCCTGTTTCGTACTGGTTGTCACCTCACTCGGTTGAGCCGCTCCGTTTATCTTCTTGTCCCCTTTGTGGTTGCTCTTCGAAAATAGTTGACCGCGTTTAATCGCCGGGTCTATACGGAACAGATATTCATGGTAAAACTAAAACTTGTGGCGCATGACCTTGTTAAGGATAGGACGACGGCTATGGAAAGGAAGGCATGAGTTATGTTCTCGATTGTTTGTTCGACAAACGCTTTGCCGGGGCTGAATCGCAAAACTAGTATTCGCTCGCAAGATTATTCGTCGACGAAATCATTGCGAATTTTTCTCGCTATCCTTCTGACGGTCGGGCTTTTGGCGTGTAGCGTGGTTGAGGCGTTAGCGCAAAGCGGCGAGGCAGAGTCGGGGATGATCGCGCCCCGCGGATTACATCCCCGACTGCAGAAGCAGGGCAAGCGCGTGCTTCCGAGATCCGGCGCCACAGTGCTCGCGGCTCCCTCCGGCATTCAAGCGCCCAAATCTCCGGCGACTGATAACCTCGGTATCATCAAAGGCTTCGACGGTATTAGCTTTGCCAATAGCTTCGATTCGGTGCCGCCCGATACGATTCTCGCGACCGGGCCGCAGCATATCGTCGAAGTCACTAATACCACCATCGCATTTTTTAACCGTGCTACCGGCAAACGAGTGTTTCTTCAGGACCTGTTCGCCTTTTTTGCTCCGGCGGGCACCGTGCACTTCGGCTTTGACCCGGTGGTGATCTACGATGAGATCGCGCAACGGTTTGTCGTCGTAATGGCCGACGAAGACGACGACGCGGTTAAAAGCTATCTGCTCTACGCGGTTTCGAATTCTTCCAATCCCCAAGATGGATTCTCCGAAATGCACCGGATCGATGTGACCGAAAACGGCAATACTCTGAGCGAGACTATATTCGCCGATTTCCCGAAAATCGGCTGGAATGCCGACGTGCATGTGATCACTTTTAACGGCTTCGGCAGTGAGAGCGAGCAGTTCGATCACGCGAGCGTCATTGTGATCGACAAGAGCACGGTTCTGGACGGCAATAACGGCACGTTTTCGTTTAACCATATCGATCGCGACCCGGAAGATTTCACTTTGATGCCGACTCTGATGCACGGCGCCCAAAGCGGAGACCCCATGTGGTTTGTGATCGAATCGGCCAGCGCATTGGGCTCGGAGGTGCGCCTGGTAAAGTTGACAGACCCGCTCGGCGACCAGAGTTTTTCCGAAACGAGCATTGCCGTCGATCCCTACGACTTCCCTCCCAACGCCGAACAGCCTGGAAGCGGCGCGTTAGGACGCATTCAGACCAATGACTCGAGCTTCATAAGCGCCGCGTGGAGGAACGACCACCTGGTCGCCACTCACACGGTGAGCATCGACTCCAGTTCGCAGTCCCATGCGCGCTGGTATGAGTTCGACACCTCGGGTGGTTCGCCGAGCCTCATCCAGCAAGGGACCATCAATCCTGGGGCGGGCATTTACACTTACTATCCTTCCATTGACATCGCATCTACCGGCGACATTGGCATGACGTTTATGCAATCGTCCAGTTCGGAATTCATGTCCATGTATGTAACCGCGAGAAATTCTGCCGGTGCTCCCGGTCAAATGCGCACGCCTGTGTTGGTCCGGGCCGGCCAGGGCACATATCGAGCTTTCGACTGTGCGATCAATTCAGTTTTCGTCGACGATTGCCGCGCGGGCGATTACAGCGGAGTGTCCGTCGACCCCAATTTTTCCAATGTATTTTGTGCGGCCAACGAGTACGCCACCTCGAAGAAGGCGAACAACTGGGGCACGTGGATTTCTTGCTTCGCCATCGGCGTGCATGATCTGGCGGTAACCGCCATTACGGTACCCAGTACGGTAAGGGGCACCGGCGTTATCAACGCGGCTGTGACCGTAACGATTCAAAACCGCAGCGATCACACGGAGTCATTTACGCTTACGAACCTTGGCAACGGCATAACCACCGGGCTGGTGAGACTCAGCGTAAGCAGGATTGATGACGACGGAGAGAATTGTCTGGCGTCACCGACAATAGCGCTCGACGCCGGGAAGAACTCAGCGCTCTTCGGCGGTGGAGGCTCCAAAGCACTTTCACCTAAGCAGACAGCAAAAATCGCCTATCTAGTAACCGTGCAATGCACCGGCGCGATCCGGTCGACCAGTAGCGACCCTACAAGAGGCGATTATAGTTTTTCAGCCAGCGTGCACCATGAGGTGATCGACGGTTCGGCGGATATTCATCCTGAGGACGATGTCTGCCCGCGCGACGCGCTTCCTGGAGGCATCGATCTTTTGCCACCAACGAAGGGAATTAGTGATAAAGGTTGCGGCGGCAAAAGGCCCCTCGGTGCCCCGGTGGTGACCGACGTGACACCTTGAGTGCATTCCTAATCTGTAAAGTCGGGTTTGACCCGGCTTGGACACTGTAGTTGAAGCGATCGACGATCGCGATGCGCGTGGGGTATATTCGCCGCCGCCGCGGCCACGAAGAGCACAGAGGTATTCTTTATGTGTCGCAAGCAGGTAAAATGTGGGATGCTGCGAAGGCTTAAAAATTTCTTTTCAATTCCCAGGACCAGGCGCCCAGATCGTCGAAGACGGCTTCTTTGAACAAAGCATCGTAGAAAACTTCGATCATTTCACCATTACCGCGCATGCGCGCGACTCTAAGCGATGTCCATATATCTTCCCAGGGAATGAGTTTGGTGGGGCGGTCGTTGTCGGCCACCGCGGCGCGCGCAAAGCGCGATCGGGTCTCACTTATCGTGCGCGACGCAGACGTTCTTTTCTCGCGGCGGTGGTCGTTCCGCTGTGCCATTTCTTCTCGCTTTCCCGTGTAGGGCGAACTGACGCGATCTATCGGGACTCGACAGGTCGTTTTTGCGCCATTTCACAGCAAGGGAAATGCCAGTTGGTAGGAAAGTGTGAGGATTCAAGAAGTTAGCGAGCATTATGGCAATCCATCAGCAGGTCTATTCCGTAAAGTGATTTAACAGATTCCGAGATGGTTAAAATTTTAAGCGAGCGGCTCGAGGATTTTTTTGTATTTGAACAACAACTTGAAGCCAATTTGTAAAGACGCCAACGGCACCCGTTGAAAACGTAAGATCATTTAACACAGTTCGCGAATTGAAACGATCTGAGAGTACCGCGGCGTTGCTACTCGCACGCAACGAGTTCCGGCATTAAGCTGCGATAGCGTTAACCCCTTAGACTGCGCCCGGCGTTTCTGCCTTTGATCAATTTGCTTGACTCATCTCGTTGAGTCACCATTGCCGCCGCTTCTTTCGCTGCGGCTGTGATGGGAGTTGTTCTCCCTGCGAAGCGATTCATCTTAATGTGATCGTCATGAAGCAGCATTCCGCTTGGCAACGCTCTGCCTCCGCGCGGCAAACTATTAATGAATTTGGCATAAGCGCGCAGAGCCACGGCTGTTTTTCTGGCTCATGCACGACTGTCGATCGTGTAATTCGAGCTAAATAGAATTTGCTCTTTGCCCGTGTTAAATCCTTGTGGTAGGTTGCTGAAACGGCGCAGAGGTCGTCGCCGAATCGCCGGATGCATAATTTTAAGAGACGCCGGCGGGTGATGAAACAGGCGAAAATGCTTTGCGGAGAGGTGACCGAGCGGTTGAAGGTGCACGACTGGAAATCGTGTGTGCGGTTAACCCCGTACCGAGGGTTCGAATCCCTCCCTCTCCGCCATCCCACCCGCAAATTTACGGTCAGTGCAGGCGAATGATCGGGATGTCGATTGCTGATAGTTAGGTCCCGTGCAAGGCGGCACCGCAAACTCCGTCAGGTCCGGAAGGAAGCAGCGGTAGCGGGTCAGCCCCTGTGCCACGGGGAAACCTGGCTGTCAGCAATGGGCATCCCTTAAAGATGCGCAGACAGCGCGAGCCCGACTTCGGAGTCCTCGTTCTGTCAGCTATTGCGCTGTCGATCTATGTCTTCCGAATATTTGGTGATCGCGCGGAAATGGCGCCCGCAGACGTTTTCGGACGTAGCCGGGCAGGAGCCCATCACCCGCACTCTGCAGAACGCGATTCGTGCCGAGCGCATCCCGCACGCGTTTCTTTTTACCGGTGTGCGCGGCGTCGGTAAGACGACCGCGGCACGCATTTTCGCCAAGGCGCTCAACTGCGAGCAGGGACCGACGCCGGCGCCCTGTGGCAAATGCGTTCATTGCGAGGAGATCGCGCAGGGTAATTCCATCGACGTGCTGGAAATCGACGGCGCTTCCAACCGCGGCATCGATGAGATCCGCCAAATTATCGAAAACGTGCGCTACCAGCCGGCCAAGTGCCGCTTCAAAATCTACATCATCGACGAGGTGCATCAGGTCACCAAGGACGCTTTCAACGCGCTCTTGAAGACCCTCGAGGAGCCGCCGCCGTCGGTCAAATTCATTCTCGCCACCACCGAGCCGCACCGTCTGCCCGCGACGATTTTGTCGCGCTGCCAGCGCTTCGACTTTCGCCGCATCAGCCTGCGGGAAATTGTCCAGCGCCTCGACCCGATCGCGCGCAGCGAAAAGCTCAAGATCACTGAAGGCGCGCTGGCGCTCCTGGCGCGCGAAGCCGACGGCAGCATGCGCGACGCGCAGTCGCTTCTTGAGCAGGTGCTGGCGTTTGCCGCGCCGGCGGCGGACAAGGATCAGTCGCCGACCATCGACGAAACCAGCCTGCAGGACATCCTCGGCCTCGCGCAGCGCGGCGCACTCTACGAAATTTCCGCGGCAGTGTTTCAAGGCGACGCGCGCAAATGCGTCGAGCTGGTCGGCCGGGCGACGCAGCAGGGCTGCGACGTCGGGCGTCTCGCTCGAGACTTGGTGGAACATTTCAGAAATCTTCTAGTCACACGGATCGGCGCGAGCGGCAGCCCGCTTTTGGATTTGCCCGACCAGGAACTCGCCGATCTGGCCGAGCAGGCGAGCCCCGTCTCGGTGGATACCTTGCTCGATTATTTCGATTACATTGCCGCTGGCGAAGAAGAAATTGGGCGTTCGTCGACGCCGCGCTTCGCGCTGGAAAGCACATTGATCCGTGTAGCCAGCCTGCCGAAAACGCCGCCGGCCGCGGAGTGGATCGAGCGTCTGGAAAGGCTCGAAACGAGAATTTCCTCCGGTGCGCGCGGCGAGCGATCCGCGGTGCGACAGGAAAAAACCGTGGTGACAGCGACGGAACAACCCCCGCAGCTCAGACCACCGGAACAGACTTCCAATTCCACGCAGGACTGGAACGGCTTTGTCGCCTTTGTCGGCAAGGAAAAGAAATTCTTGGCGTCGCATCTGGAAGCGGCCACGGCGCTCGAGCTTGGTGCTGGACAGATGAAGATCGGCGTCAGCGAACGGCACCATCTGGCTTTTCTCCAGGACAGCGATAATCTCGCCACGCTGCGCGATTTGGCCAAAAGCTTTTTCGCGCAGGAAATCGCTGTGCAGGTCGTTCAACTCGTCGCCGAGCCCGGGCGAGCGCCGGTGAACGCGCCGAGCGCGGGTGCCGGCGACGAGCGCAGTCCGATGGTGAAAGAAGCGCTGCGTATTTTCGGTGGCGCGGTGCGCAACGTCCGGCGGGAAAATAATTAGGACGGAATACCGGTGGGTCGAGAGCAAGGAGCACGAGCATGGCAAGTATCGGCGCGATGGGCAATCTGTTGAAGCAAGCCCAGGACATGCAGGCGCGCATGGCCAAAATACAGGAAGAGCTGGCCAACAAGACTGTCGAAGGCTCGGCCGGCGGCGGCATGATCCAAGTCACGGTTAACGGCCAGTTCAACATCACGGCGGTGAAGATCGAAGCGTCCGTGGTCAATCCGGACGAAAAAGAAATGCTGGAAGATCTGGTGCTTGCCGCGGTCAACGACGGCATGCGCAAGGCGCGCGACTTGGTGGCCGCCGAAATGAGCAAGATCACCGGAGGCGTGAAAATCCCGGGACTGATGCCATGAGTTTGTATCCCGCTCCGCTTGGCCGCCTGGTTCAGGAACTCTCCAAGCTCCCCGGTATCGGCGAAAAAACCGCGGCTCGTCTGGCGTTTCATTTACTGAAGGATGAGCGGGATGACGTGCTGCGTTTGGCAGACGCCATCGGCAGATTGCGCCAGGAAATGGGGCTGTGCCAGCAGTGCTTCGGTTTCAGCGCAGTCAACGAGCACAACACAGACGGCTCGCTCTGCGACATCTGCCGCAGCGGTGAGCGCGAACGCGACAAGATCTGTGTGGTGGAGGAGCCGGCCGATTTGATCGCAGTGGAGAAGTCGCACGAGTTTCGTGGTCTCTATCACGTGCTGCAGGGGACGATCTCGCCGCTGGACGGCATGGGGCCGGAGGCTCTGCGCATCAAGGAACTGCTCGAGCGGCTGCGCGATAGCGGCGTGCGGGAGGTGATCGTCGCGACCAACCCGACGATGCAGGGAGAAGCGACGGCGCTCTACCTTTCTAAAGTCATCAAGCCGCTCGGGGTTTCGGTGACGCGCATCGCACGCGGCCTGCCGATGGGCGGCGACCTCGAATATACCGATGCAGTAACCTTGGGAAAAGCGCTGGAAGGCCGGCGCGAAATCTAGGGCTTTCGGTCAGCGCAGAATTTTCCTCGCCACATCGATCGCCACCCAGCATATCATCGCGATTAGCGCCGACGCGGGAATCGTCAAAATCCACGCCCACACGATGCGCCCGGCGACGTTCCAGCGCACCGAGCGAAGACGACGCAATGATCCGACGCCGACGATCGCGCCTGTGATCGTATGAGTTGTCGAGACGGGAATGCCGAAGTGCGCGGCGCCGAAGAGTGTGACCGCGCCGGCGGCTTCGGCGGCGAAGCCGCCGATCGGCTGCAGGCGGGTAATGCGCGATCCCATCGTGTGCACGATGCGCCAGCCGCCCGACAGCGTGCCGAGCCCGATCGCAGCGTGGGCGAGCAAAACGATCCAGAACGGAATCGCCAGGTGACCCGCCGCATCGCTCACCAGGTCGCGGTACGCGGGCACGGTGAAGAGCGCACCCGCAATGATGCCCATGGTTTTCTGCGCGTCGTTGGTGCCGTGGCCGAGACTGTAAGCGGCGGCGGAGATCAACTGGCCGCGGCGAAATATGTGATCGACGTTGGACGGAATCGAGCGTTTGAACAAATTCAGCACCAGCGCCAGATTGAACATACCGAGGGCCATCCCAAGCAGCGGCGCGAGGATGATGAATATCAGAGTATTCACCCAACCGCCGGGGATGATTACGCCGAGGCCGGCTTTGGCGATGCCGGCGCCGGCGTAGGCACCGATCAATGCATGCGACGAGCTGGTTGGCAAGCCGATGTACCACGTGATCAGGTCCCACGCGATGGCGCCGAGCAGGGCGGAGAGAATCACGTAGGAATCGACCTGCTGCACGTCGAGGAGCCCGCTGCCGATGGTCTTGGCGACGGCGGTGCCGAAGGCGAATGCGGCGACGAAATTCCAAAAGGCCGCCCAGGCGACGCCTTGGAGCGGCGTCAGGACGCGGGTCGACACCACCGTGGCGATGGAATTGGCCGCGTCGTGAAAACCGTTGACGTAATCGAAGACCAGTGCGACCGCGATAATCAGGATCGTCAGCACGAAAATCGGATCAGCCATTCTTGATCACGACCCGTTGCAGCACATCGGCGACATCTTCCATGGTGTCGGTGGTCTCCTCGAGCATCTCGTAGATTTCCTTCCAGCGGATCAAGTTGTAGATGTCTTCCTTGTGATTGACGATTTCGACCAGCGCTTCGCGCAGCACGCGGTCGCCGTTGTTTTCAATCGTGTTGATTTCCTTGATGTGCTCGGTCACCAGGCGAAAATTTTTCTTTTCGCGCAGGTTCGGCATGGCCATGTTCAGTTCCTGGGCGCCGCTGCGGATTAGATGACCCAACTGACGCGCCTTCTCCGTAGGTTGTTCGATGCGGAAAATCAACATGCGTACGGCGGTGGCTTCAATCTTGTCGAGGGAGTCGTCGAGGGCGGAAATCAGCCGCTCGATATCTTCGCCGTCGAGCGGAATGATCAAGGTGTGCATCAAAAGATGCATTACCTCGTGCACGATGAAGTCGCCGCGGTGCTCGAGCTCGGTGATCTGCGCGACTTTGTTCTCAACTTGCTCGTAGTGATCGAGGAGGTCGGCCAAAGCCGCGGCGGCCTCGAGCAGATTGGCGGTGGCTTTCTCGAACCATTCGTAGAATTTCGTCTCGGCTGGCAGAAACTGAAATTTGGCCATGTCCGCTCCAATTTTTAGGATGAACGTTGGAATTTTAGCGTAAAAGGAATGCGACGCGAGCAAACTTAACACGCGTGCAACATTCCTTCAAACGCAAACGGAACGCGCAGGTAGGGCAGGAAAGGCAGAGCGGGCAGGTGGGGCGATGATTGATTGTGGACGAGTCAGTTGACCGACTAGCTAGATTGAACGGATCTCAGCTCTGCACGGGGCGCGTGCCGGTCGTCGAATTCCGCGCAGACGCGGACGCTGCGACATTCTCGTCGGTTTCCGCAGCTGCCGGCAACCGGACCCGCACCGTCGTGCCCTTTTTGAGCGCGCTCTCGATCTTGATCTCACCCTGATGCGCCTGAACGATGTGCTTGACGATGGCGAGGCCCAAGCCGGTGCCGCCGAGATCGCGCGAACGCGCTTTATCGACGCGGTAAAAGCGCTCGGTAAGGCGTGGCAGATCTTTTTCCGGGATGCCCGATCCGGTGTCTCTGACGGCGATTTCGATGTATGGATCGTAGCGATTCTGACTGTGGACAAAGACCGCCGCGAGAGAAACCTGACCGCCCGCCGGTGTGTACTTGATCGCGTTGTCGACGAGATTGATGAATAACTGCTGCAATCGGTCAAGGTCGCCGACGACTCTCGGCAGGCCGGGCGCGATCTGATGCGTGAGATTGATTTTCTTTTTCGCGGCCTGATCCCAGAATACTTCCAGCACGCGCTGAATGAGTTGACCGGGGTCGAGCGCCTGCAGCGTCAACTGCACTTTGCCAGACTCGAGATCCGACAGGATGAGCAAATCTTCAGTTAGTCGGCTCAAACGCTCTGAGTGGCGGTCGATGATCTCGAGAAATTGCCGGCCGTCGTCCGGGTTGGCAGGCGGCGTGTGCAGCAAAGTTTCGACGTAACCGCGAATGGCCGTCAGCGGCGTGCGGAGTTCGTGCGAAACGTTGGCGACGAAATCCGAACGCATGGACTCGAAACGCTTGATGTCGGTGGTGTCATGGAACACCAGAATCGAGCCGAGGAGATTGCTGCGCGTGTCTCGCAGGCGGACGGCGTTGATCCGAAACCAGCGATCCTCGTCGAGCTCGACTTGTTTGGAGTAGAGTTGCTCGGCGAAGTCGAAGCTCAGCACCTCTTCGAGAATCCTATGCACTTCGGGGTGACGCGAGATCTCAAGCACCGACACGCCCTCGACGTCTCGCCCGGCCGGCACATGAAACATGGACCGCGCCTGATCGTTCATGACGAGCACGCGGCCTTTGGGATCGAGCACGAGCACGCCTTCGATCATGCAGCGCAAAATCGAATCGACTTTTTCCTTTTCCGCGGTCACCTGGTGGAGGTTGCCGCGGATCTTCATGCTCATCTCGCTCAAGTGCTGTTCGACCCGCGCGATCTCGTCACAGCTGTCATCGGGAAAAAAGTTCTGGGGAAAAACGCCGCTTGCCACCTGTCCGGAAAAGTGCACGAGGCGCTGGAAACGGCGGTTCAAACCGCGGGAAAAAAAGAGAGCAAGAAGAAGTCCGCTCGCGGCTGCGATGCCCAGTCCGGTCAGCAGCGAGCGATGGAACGAGCCGATGACCCGATCGATGTCCGTGAGCGGTATGGCCACGCGCACGATTCTTTCCCGACCGCCGCCGGTCTGATGGAAGGCGCGATAGAGCATGTTGTAATGCACGGTGGTGCTGTAGCGAATCGAGCTGCCGGTGCCGGAATTCATTGCGGCGATGACTTCGGGGCGATGGGCGTGGTTTTCCATTTGCGCCGAGACTTCCGTCGAATCCCCGAGGACGAGCCCGTCGGCGGCAATGACCGTGATGCGCGTGTCGAGGTCGCCGGCCAGCTCGCGGCAAAGCGCATCGAGGGCGGCGCCGCTCACATCGAAAGGAACCACGCGCGCAAGCAGATGCGCCTCCTGCTCCATCCGCGCGCTCAAGGAATTGATATAGAAATTTCGCAGCAGCGAATTCGAGGAGTAGTAAAGACTCAAAAACAGCAGCGCGATGACGGCGAGATACGAGAGGAAGATTTTAGCGACGAGACTACTGTTCCAAAGCCTTTTCATCGAATTTATAGCCGACACCGCGCAGGGTCAGGATCCAGCGCGGCTTGCTGTCGTCTTTCTCGATCGCCTTGCGCAGGCGGCGAATATGAACATCGACGGTGCGCGGCGTGACGTAGGTTTCGCCGCCCCAGACCCGGTCGAGAAGCTGGTCGCGGCTGAGCACCCGATTGGGATTTTGGACCAAAAAGCGGAGAAGCTCAAATTCCTTCAGAGTCAGGCGGATGTTCTTGCCACGGGCGAAAACCTCATAGGTGCCGAAGTCGATCTTGAGGTCCCCTCGGTCGTAGACCGGCAGATGATCCGTCGGCTTGGTGTTATCCGCCCGGCGCAGAATCGCGCGCACTCGCGCGACCAGCTCGCGCGGGCTGAAAGGTTTGGTCAGGTAATCGTCAGCGCCCATTTCGAGGCCGACCACACGGTCGGCTTCGCCCGCCTTCGCCGTCAGCATGAGCACCGGCAGCTTTTCGGTCTCGGCCCGCTCGCGCAACAGTTTGCAAAGCTCCATGCCGGACAGGCCGGGCAGCATGAGGTCGAGAATCACCAGGTCCGGTTTTTCGCGCTGGACAATTTTCAGTCCCTGCTCGCCGTCCTCGGCTTCGAGAACGCGAAAACGTTCCTGCGCCAGGTTGTAGTTGACCAGCTTGCGAATGTCGGGTTCGTCTTCGACGACTAGAATTTTTTGTCCGGTCTTGGCCATAACAATTAAACCGAGGGTGGCAGCTCTTTCAGGTGGCGGATGCTCTTTCCCTTGACCATGAAAATGACCATCTCCGCAATGTTGGTCGCGTGGTCGGCCATGCGTTCCAGATATTTCGAAATCGAGCTGATCTTCATGGCGCGGTTGATCGTGTGCGGATCCTCGATCATGAAGGTAATGACTTCGCGGAAAATTTGACTGTTGAGCTGATCGATCTCCTCGTCGTCTTTGCAAACCTTCAACGCTAGGCCCGTGTCTTCGCGCACGAAGGCGTCGAGGCTTTCGCGGATCATTCTCTGCGCGATGCGCGCCATGCGCGGGATGTCGATGTACGGTTTGAGCTGCGGCTCTTGATTGAGCTCCAGAGCGCGCTCGCAGGTGTTGACCGACATGTCGCCGATGCGCTCGAGGTCGGTGGTGATCTTGAGTCCGGTGGTGATAAAGCGCAGGTCCTTTCCCGCCGGCTGATGGAGCGCGAGCAGCCGGATACACAACTCGTCGATTTCCACATCCAGCCGGTTCACCTCATGATCGCGCTCGATGATGATTTTGGCAAGCTCGGAATCCCGATCGACGAGGGATTTGACCGCCTTTTGAATCTGGTCCTCCACCAGCCCGCCCATGTAGAGAATCTCCTCGCGGAGCTTCTTCAGGTCTTCTTCGTATTTCTTGTCAGTATGCTCGTTAGGCATGAGTCCTCCAGGATCAACCGAAACGGCCGGTGATATAATCTTCGGTTTGGCGCTTCTCGGGCGCCGTGAAAAGTTTTGCGGTCTCGCCGAACTCTATTAGCTCGCCGAGATAGAAAAACGAGGTGAAGTCCGAACACCGCGCGGCCTGCTGCATGTTATGGGTGACGATGGCAATGGTCACCTGATCCTTCAGTTCGTGAACCAGCTCTTCGATCTTCGCGGTGGCGATGGGGTCGAGGGCGGAGCAAGGCTCGTCCATCAGCAGCACCTCGGGTTGGACGGCGAGTGCCCGGGCAATGCACAGCCGCTGCTGCTGTCCCCCCGAGATGCTGGAGCCGGATTTCTGCAGATTGTCTTTGACCTCGTCCCACAGGGCCGCGCCACGAAGGCTTTTTTCGATGACCTCATCGAGCACCTTGGGATCGCGCACGCCGCGCAGCTTAAAACCGGCGATCACGTTTTCGCGCACGGACATGTTAGGAAACGGGTTGGGTTTTTGGAAGACCATCCCGACGCGTCGGCGCACATCGACCGGGTCCATCCCCGCGCCGTAAAGATCCTGCTCATCGAGCAATATCTTGCCTTCCACGCGCGCACCCGGAGTCAGCTCGTGCATGCGATTCAGGCAGCGGATGAAAGTCGATTTGCCACACCCCGAGGGACCGATCAGCGCGGTGACCTTGTGAGTTCTGATCGACATGGAGACTTTCTTTACCGCCTGCACCTTGCCGTAATAAACCGAAAGTCCCTCGACCCGCATGCGCACGGACTCGGCTGCCTCGTCTGGCTGGACGGTTTCCTGTGCCTTAGCTGGAAGCTCGCGCTCGTTTAGATTTCTCATCGCATAGGTCTCGCTATTCATTGGATTTACCCCTTAGAAACGCTCTCGTAAGGACGCTGGTGAAAAGCACGACCATGAGCAGCACGAAAGATGCCGCCCAAGCTTTTTGATGCCAGTCTTCGTAGGGACCGGTCGCGTAGGTGTAAATGAGCAGAGGCACGGTCGCGACTGGCTTGGTTGGGTTGATATTCCAGAAGGAATTGCCGAAGGCGGTAAACAGCATGGGCGCGGCTTCGCCCAGCGCCCGAGAGATTGCCAATACCGCGCCGGTGACCAACGCGCGCGACGAGACCGGCAGCACCACGCCCATGATCGTGCGCCACTTCGGTATGCCCAGCGCCAGGGATGCCTCGCGCAGCGAGTCAGGAACCAATCGCAGCGCCTCGTGCGCGCTGATCAAAATGATCGGCACCATGATAAATGCGTAGGCGACCGAACCCGAAAGCGCGGAAAATCCACCCGATGGGATCACGATGAGGGCGTAAGCAAAAAGACCGACTACGATGGACGGCACGCCGGTCAATACTTCGGCGAGAAAGCGGACGGTGTGGCCGAAGCCAAGGCTGGGAAATTCATTGATGAAGATCGCCGCGCCGATGCCGATGGGAAGAGCCAAGAGACTCGCCACGATTACCACCAGGAAACTGCCGACCAGCGCATTGGCGATGCCGCCGCCAGTCTCGCCCGCGGGCACCGGCGTGGCCGTCAGGAATTCCCAGTCGATGTAGCTTGCGCCGTGGACCAGCACGTAACCGAGGATGGCCACGAGAAAAAACACCGAGACGCTGATGCAGCCGAGCATGGCGAACCAGGTCGCCCACTCGACGAATTTGCGAAAGCGAAAATGTGGTTCCAAGCGCTGCTCCTCAGTCCAACAGCGCCAGTTTGCCCCTGGAAATTTTCCAGATGAGAAATTGCGCCAAAAGGCTGATCAGGATCGTGATACCGAACAACACCAGGCCGACATAGATCAGTGAGGAAACGTAAAGACTATAAGTGGCCTCGCTGAACTCGCTGGCGATCTGGCTGGCCATGCTGTGGACCGGGTCGAACAGCGAGTGAATCATGTCGAAGGAATTGCCGCCTACCATTGTGACCGCCATCGTCTCGCCCACCGCGCGCCCCAAGCCCAGAATCACCGCGCCGAAAAGCCCGATGCGCGAATAGGGCAGGGCGACTTTCCAGATCGCCTCCCATTTAGTCGAACCGAGAGCGAGCATGCCTTCGATCTGCGCGCGCGGCACGGTCAACAAGATTTCCTTGGAGATCGCCGTGATGATCGGCGTAATCATGATGAAAAGAATGACGCTGCCGGACAGCACGCCGACGCCGTACACCGCCGGACCGTTGAAAAGAAAAAACCAGCCGAAGTTCGCTTTGAGCCAGATTTGAATGACACGGATCACCGGCACCATGGCGAAGAGCCCCCACATGCCGAAGATGATGCTCGGGATGCCTGCGAGGAGCTCAATCGGATAGCTGATCACGGGCCGAAGCCAGCGCGGGGTGTAAAAGCAGATGAAGACCGCCGAGCCGAAGCTGAGCGGCACCGCGAGCAGCAAGGCGATGAAACCCTTGACGAGAGTACCCACGACCGTCGGGAGGGTGCTGAATTCCCGCGTGACCGGATCCCAGGTCGTGCCCACTAGAAACGTGAGGCCGAAATGGTTGATCGATTCCCAGGCGCCGCGAAAAAGATCGGCGACGAGCAGCGCAGTGAGCAGGATAATTAGCACCGCGAAGGATTTGGTTATTACATAAAAAATCCGATCGCCGAGGTTGATCACCTGCTGCCGGGCGCTGAGCGGCTTTACGCCACTCAGCATCCCGGCCGCAGATTCGACGGTTGCCTGAGAGTCTCTAGTCATTTTTTTCTCCGGCTATTTCAAAACCAGCGCGCCGTAGGATTTGATTTTCTTGACCAAAGCCTGGGCCTTCTTGACGGCGGCGCCTTTGAGCGGCGCGTACTCGAGCGGGGCGGCAAACTTTTGTCCGTCAGTCACCATCCAGTTTACGAGCTGCGCTACCGCGTCGGCCTTGGCCGGATCCGTCTGGTTTTCATAGGCAAGTATCCAGGTGAACCCCGAGATCGGATAGGCATTCGGATTGGAACTATCGGTGATCGACACTTCCATATTGTCCGGGAGGTTGGTTATGTCAGCCGCGGCGGCCGCGCCGTCGAGGCTTGGATCGAGAAACTTTTTGGCCTTGTTCTGAAGCTGCGCCCAGGGAATTTTGTTCTGCTTGGCGTAGGCGACTTCGACATAGCCGATGGCGCCGGGAATCTGTTTCACCGAGTTGGCTACGCCTTCATTTCCCTTGCCGCCCACGTCGCCTGGCCAGTTGACCGAAGTCGACGAGCCGACTTTCTCCTTCCAGTCGGAGCTGACCTTCGAAAGGTAGTCGGTAAAGATGAACGTCGTGCCGGAACCGTCCGAGCGGTGCACCACGGCAATCGCCAGGTCGGGCAGCTTCACAGCGGCATTGGCCGCAGCGATACGCTTATCGTTCCAGTTATTAATCTTTTTAAGATAGATATCGGCGAGAATGTCCGGGGTAATTTTGAGCTGGCTGGTTTGGACATTCGGCAGATTGAAAATAACCGCAGTGGCCCCGGAGACGGTCGGGATGTGCAGGATTGCGCCGCCCTTCGCCGCCGCCTTCTGCTTGTCGTCCATGATGCCGTCCGACGCGCCGAAATCGACGGTCATCTCGCTGATCTGGCGGATGCCGCCGCCCGAGCCAATCGACTGGTAGTTGACCTTCACACCGCAAGCTTTGTCGTATTCGCTGAACATCTTGGAGTAGAGCGGGTAGGGAAAGGTCGCGCCGGCTCCGGTCAATTCCTTGACGCCTTTAGTGGGGCAACCGGCGAACACCTGACTGGGAACCGTCGAGAGCGCAGTTAACATAACCGCGGCTGCTACGTTCTTAAACTTCATCTTTTTCCTCCTTCTTTTTGTTAGTGTCTACGGACCGATTGTTACGCTTGGGTTACGATCCAGTTAACGTTGGGAAAACAAAACACGGACTGCGGCAATGGGAGCGGTCGAAAGCGTGCTGTCTCGAAATGTGATAAACTATCTCTTTCGACGATAACCGTACGCACGAGGAATGAATTGCTCGTTAAGGTCCGGTAAAGAACTCGTTAAACAAGATAGAGACTGTTGATCGTTGGCGGCGTGCGGTTGGATTGCAGGGCGAGGTGCTTCGTGCTTAGCTGTTGACGCGAATTAAGCCTCTGTTAAAAGGCACGTTGGCCGCCCAGCGCTTAACAAAGATTTAACACTTGTTTTTCGATCCGCGGCTAGGAATAATCGCGCGAGGTTTGTTAGACTCAGCCGCTCCCGGTCCGGATAACTTCCTTCGCTTTTCGAGGATTTCATGGCAGTCGGAATGAAAATGTATGGTAAGCACCGGTTTCCCGGACGATTGTTCATCGTCGAGGGAATCGACGGTTCGGGCAAGAGCACCCAGCTGATGCTGCTGCAAAAATGGCTCGAATCGGAAGGCTACGTGGTCTATTTCAGCGAATGGAATTCCTCGGCACTGGTGCATGAGGTCACCAAACGCGGCAAGAAAAAAAAGATGCTGACCTCGATGACTTTCAGCCTGATTCACGCCACCGACTTTGCGGATCGCACCGAGCACCATATCATCCCGCCGCTTAAGGCCGGTGCGGTGGTGCTGGCGGATCGGTACATTTACACCGCCTTTGCCCGCGATGTTGCCCGCGGTGTCAGTCCCAAATGGGTCCGCGATCTCTATGCTTTTGCGGTGAAGCCGACAGTGGCTTTTTACTTTCGCACGCCGCTCGATGTCGCCATGAAGCGCATCCTCGGCGGTCGCGACGCGCTCAAATATTATGAAGCCGGCATGGATCTTGGCTTGAGCGACGACGTCGAAGAGAGCTTCGAGTTGTTTCAGAGCCGGATCATTGAAGAGTACGAGAAGATGGTCGACGAGTTTGGTTTGGTCGCCATCGACGCGACACGCTCGATCGAAGAGCAGCAGGCGGATGTGCGGCGCATCGTATCCGAAGCGCTGGCCGGCACCAAAAAGACGAGGATTCGACGATGGCTCGATTTAGCTTCTTTGGCGAAGGGCTCCCGGGCATAGACCTCAATGAGCTCAAGGGCAAGCTAATTGTTCTGGAGGGTACCGACGGCGTCGGACGCTCGACCCACATCGGTCTGTTGAAGCAGTGGCTGGAGAATCACGGCCACGCGGTCCTAGACACCGGCATGACCCGCTCGGCGCTGGCCGGCAAGCGACTCAAGCAGGCCAAGGAAGGTCACACCCTCGGCGGCATCACCATGAGTCTGTTCTACGCCACCGATTTCGCCGACCGTTTGGAAAACGAGATCGTTCCCGCCTTACGGGCCGGATTTATCGTGCTCACGGACCGTTACATTTATTCGCTGATCGCGCGCGCCATCGTGCGCGGCTCGGACCCGGAGTGGCTGCGCGAAGTGTACGGCTTCGCGCTCAAGCCCGACGCGATTTTTTATCTGCGGGTGCAGATCGACGACCTGGTCACGCGCGTGCTGCAAAGCCGCGGCTTCGACTACTGGGAGTCGGGCATGGACATGCACATGGGCGAAGACCTGTACGAGAGCTTTGTCCGTTATCAGAAGTGGCTGCTCGCCGAATTCGATAAGATGGTCGAGGGCTTCGGCTTTCAAATCGTCGATGCTTCGGGTTCGGTGGAAGAAGTTTTTGAAAATCTCCGTGCCCGCGTCGACACTGTAATCGAGCGCAACGGTTACGGTTCCTGAGTCGTTTCTGCTGCGGATTCGTTTAGGTCCATCCACTTTGTTGCAAGCTTGTCCGCCTTCGCGATGATCTCGTCCAGGGCTGCCTGGTCCTGCTGTTTGTCGCGCTCCATTTCCAGCAGGAGAGCGCGCCCGATGCCCGGTTGCTCCGCCAGAAAATCGGCGCGGCCGATGAATTCGGCCACGCAGCGGCGCAAGAGCGACCGATCACGCCACGCGCCGAGATCGTCCTGCAGGGCTTTAAGCCCCTGGGCGAGCCTCTTGACCGAAGGATCGCCGATCTCGCTGAGGGATTCAGCCTGATAGCGCAGGCGCTTGCCGGCGATGCGAAAGGCGTGCATCGGCTCGCTGCGCGGCTCGGCCCGGGCGGCATTGAACACGCGATGCCATTCGGCAAGCGTCTCCCTCGCGCGCGCGCGAACCGGCTCGATACTCTCCGGGGCCTCTTCGATCGATTCGATGCGCGCCTGGGCGCGCTCGATGAAGGCGATCAAATCGTGCCGACGCAGCTCGGCCCGCGCTTGTGCGATCTCGCCCTCTCTTTTTTCGATGAGCCAGAGCCGCACCAATTCCCAGGCATGGTGCAGCGAAACCGCAATTGTTCCTTCGAGCTTGGTCTGCACCAACTGAAGGGCTACGTCGAGATTACGACTGGGCCCGAAAGCACGCCGCGCGCGGCGCAGCACTTTAAAAAGTTTTCGATGGGACTTGTCATCGGATGGCAAGAGGCGAAGCGATTGTTGCAGGCGGCGGCTCGCGACGCGCAGATCGTGGACAAGTTCGGGATCGTCGCTTACCAGGGCTCTAGGATAGAGCGTCACGAAGCGCTCGAGCCGCTTGCGCGCAGACTTCACCAGCTTGTTTTGCGCGGCAGCGCTGTTCGATTGCGCAGGAAGTGCATTCACTAGGAAACCCTTTTCAATCAGCCGAGCAGGCGCAACTGCTTGGGCGTCAGCAGCCAATGCAGTGTGCCGGGGGTGGTAGCGGGAAGCGAATCGATTTCGATCCGGCAAAGACCGCCCTTCTTAAACTCTACATTGAGACTGGCAGGTTTCCGTCCGCCCAGCAAATGTGCCGCGGCGCTGGACAGCAGCGGCTCATGGCCGACCAGCATCACATGCTTGCGGTCTTGATAGCGGGTCAGGCTGAACATCAAATGTTCGACGTTGCTTTCAGGGGCGAGCCCGGAAATTTCCTCGAGGCACGTCTCCAGGCCGAGCGTGCTCGCGACGATATCCGCGGTCTGGCGCGCGCGGATGAGGGGACTCGTCAGAATAGAATCGAAAGGAATGGCGAGCGCGCTCAATCCGCGCGCCGCCTTGCGCATCCGCTTCAAGCCCTTGCTCGTGAGAGGGCGTTCGGCGTCGCGGGCCACCGAGGGATCGTCCTGCGCCAAGGCGATGCCGTGGCGCATCAGATAGAGATTCATGGCTCGCCCGCGCCGTCCGGCTCACGCGTTGTTGCGCCAGTGATCGAGAAAGAGCGCGAAGACGCGCTTGTCGATTTCGTCGCGCTCCTGACGCAACTCGGCGGCGCTTTCGGGATCCGAAGAACTCGCGCCCGGCAGCGGCCAGTTCTCAATCTTGGTTCGTCCGGGCAGGTTGGCGTTTTTATGGGCGTCGCCGAAGCTCACGACCAGGTCGATGTCCTGGATCGGCACATCCGACAGACCTTTGCTGGTCTGTCCGTTCATGCTGATGCCAAGCTCCTGCATTGTCTGAACCACTCGCAGCGGAACGGAACTGGGCTTCACGCCGGCGCTGAAGATGCGCGTGCGCGGGGGTGCCAAGTGTTTGGCCGTGGCCTCGGCGATCTGGCTGAAACGCGCGTTGTCCTCGCAGAGAAAAAGAATATTTCGTTCAATATGCCCGCGGCGCATGGCAAAACCCTCCTGTTAAGATCGACTGCGATTGGAACTGCTCTTTTGGATCGTTAGCTCGGTGCCAAAGACTTCCTGAACCAGCTCGCCTTTTTTTTGCGCCCACGCCATTTCATCCTTGACGTTGTCGGCGGCGGCGAGCGAGATCGTAAGACGCTTGGAACTCAGCGCGCAACTGACCGATTCGACCCGCTGCTCACGGCGAAAATCGAGCGCGTCGGCCACGCGTACGAGCGAACTCAGCTTGCGCACAACCTCCTGGTTGGCCGGGCTGAGCTGGCTGAAGCCCAGATGTTTCTGGCTGGGATGCGCTTTGCGATGATAGCGCGCGATGTTCGCGACCAGCTCGAGGTCGAGTTTGTTGAAGGATTTCATCCCCGAGCTCTTGATCAAATAATAGGAATGCTTGTGGTGTTTGGGACCTGCGATTAAAAGACCGATATCGTGCAGCATCGCCGCGGCGTGAATGATGCTCGTGTATTTTTCGGGCAGCTTGTGCAATTTCTGCAATTGGTAGAAAAGGCTCAACGCAAGCTGACTCACGTGTCGTGAGTGCGCGGTGTCGTTGGAATATTTCTGGCACACTTGTTCGAGGGACTCCGAGCGATCCGCGTCGGGATGCCAGGCGCCGGAATCCTTGTATTGGCGCTGCAGCAGGTCGACCATCAAACCATCGCGCAAGCCGCGGCTGGAGACGAAAATGTAATCGAGGCCGACTTCCGACATAATTTCGTGCAGCACTAGGCCGCCGGCAACGATGATGTCGGCGCGCTTGGAATCGCCGCTGATCATGTCAGCGCGCTCCGCGGTGGTGCGGCTCATCAGCAAGTCGAGCAGCGCCTTCAAACGCTGGCGCCGTAGCACGATCAATGACCCGGCTTTGCCGTCGCCGGTCGCGCGGGTATCGGTCTCGGCGAGCGCCGTGATTGTGCCGCCGCTGCCGAAGGCCATGGTGAATTTTTCTTTTTGAACGCGACGGGCGACGTTTTTCACCTTGTCGCGAACCCGCTCGCGCAACGCTTTGACTTGTTTGTGCTGCGGCGGATCGCTGGTCAAAAATTCTTCGCTTAGGCGGACGGCGCCGAGAGGAAGGCTGAACAGACAAAAAGTATTGGTCGGATCGGCGACAGTCATCTCGACGCTGCCGCCGCCGATATCGAGAAACAAACCGAGCGGCAAGTGAAAATGCAGGCCGCTCATGATGCCCAGACTGATGAGCCGTGCTTCTTCTTCTTCCGGTAAGGTTTCGAGCGGCACACGAAGCGCGTGAGCGCGCTTCAAAAAACTGCGCCGGTCGGAAGCTTCACGCAGGGCGCTGGTGCCCACGGCTCGCACCGCCTTGGCGCGGTAGCGATCGGCGACCGCGCGAAAATCGCCGAGGGCCTTGAGCGCGGCTTCGGCTGATTTTGGACTCAAGCGGCCGGTTTGGAAAACCTCACGGCCCAGACGAATAGGACGCCGCTCCTGCGCGACAACGCGGTAGTGCTTCGGATGATCGACGGCTGCCACCTGCCAGCGGATGGCGTTGGTGCCGACGTCGATAACCGCAAAATGATCTGCCATTAGACCACCTTAAATATCACAGAACGAAAGGAGGTGAACGACGCTTCGTTACAAGACGATTAAATTTGCATGAAATCTGCCATCGCACCTTTGGCGCAAAGTAAATCATGCGTCAAGTTTTTGGCTGCGCGTTCAGTTTAGAGTGCTAACCGGTTTTTCACCGGAACGCAAAACATATTTTGGCTCCTGGAGTGAGTACACAAAACTGTTTCGCGTTTGGAGAACCCTTTCGCACGATGCGGGCGATATTTTTATCGAGTTGTAATTTTCTCCCTATGATTCTCTCCGTGCCACCAAAAAAATTGGGGAGGATTGAATGACTCACAAGTTTCGTTTGCTGACCGTGCGCTTGACGCTCGGAATTTGTATTGCGTCGGCGGCGTCGGCCCGAAGCGAAGATCTGGACGGCCGGATCAAAGCGATGGAAGCTGAGCTGGCGACGTTGAAAGACCAACAAGTCGAAATGAAAAAGGAAGCCACGGCCGCGGCGGAGGCGTTGCCGAGCTTCACCTATCGGGCCGGCAACGGTTTAATGATCGAATCGCCCGACAAAGGCTGGTCGTTGCGTGCCGGCATCGAGACGCATTGTCGCGTGTTGTTCGAAAGTGGGCGTGACCAGGTGGGACGCAGCCAGGGCGATGTTTTCGCACGACGCTTTCGGCCAAACATGTACTACTGCATCAATAACTGCTTGTGAAAACTGGAGATGATTCTGGATCTCGACGGGTTTGGTACTGGCAATGCCAAAGACGCGCTCGGGACCACGGTGGGAAGCATCCTGCATCGCGGTGCTCTGAATATCCATCTGGAAAATATCCATCCCTGGATGCCCACTGTGCAGCTCGGCATGGACGTGTCGACCGCTCTCGGCACTGCACGCCAGGGATCGAGTTCCGTAGGTACCCAGGCGGAATACGATCTGCTGTCGAGAAATACCGGTTTTGACGACGGCCGCGCGGGTCAGGGCATCGTGCTCAACTGGGACAACAGGCCGCTTGACGGCATCGGCATTCCCGGCAGAATCAATCGATTCGAGTTAGCCATGGCGAGTGTTGGTGAAGGCGACGACGGCTTGCAGAGTTTCACCGACAGAAAAGACTTCGTCGCTTACCTCGGTATCGAGCCGTTTTCACAGCTCAAGAACAAGTGGATTTCCGGCTTGAAGTTCGAGATGGGAAGTTGGTTCTGCAACAAAGATGGCCGGTCGGCATCCGATGCCTGCAGCCGGATGCGGATTCAAGACCTGGGCAATGGCGGCAGGCAGACCTTATTCGACTCGGGTACGGGTATGGGCGATGGACTCGCAACACTGTCGATGCCGGGAGTCACCTGGGAGGTTGGACCCTACACGCTGCGCGTCGCCGGCGGCTTTCAACGCTACGAAGACCGCGGCGGCACCGACGGCAAAAAGCAGGGCAACATGTTTTTGATCGGTCACGATTTATTTCTCTGGAGCCCCAAGGGTTTCCTGACCGGATCCGCCAATACCCCTGGCTCCGTGCTCGTTGGCACCCACTTCGAACGTACCGACGTTTCCTGTCTCACCGGGGCACGCTGTGCCAGCATCAACAGCGGGCAGTTTCATCGCAATCGGATTCTGCTCCGGGAGTGGGATCTCTATTACTTTGTAGCGCCGCGCATGAGCATCGGCGCCAGCGTCTTGTGGTATGACGCGTCCAACCTGGTGAGCACTCGCAACGCGGCGGCGCACAATCTGGGCATCTGCAGTTCGAGCAAAATCGAATCGGGCGGCTGCCGCCCGGGCATCGGCGGCGATTGGGTCGACGGCATGCTGAACTTCAGATATCAGTTTTGAGCAATCGACAGTGCAGGGGAAAAAAGGGAGCCGCGAGGCTCCCTTTTTTTGGCTTGAAGTCTAAACACGCTGGACACGAGTGATGTGGATCTTAGGATTTGAACAAGGGATAGACGTTGGTCGAGGAGCGCGATTCTTGTGACATGGGCTGTGTCGGGCATCGTTCCGGCGCTATTCGGTTTTGCGAGTTCGCCATCGCGGATTTTGTGAGATCGTCCAGCAATGCGGCAATCCGCTCCACGGCCGCTTCCATATCGAATATATCCGACAACGATTCCGCGGGCGGGCGAGTTATTGCGGCTTCGCGAAATTTGAAGCAGCAGAGATTCATCACGGTGAGATGATTGACTATTTCATGAACTACCCTGTGAATCTCGGGCGAAGCGTTCTCGGCTTCACGTCTAGGCAAGCGGTTTTTTCGGGGCGGGGTGGAATTGGGCATGTGGATCATTTTTTGATTCCTTTTTACTTAACCGATAGTAGACCGAGAAGTCGGCTGCCGATCCATGTGCCGTCGGCGCGGTCCGCGCTCAAACCTTCGCGGGCCGATGCTTCGGCCAGGAAAAATCCAGCGGTGTCCATTTACCGTGCCATGATTCCGAGGGCTGCGGCGACGTTATGGAAAGCACCGGGCACGGGCACAGACGGGTGACTCGGTCGGTGATTGAACCGAAAAAGAGATGCCTGAGCCCGGAGTGTCGGCGTGGCGACATAATCACTAGGTCGACGTTCTCTTCTTCAGCGACCGCGGCGATTTTCTGCGGCACTGATCCGAGCACGACGCGCTTGGTGACATTGGTAATCCTTTTAAGGCTGGGCAGGCTCGGCTCCAGAAAGCGAACCAGGTCGAGATGGGCCTCGGCGAGGACACGATCGAGCGGCCAGGTTTTGCCACCGAGTGTGACCAGCGCAAGATCGTCGGTTTGATATTCCCAGGCGTTGAGCTCGTTGGCGACGTGCAGCATCAAGAGCGAAGCCTTGTCGTCGGCTGCCAATGAGCAGCCGTATAAAAGCGCGCGGCGCGAGTGCTCCGACAAATCCGTCGGCACCAGAATCTTTGTCAAATTTTTCATAAAGCCTCCTTGTAAATAAAACTCAGAGGCAAGATAACACCGCACTGTTAGCTCGAATTGACGGCGCCATGATTTGTCGGTTACGCGCGCTGGGTGTCAAAATCACTGAGAGAAGGAATGGGACAGTTGTCGACCACGGGAAGCAACAGATCGCAGCGCAAACGATGGCGGGTGGACTCGAGGCAGAAAACAATTTTCAGCCGGGGCACGTCGATGGTGCCGAAGATTCCCAGGCGCGCGGCCGAACCGTCCACTCCGACCCATTCTTCGCAGCGGTAACCCACTTCGCCGAAAAGATCTTCGACGAAGGTTCGGCGATTCGCAAACCGCGGCCGGAGACCCGCAACTGAACCCAGTAAGACGGCTGGATGCCGACGAAGGCAGTCAAATCCTTCAGCACCGAACGGCGACGAAGCGAGATTTCCACGGCGGCATTGGCATCGCTGGTGAGCAGCGATTCATACAGGAAGAACTGGAGGAACTGCCGCAGCGCCGCGCCTTTCCATGGGATCTGGGGCAACGCCGGCGCCAGAGTGACGAAGACCGGGGGTTTTTCACCGATCCGATTTTGACTGAACCGGGTGATCGCCTGCTCGATCACCGAGCTGAGATTGACCTGTTCCATGGCGGTCTCCTTTGATTTGTTTGGCGGAAAATTTTACGCATGAAAATTAAGACAAAATAAAT
>Ga0310810_10000736_pt1 | contig 32925 bp, 33 predicted proteins | sample NCmetagenome_FD_207641 | JGI IMG/M metagenome (GOLD analysis project Ga0310810, IMG submission 207641) | Soil microbial communities from experimental microcosm in Duke University, North Carolina, United States - NC | ecosystem: Engineered > Artificial ecosystem > Soil microcosm > Unclassified ... | reverse complement strand
CCACATGGTGATGGCGATCGGCGGCGCCGACATGCCGGTGGTGGTGTCGATGCTGAACAGCTACTCGGGGTGGGCGGCGGCGGCCACGGGCTTCATGCTGTCCAACGATCTGCTGATCGTCACCGGCGCGCTGGTCGGCTCGAGCGGCGCGATCCTTTCCTACATCATGTGCCGGGCGATGAACCGCAATTTCGTCGCCGTGATCGCCGGCGGCTTCGGCACCGGCGGCGGGGCTCCGGCCGCCGGCACGGCGGCGCCGGCGGGCGAAGTCACGGCCATCTCGGCGGCCGAGACCGCGGAGCTGCTGCGCAACGCCAGCCACGTGATCATCGTCCCGGGCTACGGCATGGCGGTGGCGCAGGCGCAGCACACCGTCTACGAGATCACGCGGCTGCTGCGCGACAAGGGCGTCCAGGTGCGCTTCGGCATCCACCCGGTGGCCGGCCGCATGCCCGGCCACATGAACGTGCTGCTCGCGGAAGCCAAGGTGCCCTACGACATCGTGCTCGAGATGGACGAGATCAACGCCGATTTCCCGGACACCGACGTGGCGATGGTGATCGGCGCGAACGACATCGTGAACCCGGCGGCGCAGGACGACCCGGCGAGCCCGATCGCCGGCATGCCGGTGCTCGAGGTGTGGAAGGCCAAGACCTCGATCGTCATGAAGCGCAGCATGGCCTCGGGCTACGCCGGCGTGGACAATCCGCTCTTCTACAAGGACAACAACCGGATGCTGTTCGGCGACGCGAAGAAGATGCTCGAGGAAGTGCTCGCCGCGCTCAAGACGTGATGCGCATCGGCGTCTCGCCGCGCCTGTTCCATCCCGAGCCGGGCGCGCGCGGCGTGCACACCAAGCTGCTCGACTACCTCGAGCACTCGGTCGCCGAGTGGCTGCTCGAGCGCGGCGCGCTGCCGTTCCTGATTCCGCTCAATTCGCCGGTCGGGCAATACGTGGCCGCCGTGGACGGCGTGCTGCTGCAGGGCGGCGCCGACATCAGCCCGCTCGCCTACGGCGAGCAGCCGCGCAAGCCCGAATGGGCCGGCGACCCGATGCGCGACCGCTTCGAGATCGAGCTGGTGCAGGCCTGCATCGCCGCCGGCAAGCCGGTGCTCGGCATCTGCCGCGGCGCGCAGCTCATCAACGTCGCGCTCGGCGGCAGCCTGCACCAGGACATTCCCGCGCATCGCAGCGAGGGCTACGACGCGCACGCGCACGAGGTGCGCCTCGAGCCCGGCTCGGGCCTCGCGCGCCTCTATGGCGAGCCCGGCCCGCGCCGGGTGGTCTCGATCCATCACCAGGCGATCGACCGGCTCGGGCGCGATCTCGTGGTCGAGGCGCGCTCGGTCGAGGACAACATAGTGGAGGCGATAAGAATGAAAGGGAGAAGCTACGTCTGCGCGGTGCAGTGGCATCCGGAGTTCCACGGCGGGCGCGACGGTTTCCTCGACGGGCGGCCGCTCGCCGACGAATTCCTGGCGGCGGTGCGGCGATGAAGTCCGTCGCCTTGCGGCTCATCGAAAAGGAGCGCGGGCTGTTCGCCGGCGCGGTCGTGATCGCGGCCGCCTGCGCGGCGCTCGGCGTGCCGGTGGACTTCGTGCTGTTCGCGCTGATCCTCGCCGGCGTCGCGCTGTTCCACCACCACACGCTGCAGGTCGCGCTCGTCGGCCTGGCCGTCATCCTGGCGTACAAGCTCGGCGTGACCGGATTCAAGACCGGACCGGGGCTGCACGGCCTGGCGCTGCACATGGCGCACGAGTGGGTGGTGCTCACCAACCTGCTCGGCCTGCTGCTCGGCTTCGCGCTGCTCTCCAACCACTTCGAGGAAAGCCAGGTGCCCGCGGCGCTGCCGCGCTTCCTGCCCGACGACTGGAAGGGCGGCCTGGTGCTGCTGTTCATGATCTTCGTGCTCTCGTCCTTCCTCGACAACATCGCCGCGGCGCTGATCGGCGGCACGGTGGCGCGCGGCGTGTTCCGCGGCAAGGTGCACATCGGCTACCTCGCGGCGATCGTCGCGGCGTCGAACGCCGGCGGCTCGGGCAGCGTGGTTGGCGACACCACCACCACCATGATGTGGATCGACGGCGTCGATCCGCTGGACGTGCTCGAGGCGTTCGTCGCCGCAGGCACGGCGATGTTCATCTTCGGCATCCCGGCGTCGCTGCAGCAGCAACGCTACTCGCCGATCACGCGGGACGTGGCGACGGGGGTACGCGTCGACTGGGCGCGCGTCGCGATCGTCGCCATCATCCTCGTCACGGCGATCGTCGTGAACGTGTTGATCAACGTCAAATATCCGGAGCACTCGGACAGCTTCCCGTTCATCGGCGCCGCGGTCTGGGTGGCCCTGATCGTCACTGCACCCTGGCGCCAGCCGCAATGGTCTCTCCTCCCGGGAGCGCTCAAGGGCAGCATCTTCCTGCTCTCGCTCATCCTCTGCGCCTCGCTCATGCCGGTGGAGAAGCTGCCGGTCGCCTCCTGGCAGACGGCGCTCGGCCTCGGCTTCGTCTCCGCGGTGTTCGACAACATTCCGCTCACCGCGCTGGCGCTGCACCAGGGGGGCTACGACTGGGGCTACCTCGCCTATGCGGTCGGCTTCGGCGGCTCGATGATCTGGTTCGGCTCCTCGGCCGGGGTCGCGCTGTCGAACATGTATCCGCAGGCGAAGTCGGTCGGCCTGTGGCTGCGCCACGGTTGGCACGTAGCGCTCGCCTATGTGATCGGCTTCTTCTTGCTCTTCGCCGTGCTGGGCTGGCACCCGAACGCACCGCACAAGCCGCAAGCGCTCGTTATTCCACCGATGCAGCGCCTTGTCTGCGCTTAGAACGCAAGCGTAGAATCCTTAAGGTTCTTAAGAAAATCCTTAAGAACCGAAGTCGCACCACCACCACGGAGGCCGGGCACGAACGGCACCGGCCGTTTACGTCGAATTCAGAGAGGAGGAGCACCCATGAGCAATCCGCAGGCGCAGCCCGCGCGTCGCAAGTTCCTGACCGGCGCCGCGGCGGCCGGCGCGGCGACGCTCGGCTTCCCGGCGATCGTCAAGGCGCAGGGGCCGATTTCCTTCCGCTGGCAGAGCACCTGGCCGCAGAAGGACATCTTCCACGAGTACGCGCTCGACTACGCGAAGAAGGTGAACGACATGACCGGCGGCGACCTCAGGATCGAGGTGCTGCCCGCGGGCGCGGTGGTCCCGGCGTTCGGCCTGCTCGACGCCGTCACCAAGGGCACGCTCGACGGCGGCCATGGCGTGCTCGTCTACCACTACGGCAAGCAGAACGCGCTCGCCCTGTGGGGCTCGGGCCCGGCCTACGGCATGGACGCGAACCAGCTCCTCGCCTGGCACCGCTACGGCGGCGGCAAGGAGCTGCTGCAGAAGCTGTACGCCTCGATCGGCGCCAACGTCGTCTCGTTCCCCTACGGCCCGATGTGGACCCAGCCGCTCGGCTGGTTCAAGAAGCCGATCACCAAGGTCGACGACTTCAAGGGCATGAAGTTCCGCACGGTCGGCATCTCGATCGACGTGTTCACCGGCCTGGGCGCCGCGGTCAACGCGCTGCCCGGCGGCGAGATCGTGCCGGCGATCGACCGCGGCCTGCTAGACGGCGCGGAGTTCAACAACGCGACCTCCGACCGCGTGCTCGGCTTCCCGGACGTTTCCAAGGTGTGCATGCTGCAGAGCTACCACCAGAACGGCGAGCAGTTCGAGATCATGTTCAACAAAGGGAAGTACGACGCGCTGCCCGAGAAGATGAAGGCGATCATCGCGCACGCCGTCGACGCCGCCTCGGCCGACCTGGTGTGGAAGTCGATCGACCGCTACTCGAAGGACTACGTCGAGATGCAGACCAAGGACAAGGTGCGGTTCTACAAGACCCCCGCCTCGATCCTGCAGCGCCAGCTCCAGACCTACGACGCGGCGGTCGACAAGCGCAAGGACAATGCGCTGTTCAACGAGATCGCCGAGTCGCAGAAGAAGTTCGCGCAGCGCGTCGTGAAATGGGATTTCGACACCAACGTGCGGCGCGAGATGGCGTACAACCACTACTTCGGCGGCAAGCCGGCCGCAGCGGCGAAGAAGAAGAGCTGAGCGAAATCCGGCGTCGTCCCAGCCATCCGGCCGCTGCGCCGGATGGCTGTTTGTTTTTCAAGAACTAGAAAACTGACAACGGTCTTGCGATGAGCACCGAGCGGTTCCTGCATGCAGTGGACTCGATCAGCACCTGGTCGGGCAAGGCCTTCGCCTGGCTGATCGGCATCCTCACCCTGGTCGTCTCGATCGAGGTCTTCAAGCGCTACATCCTCAATGCGCCGACGGCGTGGATCTTCGACTTCGACTCGATGCTCTACGGCACGCTGTTCATGATGTGCGGCGCATATGCGCTCTCGCAGGACGCCCACGTACGGGGCGACTTCCTGTACAGCAACATGAAGCCGCGCACGCAGGCGGCGCTCGACCTGGCGCTGTTCTTCCTGTTCTTCCTACCCGGCATCGTCGCGCTGATCTACGCCGGCTGGGGCTTCGCACTCGACTCCTGGCGCATCAACGAGCACTCCAACGTCACGTCGCAGGGCCCGCCGGTCTACCAGTTCAAGATGGTGATCCCGGTCGCCGGCGTGCTGGTGCTGCTGCAGGGGCTCGCCGAGATCGTGCGCTGCGTGCGCTGCCTGCGCACCGGCGTGTGGCCCGAGCGGCTGCGCGATGTCGAGGAGATCGACGTGGTCGAGGAGCAGCTCGCGCACAGCGAGTTCGTCGACGAGGAGTCGCGGCGCACCGCGATCGAGCAGGCGCACCGCATCGACGAGGCCGCGCACCAGCGCGGCGGCCTGGAGAAGACATGAGCGATCCGATCCTCGGCCTGTCGATGCTCGGCCTGATCGTGGTCGCGATCATGATGGGCTTCCCGACGGCCTTCACGATGATGGGCCTCGGCATGATCTTCGGCTTCGTCGCGTTCTACGACCCGTCGCAGCACTGGCTCGACAACCGCGTGTTCGATCTGTTCGTGCAGCGCACGTACGGCGGCATGAACAACGAGACGCTGCTCTCGATCCCGCTGTTCGTCTTCATGGGCTACATCATCGAGCGCGCGGCGCTGGTGGACAAGATGTTCTTCAGCGTGCAGCTCGCCTTCCGCCGCCTCCCGGCGTCGCTCGCGATCACCACGCTGCTCGTGTGCGCTTTCTGGGGCATCGCCTCCGGCATCGTCGGCGCGGTGGTGGTCCTGATGGGCGTGATCGCCCTGCGGCCGATGCTGAACGCCGGCTACGACATCAAGCTCGCCTCCGGCGTGATCACCGCGGGCGGCACGCTCGGCATCCTCATCCCGCCCTCCGTGATGCTGATCGTCTACGCCGCGGTGGCCGGCCAGTCGATCGTCAAGCTCTATGCCGCGGCGATGCTGCCGGGCTTTTTCCTCACTTTCCTCTACCTCGTCTACATCGTCGGCTGGGCGATGCTCAACCCGAAGATCGCCCCCAAGCTGCCGGCCGACAAGTATCGGATCGAGGTGCCGGCGTGGCTGAAGCGTCTGGAACGCGGGCCGTCGCGGCGAGTTTTCGGCAGCCTGCTCGCCGCGACGCTCCAGCCCTCGCGGCTCGCCGGCGCCACCACGCCGGACGGCCGTCCGGTCGGTTTCGCGCTGCTTCTGAAGAACGCGATCGCGCTGCTCATTCCGGCGCTCATGGTCGTCGCGCTCTTCGCTGCGGGCTGGTGGTACGTGGTGATCCACAACGCGCCGGAGGTGACCCCACCGCCCGCCGCGGCGGTCATCGAGCCGCAAAGCGGCGAGGCGAACAACGCGCCTGCGGCCGAGCAGCCGCAGGGGTTGGAGGAACTCGGCTCGGCGGAGACCGAGGTCGAGGCGGCACCGTCGCGCCCGGAAGGCGGCGCGCCGGAGGAGGTGGGATCCGGCCTCGCCCAGGCCGGCCCCCAGGAAGGCGTGGGCGCGGTGCCCGCGAACTTCTACGCCTGGTTCTGGGGCCTAGCGGCGCTCTCGCTCGTCGTGCTGGCCGTTTACTACCGGCGCATGGACGGCGAAGGGCTGGAGATCCTCAAGATGCTCGAGGATTCGGTCGTGCCGCTCGGCGTGCTCACCTTCGTCGTGCTCGCCGTGATCCTGTTCGGCATCACCACGGCTTCGGAATCGGCCGGCGTCGGCGCGCTCGGCGCGCTCTACCTCGCCGGCCTGGCGAAGTACCAGCGGCGCGTGCTCTGGTCGAGCCTTGCCGGTCTGGCCGTCGGCCTCGCGCTCGGCATGCTGCGCGCCGACGTCGTGACGCTGATCGTCTCGGGCTCGCTCGGCGCGCTGTTCGCGGGGACGTTCGTGCCATGGCTGTGGGACCTGGCGACGGAGAAGCGGCTGCTGCGCAACCTGAAGGAGTCGACCTTCCTCACGGCGAAGACCACGGCGATGGTGTGCTGGCTGTTCGTCGGCTCGGCACTCTTCTCCGCGGTGTTCGCGCTGCACGGCGGGCAGCAGATCATCGAGAAGTGGGTGCTCAGCCTCAACATGTCGCCGGTGCAGTTCCTGATCCTCGCGCAGGCGATCATCTTCTTCCTCGGCTGGCCGCTCGAGTGGACCGAGATCATCGTCATCTTCGTGCCGATCTTTATCCCGCTGCTCTCGCACTTCAACGTCGACCCGGTGCTTTTCGCGACCATGGTGGCGGTGAACCTGCAGGCGGCCTTCCTCTCGCCGCCAGTGGCGATGTCCGCCTTTTACCTCAAGGGCGTCGCGCCGAAGCATGTGACGCTGAACCAGATCTTCGCCGGCATGATGCCGTACATGCTGATCGTTATCATCTGCCTGGTGTTCATGTACGTCTGGCCCGGCATGACCCTCTGGCTGCCCAACTTCCTCTATGGCGGCTGAGGATCCGTCGCTCCTCACGGCGGCGGAGGCGGCACGCCGCATCGCGCGGGGGGTGCTGAGCTCCGAGGAGCTCGTGGCCGCGTGCCTGGAGCGCATCGCCGGGGCCGAGCCGACCGTGCAGGCCTGGACTTTCCTCGACCGCGAGCATGCGCTCGCGCAGGCGCGCGCGCGCGACGAGCTCAAGGCAAGCGGCCAGCCGATCGGGCCGCTGCATGGCGTGCCGGTCGGCCTGAAGGACATCATCGACACGGCGGACATGCCGACCGAGAACGGCACGGTGCTGCACAAGGGGCGCACGCCGCGCAGCGACGCCGCCGTTGCCAGGATGCTGCGTGCGGCCGGCGCCGTGATCCTCGGCAAGACCGTGACGACCGAGTGCGCCTATTTCTACCCCGGCAAGACGCGCAACCCGCACAACCCGGAGCACACGCCCGGCGGCTCCTCCAGCGGCTCGGCCGCGGCCGTGGCCGCGGCGATGGTGCCGCTCGCGCTCGGCAGCCAGACCGCGGGCTCGACGATCCGCCCGGCGTCCTTCTGCGGCGTCTGCGGCTTCAAGCCGACGCACGGCCTCGTGCCGCGCACCGGCCTCCTGCAACTCTCGCGCACGCTCGACCACGTCGGGTTGTTTTCCAGGTCCGTGGAAGACCTGGCGCTGCTCGCCGAAGTCCTCGCCGGCTGCGACGAGGGCGATCCCGACACGCGGCCGAGGGCGCACGTGCCGTTCCGCGAGATCGCCGCAGAGGCGCCGCCGCTCGAGCCGATGTTCGCCTTCATCCGCACGCCGCACTGGGAGCGCGCCGACAGCGACGCTAAGGAAGCCTTCGGCGAGCTCGTCGAAGCGCTCGGCGAGCGTGTCGAGGAGGTCCAGCTCTTTCCTTCCGCGCACGAGCTGTGGGACTGGCAGAAGACGGTCATGGAAGCCGAGATGGCGGCGAACCTGGAGCCCCTGTGGCGCGCGGGACGCGACCGGCTCTCGGAACGGCTGCGCGCGCTGATCGACCGCGGCTGCGAGACGCGCGCAATCGACTACCAGCGGACACTGCGCGCCGTGCCGCGCGTCGCCGCCAGCTTCGACGAGCTCTTCATGGAGCGCTACGACGCCATCCTGACGCTGCCGGCGCCCGGTACGGCGCCGAAGGGCCTGGGCGCGACCGGCGACCCGGTGTTCTGCGTGCCGTGGACGCTGCTCGGCATGCCGGCGGTATCGCTGCCGCTGATGCGCGGCGCGAACGGCCTGCCGCTCGGCGTGCAACTCGTCGGCCGGCGCGACTTCGACGCGCGGCTCTTGCGCACGGCGCGCTGGCTGGTCGAGAAGGTTTCTTCCTAGCGGACTTCAGCGAACGCAGCCACCCAATGGGTGATGCGCTCGTCGGGCCCGCGTACCGCCCCGAGGGTCGCTTCCGTGCGGTGCGGCGTCCCGTCCCGGCTGAATACGTTGATCTGCCAGTGCGAGCGGCTGCCGGCGAGCAGGCGATGCGCGAGCGGCTCGTCGCCGCGCAGCACCAGCTCGGCGAGCCCCCGGCCGAGCGCGTCGCGCTCGGCATAGCCGAAGAACTCCTCGAAGGCCGGATTCACGTAGCTCACCGGTCGCGCCGGGTCCGCCGCGTCGAGGATGGCGACCGGGAAGCCGCACGCTTCCAGCGCGGCGCGGTAGAGCGCGCTTTCGGAAAGCAGGCGCGTCAGCGCCGGCGTGGTGTCGTTCGACTGAGCCTGCTTCAGGGCGTGCATCACCGTCTTTTGCCATGACCGCGCCGCGCGGACAAGTGTCCGCGTGCGGCGACAGGCGGAGGGCAGCTCTTACGCCGGCGCGGCGCCCGGGCGCGCCGACAGCGAATAGCAGTCGCGGCGCAGGCGGCCGAGGTTCGCGGTGTCGATCGCCTCGCGCAGGAAGCCCATGTTGCGGTCGATCTCCGACTGGTAGAGGTTCGGCCCGTCGAAGTGCGACTCGGCGTAGCGGTCGGCGTGGGCGAGCTTGCGGTCGATGCGCGTGCGCGCGACGTGCTCGTAGAAGGCCGGCGTCTTGAGGATCAGGTCCTCGGGCGAGCTGTAGCGCACGATCTCGCGGCCGTCGGGCAGCCGCTCGCGCGCGATCTTCGCCCAGACGAACTCCTCGTAGAGGAAGCGGCGCACCTTCTCCAGGTACATGCGGTCCGACATCTGGCCGATCAGGTCCGCGGTGCCGACCATGCAGCCGATCATGCGATCGCGCGGGTCGTCGACCTGGATGTCGGCCACGTCCATCTCGTAGCCGGTGAAATGCACCAGCCGCGAGGCGAGCGGCGCCTCGGACGCGAAGCCGATCTTCGGCAGATAGGACGAGATGAAGTCGGCGCTGCGGCTGACGTGCACCTTGGTGAACACCGCGCCGTTCTCGATGCCGGCCTCCGAGCTGCGCTTCAGGTACCCCGAGTCGTGCAGCAGCGCGATCAGCACGCCGAGGACGGCACGCCGCGCGCCCAGCCGCTCGGTCGGGGCGCAGGTGCGGTCGTGGCCGTCGACCAGCCGCGCCATGGCGAGCGTCATGTCGAGCGTGTGGCGCAGGTCGTGGTACAGCGTGTCGCAGGCGAGGTAGCCCGGGTAGCGGCCCTCGAAGAGCGCCTGGAAGTCGGCGAAGGCGCGCTCGAGCGCCGCGAAGTCCGCGGCGGGATAGCGGGCGCTGAAGAGCTCGAGCACCGCGTCGCGCACGGTGAGCGGCGTCTCCACGTTCACGCGGTTGCTGACGTCGTTCTGATTGCGGCGGTCCTGCATGGCCCGCGCGTATTCTCCCCTTGGGGCGGATTATTCCAGTACTCTGACGCCGGACGCAAGGATAAATGGGAGCCGGCCGATAAGCCGGGTTCTGTGCGCCGCCGGCAAGCCGGCGACCGGCAGCCATTCCTCTGGGCCTCCGGTTACCCGAAGGCTCTAGCCACCTACCCGCAGGCTCGGCCGAGCCGGCCGTCCGTGCACCGAAGTGCACTGCGCCTGCCTATTTGGTGTTGCTCCGGATGGAGGTTGCCGCGTTTCACCCCCGTCGTTGTTACACGACGGGACTCGTCTCTGTGGCCCTATTCGTCGCGTCGCCGCGCCAGGGCGTTACCCTGCATCCCGCTCTGCGGAGCCCGGACTTTCCTCTGCTCCCGCATTTACGACTACGGAGTGCAGCGGCTGCCAGGCCGGCTCCCGCTTGCAATTTTACGCGCCCGGGCGGAGCCTGAGGTTTCTGCCGCGAAGGAGGTGCTCATGCGCAGACGCCTGTACTTTCTCCTCCCCGATGTGCCGAGCGCGAAGCGAACCGCGGACGACCTGCTCCTCGCGCGCGTCGACGACCGCCACATGCATTTCCTCGCGAGGCGCGGCACCGATCTCGGCGAGCTGCACGAGGCGAGCTACGCGCTGAAGACCGACGTCGCGCGCGGCGCCGGGCTCGGCCTCGTCCTGGGCGCGCTCGGCGGCGCGCTGCTCGGCGCCCTCATCGTCGGCAGCCCGCCCGAAGGCGCGCAGGCCGGCCCGGCCGCGGCGGTCGCCGCGACGCTGCTCGGCGCGCTGCTCGGCCTCTGGCTCGGCAGCATGGCGGCGATCGCCGTGCCGAACTCGCGCCTGAGGTCATTCCAGCCCCAGATCGGGCGCGGCGCCGTGCTGCTGATGCTCGACGTGCCGTACGCGCGCGTCGACGAGCTGCGCGCCATCGTGCTCGCCCGGCACCCGGAGGCGCTGCCCGCCGGCCTCGAGACCCGCTACCCGGCGTTCCCCTGACGGAGCGGCCGGAAGTAGCGCGGGTCGTCGTAGAACGCCGCGTTGCCGCTTTCCGGCAGCCAGCCCGGGTAGCCGAACACCGGCAGCGGCGCGAGGTCCTTCGGCGTCGCCTGGGGTCCGCAGCCGGCGAGCCATGCCGCCGCTTGCTCGTCGAGCGAGCGCTCCGCGGATACGAAGACTGCCTTGCACGTGATGCCGGGCCAGGGCGCGAGCGCCTGCTCGAGCACGGCGTGCCCGAGCACCACGAAGCGCATCGCCTGCCGCAGCCTTTCGCGCCGCTCCCAGAAGAGCTCGCGCCAGCGCATCTCGCGCACCAGGCGGATCAGCCCGGCGTCGTCCGACACGACGAGCGCGCCGCCCTCGTCGAAGATCGTCAGCATGTCGCGCAGCCGGCCGCGCCGGCCGCCCTCGCGCGGGATCTCGGCGGCGTGCAGCGCGTTGAGGCGTGCCTTGGTGCGCGGAAAGGCGAGCCAGACGAGCGCGTTGAACCAGTCGTGCAGGCGGTCGATCCGCGTCGGCACTTCGCCGGTGGCGGCGATATGCGCCTCGTAGCCGGCCTTTGCGGTGGGCGCGACGAAACGGACCGGCAGGCCGGTCTCGGTGGCAATGCCCGCCGCTTCCGCGCAGCGATTGAGCGCGTCGAGCGAGCGCGCGAGACCGAGCCAGGGCGCGAGCGGCGCGAAGATCGGCTGCTCTAGAGCAGCTTCCAGGGAATCGTCTCGCCGGCGCGCAGCGGCACGAGCTCGGCGCCGCCGAACGCCATGCGCTCCGGCACCTGCCAGGGCTCGCGCACCAGCGTCACGGTGCCTTCGTTCTGCGGCAGGCCGTAGAACGCCGCGCCGAAGCGCGAGGCGAAGTCCTCGAGGCGCCCGAGCGCGCCGGCTTCCTCGAAGGCGCAGGCATAGAGCTCGAGCGCGGCGTGCGCGGTGTACATGCCGGCGCAGCCGCAGGCGGCCTCCTTGGCGTCGCGCGGATGCGGGGCGCTGTCGGTGCCGAGGAAGAACTTGGGGTTGCCCGACGTGGCGGCCTCCACCAGCGCCTCCCGGTGCTCCTCGCGCTTGAGCACCGGCAGGCAGTAGTGGTGCGGCCTCAGGCCGCCGAGGAAGAGCGCATTGCGGTTCATGAGCAGATGGTGCGCGGTGATGGTGGCCGCGACGTTCGCCCCGGTCACCTCGACGTAGTGCACGGCGTCCCGCGTGGTGATGTGCTCGAGCACCACCTTGAGGCGGGTGAAGCGCTCGAGGGTCGGGCCGAGCGTCTCCTCGATGAAGGCCCGCTCGCGGTCGAACACGTCGATCGCCGGGTCGGTCGACTCGCCGTGCACGAGGAGCGGCACGCCGGTCTCCTCCATCTTTTCCAGCACCCGGAAGCAGCGCGACAGGCGCGTCACCCCGGAGTCGGAGTGGGTGGTCGCGCCGGCCGGGTAGAGCTTCACGCCGAGCACGCTGCCGGACAGCTTGGCGCGCGCGATCTCCTCGGGCGCCGTGTCGTCGGTGAGATAGAGCGTCATCAGCGGCTCGAACTTCATGCCTTCGGGGAGCGCGGCGAGGATGCGCTCGCGGTAGTGCAGCGCCTGCTGCACCGTGCGCACCGGCGGCCGCAGGTTCGGCATGACGATCGCCCGCGCGAAGCGCCGCGCCGTGTCGGCGAGCACGTCGGCCATCGCCGGGCCGTCGCGCAGGTGCACGTGCCAGTCGTCCGGGCGCTTGAGCGTCAGGCGATCCATGGGCCCGGAATTCTATCTACTTGGCGCGCTCGAGCGCCTTGCGATAGAGCTCGTTCCTCGGCGCGCCGGTGATGCGCGCCGCGAGCTTCGCCGCCTCGCTCGGCGGCAGCGCCTCGAGCAGCAGGGCGAGCACGCGCTCGGCATCCGCGCCGTCGCCCGGCTTCTCCCCTCCCGGCGCGAGCACCAGCGCGAACTCGCCCTGCTGCCGGTGCGGCGCGTCGAGCCACTGCGCGGCCTGGCCGAGCGGCAGGCGCGCCACTTCCTCGAACTTCTTGGTCAGCTCGCGGCAGATGACGACTTCCCGTTCCGGTCCGAATTGCGCAACGAGGTCGTGCAAGGTGGCGGAAATGCGATGCGGGGCCTCGAAGAGCACCACCGGCCAGGGCAGGTCGAGCGCGGCGAGGCCGCGGCGGCGCGCGGCGCCGCTCGCCGGCAGGAAACCGGCGAAGAAGAAGCCGCTCGCGGCGAACCCGGCGGCGGAGAACGCGGCGGCGGCGGCGCTCGGCCCGGGCACCGGGCTCACGCGGATGGCCGCCCCGTGCGCCTCGGCGACGAGCGCCGCGCCGGGGTCGGAAAGCGCCGGCGTGCCGGCGTCGCTCACCAGCGCGACGTCCTTGCCTTCGCGCAGCAGCGCCACCAGCTTGGCGGCGGCGGCGCGCTCGTTGTGCCGATGCAGCGCGACGGTGCGCGTGGCGATGCCGTAGCGGGCGAGCAGGGTGCGCGTGGTCCGCGTGTCTTCGCAGGCGATCAGCGCCACCGCCTTGAGCGTCGCCACGGCGCGCGCGCTCATGTCGCCGAGGTTGCCGAGCGGCGTCGCCACGACATGCAGGGTGCCGGTCAACCGGGGCGTGCCTCCATTCGTTAAGCGTGCCATGAACCGCGAAGGCGCGCGAGCCGAGGACCTGTGTGCCGACCTGCTACGCGCGGCCGGCCTCAAGCTGGTCGAGCGCAACTGGCGCTGCCGGCTGGGCGAGATCGACCTGATCGCCGAGGAGCAGGGCACGCTGGTGTTCGCCGAGGTGCGCATGCGCGGGCCGGGGCATTTCGGCGGCGCCGCCGAGAGCGTCACCGCCGCGAAGCGCGCCCGCCTGATCGCCGCCGCGCGGCTTTACCTGACGCGGCGTCCCGACGCGGTGTGCCGCTTCGACGTGTTCCTGGTCGACGGCATGCCGCGCCACGTGCAGTGGATCCGCAACGCCTTCACTGAATAGCCTTAAGGGTCGCAGTGTAGAATCGCCGGCGAATGGGCCAGGCCGATCCGCTGCTCGCCGCGAGAATCTCGGCGCACTTCACCGAAAGCGCCAACCTCAAGCTCTCCGCCGCCGCGACGCTCGGCGCGCCGATCGCCGCGGCGTCCGTGCTCTTCGCCGAGGCGCTGCGCGCGGGCGGCAAGATCATGGCGTGCGGCAACGGCGGCTCGGCCGCCGACGCGCAGCACTTCGCGGCGGAGCTCGTCAACCGCTTCGAGCGCGAGCGCCCGCCGCTCGCCGCCGTGGCGCTCACCACCGACAGCTCGACCCTGACCTCGATCGCCAACGACTACGCCTACACGGAAGTGTTCGCCAAGCAGGTGCGCGCGCTCGGCCGGCGCGGCGACGCGCTGCTCGCCATCTCGACCAGCGGCAACTCGGCGAACGTGATCGAAGCCATGCGCGCCGCGGCCGAGCTCGGCATCCGGGTCGTCGCCCTGACCGGCAACGGCGGCGGCAAGATGGCCGGCATGGCGGGCTCCGACGGCGTGCACCTCTGCGTGCCGCACAAGACGACCGCGCGCATCCAGGAGGTGCACCTGCTGACGCTGCACTGCCTGTGCGATGCGATCGACCTGCTGCTTTTCGGAGAAAAGAAATGAACCGCCGGGCGATCGGCGCGCTGCTCGCGGCTGGCGCGCTGCTGCTGCAGGGCTGCGTGCCGGTGCTGATCGGCGCCGGCGCCGCCTCCGCCGTGACCAGCCTCGAGGACCGGCGCTCGACCGGCGCGCAGATCGACGACGAGTCGATCGAAATCCGCGCCAGCAACCGGGTCAACGACCGCTTCGGCGACCGGGCGCACGTCAACGTGACGAGCTACAACCGCATCGCGCTGGTGACCGGCGAGGTGCCCGACGAGCGCGCGCGCGACGAGGTCGAGAAGATCGTGCTCGCCGTGCCGAACGTGCGCGGCGTGACGAACGACGTGCAGCTCGCCGGCGTGTCCTCGCTCGGCTCGCGCGCCAACGACTCCTACCTCACCACCAAGGTGCGCGGCCGCCTGCTCGACACCAAGCGGATCAGCCCGGTGCACGTCAAAGTCGTGAGCGAGGCGGGGGTGGTGTATCTGATGGGCATCGTCACCGAGCCCGAGGCCGACGAGGCGGTGGAGATCGCGCGCACCACCGGCGGCGTGCGCAAGGTCGTGAAGGCCTTCGAATACTGCAAGCCGGGCGACGAGCGCTGCCCGCCGCCCAAGAAGGCGGGATCGTAGAGCCGCCGGGCTTCGAGGCGAAGGTCCGGGATCCGCGCCAGCTCGCGCGCTGGATCGGCGGCCTTGCCCGGCCGCTGGTGTTCACCAACGGCGTGTTCGACATCCTGCACCGGGGTCATGTCACGTACCTGGCGCGCGCCCGGGCGCTCGGCGCGGCGCTGCTGGTCGCGCTGAACAGCGACGCCTCGGTGCGCCGCCTCGGCAAGGCGGCCGACCGCCCGGTGAACGCGCTGGCGGACCGGCTGGCGCTGGTCGCGGCGCTCGAGCCGGTGAGCGCGGTCACCTGGTTCGAGGAGGACACGCCCGAGGCGCTGATCGCCGCGACGGCGCCCGAGGTGCTGGTCAAGGGCGGCGACTGGCCGGTCGAGCGCATCGTCGGCGCCCCGGGCGTGCTCGCGCGCGGCGGCCGGGTGCTGTCGATTCCGTTCGAGCACGAGCGCTCGACGACGGCGCTCCTGCAACGCATCAGAGGTAAACTCGCCTCATGAAGCTGCACCAGCTCAAGGTCGACTACGACGCCGAGCAGGACCGGCTGGTGATGCTGGTCGCGACCAGCGAGGCGGTGGAGCTGCGCCTCGCCCTGACGCGCCGCTTCGTGAAGCTGCTCTGGCCGCTGCTCGTCAAGCTCGCCGAGGAGGCGAGCCCGCGCATCCGCACGCAGGCCAACCCCGAGGCGCGCCGCGCGCTGCTCGGCATCGAGCACGAGCACGCCGTGTCGAAGGCCGACTTCAGCAAGCCCTACGACGCCGGGGGCAGCTCGCGCCCGCTCGGCGACGCGCCGCTGCTGCTCGCGCGCATCCAGACCGGGCATGATCGCGCCGGCCAGCCGGTCGTCGCGCTGCATCCGGCCGAGGGGCAGGGCGTGACGCTGTCCTTCGACTCGGTGCTGCTGCACTCGCTGTGTCGCCTGCTGCAGTCGGCGGTGAAGAAGAGCGACTGGGACATGGAGCTCAAGCTGCCCGGCAGCGACGCCGCGGCCGCCGGCGAGCGCCCGGCGCGCACGCTCAACTGATGTCGGCGATTTGAGTTCAGGCTTCGATCCGCTGGGGCTGGCCGAGCCGCTGCTGCGCGCGGTGCGCGAGATGGGCTACGAGAAGCCCACGCCGGTCCAGGAGCAGGCGATCCCGCTGGTGCTCGCGGCGCGCGACCTCATGGCCGGGGCGCAGACCGGCACCGGCAAGACCGCTGCCTTCGCGCTGCCGATCCTGCAGCGCCTGCTGCAGCATGCGAGCACCTCGACCTCGCCGGCGCGCCACCCGGTGCGCGCGCTGGTGCTCGCGCCGACGCGCGAGCTCGCCGTGCAGGTCGCGCAGAGCTTCAAGGACTACGGGCGGCACGTGCCGATCCGCTCGAGCGTGGTCTACGGCGGCGTCGACATGAACGCGCAGATCCAGGAGCTGCGCCGCGGCATCGAGGTGCTGGTCGCCACGCCGGGGCGCCTGCTCGACCACGTGCAGAACAAGACCGTGATGCTGAACCAGGTAGCGACGCTGGTGCTCGACGAGGCCGACCGGATGCTCGACATGGGCTTCCTGCCGGACATCAAGCGCATCATCGCCCTGCTGCCCCAGGCGCGCCAGAACCTGCTTTTCTCGGCCACCTTCCCGGACGAGATCCGCACCCTCGCCAAGACGCTGCTGCGCAATCCCGCCGAAGTGCAGGTCGCGCCGCGCAACGCGGTCACGGAGCTCGTCACGCACGTGCTGCACCCGGTGGCGCGGGAGAAGAAGCGCGAGCTGCTCGCCTACCTGGTGCAGACGCGGGCGCTGAAGCAGGTGCTGGTGTTCACGGGCACGCGCATCGGCGCCAACCGCCTCGCGCACCAGCTGCGCCGCGACCACATCCACGCCGACGCGATCCATGGCGACAAGACGCAGGCCGAGCGCGAGGCGGCGCTCGCCGACTTCAAGTCCGGCAAGACCGCGGTGCTGGTCGCCACCGACGTCGCCTCGCGCGGCCTGGACATCGAGGGCCTGCCGCAGGTCATCAACTTCGACGTGCCGCACTCGCCCGAGGACTACGTGCACCGCATCGGCCGCACCGGCCGCGCCGGGCTGACCGGGGAGGCGATCTCGCTCGTCGCGCCCGAGGACCACGAGGCCGTGGCGGCCATCGAGAAGCTGATCAAGAAGCGCATCGAGCGCGTGCTCGTCCCCGGTTTCCAGCCGGGCGGCCCCAGCGTCGCCGCGCTGATGGGCGACGAGCGCCGGCGCAAGCCGCGGCACGAGCCGCAGGCCAAGCCGCGGCCGGCGAGCGACCCGATCTTCGACCGGCCGTACGAGCCCGGCCAGGCGCCGCCGGCCGCGCCGAAGGCCGCCGAGCCGCAGCGCGAGCAGCCGAAGAAGAAGCAGCCGCAGGTCGCCGCCCTGCTGGGCGGCCTCAAGCGCGTCTAGACGCTACACGCCGAATCTCATACGCATCGGGCGCCGTCCACCTCGATGCACACGCCGCTCACCATCGCCGCCTCGTCGGAGGCGAGGTAGAGGCAGGCGTTCGCCACGTCGGCCGGCGTCGAGAAGCGACCGAGCGGGATGGTGGCGAGAAAGGCCTTCTTCGCCTCCTCGGTGAGCGCGCCGCCGGCGAACTCGGCCGAGAGCGCGGTGTCCGGGCTGAACACCGGGTTCACGCAGTTGACGCGGATCCGGTCCGGGCCGAGCTCGGCCGCCATCGAGCGGGAGAGCACGATCACCGCGCCCTTGGAGCTGTTGTAGACCGTCAGTCCCGGGCGCGGCCGCACGCCGGCGGTCGAGGCGATGTTGACCAGGCAGCCGCCGCCGCGCTTGCGGAACACCGGCACGGCATGCAGGGCCGACAGATAGACGCTTTTCACGTTCACCGCGTAGACGCGGTCGAACTCGGCCTCGCTCACCTCGAGGTAGGGCTTGCGGCGATGCGTCCAGCCGGCATTGTTGACGACGATGGCGAGGTGCGGTCCCGCCTCGCGCACGAGGCGCGCCCAGTCCTCGGCCTTGGTCACGTCGCCCTGCACGAAGCGGCCGCCGATCTCGGCGGCGATCTTCTCGCCCTGCGGGTTGAGGTCGTTGACGATCACCTTGGCGCCTTCCTCGGCGAAGCGGCGCGCGATGCCGGCGCCGAAGCCGCTCGCGGCGCCGGTAACGATGGCGAGCTTGTTCTGCAGTCTCATGAGGACGCCTCCTTGAAAGGGCTGTGCTCGGTCAGCTCGTCGACGTAGCGCGCCACGCCGGCGCCTTCGCGCTCGAGGAAGGTCTCCACGGCGCGCGCGAAACGCGGATGCGCGAGCCAGTGCGCGGAAAGCGTCTCCACCGGCAGCAGCCCGCGGAACAGCTTGTGCTCGCCCTGCGCGCCGCCCTCGAACACCGCGAGCCCGCGCGCGATGGCGAACTCGATCGCCTGGTAGTAGCAGCACTCGAAATGCAGGAGCGGCAGGTACTCGAGCGAGCCCCAGTAGCGGCCGTAGAGCGCCTGCGCGTCGCGGAAGAACAGCGCCGAGGCGATCGGCCGGCGCTCGCGCTCGGCGACCAGCAGCGCGACGCTGTCGGGCAGCGCGGCGCCCACCCGCAGGAAGAACTCGAGGCTGAGATACGGCGTCGAGTGATGCGCCGCATAGGTGCCGCGGTAGCAGCGGTTGAAGAGCTCCCAGTCCCGGCGCGCGATCGCCGCGCCCTCCGCCCAGCGGAAGCTCACGCCGGCCTCGCGCACCCGGCGGCGCTCCTGGCGGATGTTCTTGCGCCGGGCGTGCGAGAGCCGCGCGAGGAACTGCTCGAAGTCGGCGTAGCCCTCGTTGCGCCAGTGGAACTGCACGGTGCGCCGGAGCATGAGCCCGCAGCTTTCGAGAAGCGCCGCTTCCTCGTCGTGCGCGAACAGCACGTGCAGCGACGAAGCGTCCTGCGCGAGCTCCATGGCCGCTTTCACCAGGATTTCCCTGTCCGAGGGTGACGGGGCGAGCAGCCGCCGGCCGCGCACCGGCGTGAAGGGCACGGCGCAGACCAGCTTCGGGTAGTAGTCGATGCCGTGGCGCTCGTGCGCTTCCGCCCAGGCCCAGTCGAACACGTATTCGCCGTACGAGTGCGTCTTGGCGAACAGCGGCATCGCCCCGACCAGCGCGCCGGCGCGGCGCAGCAGGATGATCTGCGGGCGCCAGCCGGTGCGGCGGCTGGCGCAGCCGGTGTCGATCAGCGCCGAGAGGAATTCGTGGCGCACGAACGGCTGGCCGCCGGCGAGCGCGTTCCATTCCTGCGCATCGACGGCGGCGAGGGAGTCGACGACCCGGACGCTTTCCAAGTCGCTACGATACAATGCTTGCCCGGAGGGAACACCCATGAAGAAGATCGAGGCCATCGTCAAGCCGTTCAAGCTGGACGAAGTGCGCGAGGCGCTCTCGGAAGTCGGCGTCACCGGCCTGACGGTGACCGAGGTCAAGGGCTTCGGCCGGCAGAAGGGCCACACCGAGCTCTATCGCGGCGCCGAGTACGTGGTCGACTTCCTGCCGAAGGTCAAGATCGAGGTCGTGGTGGCGAACGACCAGGTCGAGCGCGCCATCGACGCGATCGTCAAATCGGCGCGCACCGGCAAGATCGGCGACGGCAAGATCTTCGTCACGGCCGTCGAGCACGTGGTGCGCATTCGCACCGGCGAGACGAACGAAGCCGCCGTTTAACCCCTGAGCAATACCAGGACGGCCCCCGAGCCGCCCTGCGCGGCGGGCGCCTGGCTGAACGCCAGCACGTCCGAGCGCTGCTGCAGCCACTTGCGCAGCAAGCCCTTGAGCACGGGCTCGCGATTGCGCGAGCCGAGCCCCTTGCCGTGCACGATGCGGACGCAGCGGCGCTGGCGCTTCACGCTTTCCTTGAGGAACAGATCGGTGTGGAACAGCGCGTGCTGGCGGTTCATGCCGTGCAGGTCGAGCTCGCCCTGCACGACCCAGTGCCCGCGCCGCAGCTTGCGCAGCACGTCGCGGCCGATGCCGTCGCGCGCGAAGGCGAGCTCCTCGCCGGAGTCGAGCGCGTCGTCGAGCGACACCGGCCCGCTCAGCGACTCGGCGAGCGCCGCGCGCTCGTCGCGCCGCGTCTGCTGCGGGTAGGGGCGCGGCTTGGGCCGCGGCCGCTCGATGCGCTTGCCTTCCGGAAGCGGCACTACGTCGTCAGGCGGCCAGCCCATCGAGGTATTTCTCCGCGTCGAGCGCGGCCATGCAGCCCGAGCCGGCGCTGGTCACCGCCTGGCGGTAGACGTGATCCTGCACGTCGCCCGCGGCAAACACGCCCGGCACGCTGGTCGCGGTCGCCATGCCGTCGCGGCCGCCGCGCGTGACGATGTAGCCGTCCTTCATCTCGAGCTGACCTTCGAAGATCTGCGTGTTGGGCGTGTGGCCGATGGCGACGAACAGGCCCTTGGCCCGGAGGTCGCGCTTGCCCGCATCCCGGGTCCCGGCGATTCTTATCCCGGTGACCCCGGTCTTGTCGCCAAGCACCTCGTCCACCACCGAGTCGAGGACCAGGCCGATCTTGCCCTCGGCGACGCGCTTCATCAGCTTGTCCTGCATGATCTTCTCGGCGCGGAACTTGTCGCGCCGGTGCACGAGCTGGACGCTTTTCGCGATGTTGGCGAGGTAGAGCGCCTCCTCGACCGCGGTGTTGCCGCCGCCGACCACCACCACGTCCTCGCCCTTGTAGAAGAAGCCGTCGCAGGTCGCGCAGGCCGACACGCCGCGCCCCATGAACTTCTGCTCCGAGGGAAGGCCGAGATATTTCGCCGACGCGCCGGTGGCGACGATCAGCGCGTCGCAGGTGTAGGTCGCCGCGTCGCCTTCCAGGACAAAGGGCCGGCGCGAAAGGGAGACCTTCTGCACGTGGTCCTGGATCATGTCCGTGCCGAAGCGCTCGGCGTGCCGCCGGAAGCGCTCCATGAGGTCCGGTCCCTGCACGCCGTCGGCGTCGGCGGGCCAGTTGTCGACGTCGGTCGTGGTCATCAGCTGGCCGCCCTGCGCGATGCCGGTGACGAGCGCCGGCCGCAGGTTGGCGCGGGCGGCGTACACCGCCGCCGAGTAGCCGGCGGGACCGGAGCCGAGGATGAGCAGACGGAAGTGGCGGCGTGACGCAGTGGGCATGGGCGAAAAATTATAAGGCGCGGTTCTGCTAACATAGATTTGCAAAAGGGAGGGGTTTTCCGCTATGGCGACGACGGTCTCGACGGCGGTCCTGAAGGCGGTTCCGCTGTTCGCGGGCTTTCCCGACGAGCAGCTGCGCATGCTCACCGGCGTGGTCACGCGCCGCAGCGCGGCGCGCTCGACGACCATCATGGCGAGCGGCGACGCGACCGACTCGCTGTACATCGTCCTGTCCGGCCGGCTCAAGGTCATGATGAGCGACGCCGACGGCAAGGAAGTGATCCTTTCGATCCTCGGCCCGGGCGAGTTCTTCGGCGAGATGGGCCTGATCGACGACGAGCCGCGCTCGGCGACGGTGATCACCATCGAGCCCTGCGAGCTGCTCGCCATCAACAAGCGCGACTTCAAGAAGTGCCTCGCCGAGAACTTCGAGATGGCGATGGCGGTGATGCGCGGGCTGGTGCGGCGGCTGCGCGAGGCCGACCGCAAGATCGGCAGCCTCGCGCTGCTCGACGTCTACGGCCGCGTGGCGCGGCTGCTGCTCGACATGGCCGAGAACGTGAACGGCGAGAAGATCGTCACCAAGCGGCTGCCCAAGCAGGACATCGCCAAGATGATCGGCGCCTCCCGCGAGATGGTCAGCCGGGTGATGAAGGACCTGCAGACCGGCGGCTACATAGAGATGCGCGGCACCAACATCGTGCTGCACGACACGATCATGCTGCCGGAGTAGCTTGCGCGCCAACGTGGCCAGCGCCCGGAGCGCTCCCCTGCCGGCCCGCCTGGCCGGTGTCGTCCGCGAAGCAAGATGGCTGATCCTGGTGGCCCTGGCGGTCTACCTGCTGCTCGTGCTCGCCACCTACCGGCGCGGCGATCCGGGCTGGTCGTACAGCGCCACGGGGGCGGTGGCACATAACGCCGGGGGCGCGGTCGGCGCGGCGATCGCCGACGTGCTGCTGTTCCTTTTCGGCGTGTCGGCCTACTGGTGGGTCGCGCTCTGCGCCTACGTCGTCGTCTGGGGCTACCGGCGCCTCGACGGCACGGCGCTCGTCGAGCCGCGGCCGCTCTGGCTGCCGCTCGCCGGCTTCGCGCTGCTGCTGCTCGCCAGCGCCGCCATCGAGGCGCTGCGCCTGCACAGCCTCGCGATTGAGCTGCCGCTCGGGCCCGGCGGCATGGTCGGCGCGCTGGCGGCGCAGCACGCGCCGCGCGCGCTCGGGTTCACCGGCGCGACGCTCGTCTTCCTGACCTTCGCCGCGGTCGGCTGGAGCCTGTTCACCGGCATCTCGTGGCTGCGCGCCTGCGAGGCCGTCGGCTGGCTCTTCGAGACGCTGTGGCTGCGCGGCGTCGCCGCCTGGGAGCGGCGCCGCGACCGGCAGCTCGGCGAAATCGCGCGCGAGGAGCGCAGCCACCTGCTCGAGGCGGACAAGCGGCGCGAGGAGGACCATCCGCCGCTGCGCATCGAGCCGCCGGTGGTCGAGATCAGGCGATCCGAGCGGGTGCAGAAGGAAAAGCAGGCGCCGCTCTTCGAGGAGCTGCCCGACACGCCGCTGCCGCCGCTCAAGCTGCTCGACGAGGCCGAGCGCAGCGCCGAGCAGGTGACGCCGGAGACGCTGGAATTCACCTCGCGGCTCATCGAGAAGAAGCTCTCGGACTTCGGCGTCGCGGTGAAGGTGCTCGCGGCCTATCCGGGGCCGGTGATCACGCGCTACGAGGTCGAGCCCGCGGTCGGCGTCAAGGGCAGCCAGATCGTCAACCTGGTGAAGGACCTGGCGCGCGCCCTCTCGGTGGTCTCGATCCGCGTCGTCGAGACCATCCCGGGCAAGTCGTGCATGGGCCTCGAGATCCCGAACCCGCATCGCCAGACGGTGCGGCTCTCCGAGATCCTCGGCTCCGAGGCCTACGCCGCGATGCACTCGCCGCTCGCCATCGCCCTGGGCAAGGACATCGCCGGCAACCCGGTGGTGGCCGACCTCGCGCGCATGCCGCACCTGCTGGTCGCCGGCACCACCGGCTCGGGCAAGTCGGTGGCGCTGAACGCGATGATCCTGTCGCTGCTCTACAAGGCCGAGCCGCGCGCGATCCGCCTGATCATGATCGACCCGAAGATGCTCGAGCTGTCGGTCTACCAGGACATCCCGCACCTGCTCGCGCCGGTGGTGATCGACATGAAGCAGGCGGTGAACGCGCTCGCCTGGTGCGTGAACGAGATGGAGCGGCGCTACCGGCTGATGAACTTCGTCGGCGCGCGCAACCTCTCCGGCTACAACCACAAGGTGGCCGACGGCAAGTTCGCCGACCCGTTCGGCCCCGAGGGCGAGGCGCGGCCCAAGCTCGGCCCGCTGCCCAACATCGTCGTGGTGATCGACGAGCTCGCCGACCTGATGATGGTGATCGGCAAGAAGGTGGAGGAGCTGATCGCGCGCCTTGCCCAGAAGGCGCGGGCGGCCGGCATCCACCTCGTGCTCGCGACGCAGCGGCCTTCGGTCGACGTGATCACCGGCCTCATCAAGGCCAACATCCCGGCGCGCATCGCCTTCCAGGTGTCCTCGAAGGTGGACTCGCGCACCATCCTCGACCAGTCGGGCGCGGAGGCGCTGCTCGGCGCGGGCGACATGCTCTATCTGCCGCCCGGCACCGGGCTGCCGCAGCGGGTGCACGGCGCGTTCGTGGCCGACCACGAGGTGCACAAGGTCGCCGAGCACTTGCGCAGCCTCGCCAAGCCCGAGTACCTCGGCGAGGTGCTGGAAGGCCCGCCCGCGGAAGACGCCGGCCTGCTCGGCGAGGACGGCGCGCCGAGCGGCGAGAAGGACCCGCTCTACGACCAGGCGGTCGAGATCGTGCTGCGCACGCGCCGGCCGTCGATCTCGCTCGTGCAGCGCCACCTGCGCATCGGCTACAACCGCGCCGCCCGGCTGATCGAGGACATGGAGCGCGCCGGCATGGTGTCGGCGATGCAACCGAACGGCAATCGCGAGGTCCTAGTTCCCGCCAAGGCCGAGTAGAGGGGTTTCGCGTGAAGCATTTCTGGGCGTTGCTGGTCTTCTGCGTGGCAACCGCGAACGCGGCGAGCCTCGACCGCTATCGCCAGTTCCTGGACGGCACGCGCTCGGCGCGCGCCGCCTTCGAGCAGAAGGTCTACGACCGCAACGGCCAGGCGGTGCAGGACACCAAGGGCAGCTTCGTGTTCCAGCGCCCGGGCAAGTTCCGCTGGGTGTACGACAAGCCCGCCGACCAGGTGATCGTCGGCGACGGCCGGCGGGTGTGGATCTACGACCGGCAGCTGAACCAGGTCACGGTGCGCAAGATGGAAGCCGCTCTCGGCTCGACACCCGCGGCGCTGCTCGCCGGGGGCACCGACGTGGAGAAGGCGTTCATCCTCTCCGACGGCGGCGAGAAGGACGGGCTCGAGTGGGTGCTCGCCAGGCCGCGCCAGCAGGAGGCCGGCTTCGAGAGCGTGCGCATGGGCTTCAAGGGCAACGACCTGCAGGCGATGGAGCTGAAGGACCAGTTCGGCCAGACCACCCTGCTGCGCTTCTCGCACCTGCAACGCAATCCCAAGGTCGACCCGCAGAGCTTCCGCTTCGATCCCCCTAAAGGCGCGGACGTCCTGGGCGAGCAGTGACTTCCGACCTGTTCGGAGCCGCGCAGCCCGCGGCTCCGCTCGCCGAGCGGCTGCGGCCGCAATCGATCGACGAGGTGGTCGGCCAGCAGCACCTGCTCGGCCCGGGCAAGCCGCTGCGCCTCGCCTTCGAGTCGCGCAAGCCGCATTCGATGATCCTCTGGGGGCCGCCGGGCTCGGGCAAGACCACGCTCGCGCGGCTGATGGCGAAGGCGTTCGACGCCGAGTTCGTCGCGCTGTCGGCGGTCTTCTCCGGGGTCAAGGACATCCGCGAGGCGGTGCAGGCCGCGCAGGCACGGCTCGAGCAATCCGGCCGCCATACGATCCTTTTCGTCGACGAGGTGCACCGCTTCAACAAGGCGCAGCAGGACGCGTTCCTGCCGTACGTCGAGCGGGGCCTGATCACCTTCGTCGGCGCGACGACCGAGAATCCTTCGTTCGAGGTCAACAGCGCGCTGCTCTCGCGCGCCGCCGTCTACGTCCTGCAGCCGTTGGGCGAAGCGGACCTGGCGGTTCTTCTGCAAAGAAGTGGCTTGAATTCCGACGACAGTGCCCAGACCAGGCTGATCGGCTTCGCCGACGGCGACGCGCGCCGCCTGCTGAACGCGGTCGAGATCCTGAAGAACACCGGCGAGAGCGAGATCACGGGCGAGTTCGTCGAGAGGACGCTGGCCAGCAACCTGCGGCGCTTCGACAAGGGCGGCGAGCAGTTCTACGACCAGATCTCGGCGCTGCACAAGGCGGTGCGCGGCTCGAGCGCCGACGCGGCGCTCTACTGGATGGTGCGCATGCTCGACGGCGGCGCCGATCCGCTCTACCTCGGCCGGCGCGTGGTCCGCATGGCGGTCGAGGACGTCGGCCTCGCCGACCCGCGCGCGCTCGCCCTGGCGCTCGACGCGTGCCAGACCTACGAGCGCCTGGGCAGCCCCGAGGGAGAGCTGGCCCTCGCGCAGGCCGTGGTCTACCTGGCGCTCGCGCCGAAATCGAATGCAATCTACGCAGCCTATAATTCGGCGCGCGATTTCATCGCCCGCGACGGGACGCGTCCCGTGCCCCTCCATATCCGCAATGCACCCACCCGCCTGATGAAGGACCTGGGCTACGGCAAGGACTACCGCTACGCGCACGACGAGGCGGGCGCGTACGCGGCGGGCGAGAACTACCTTCCCCAGGGCATGCCGCAGGTCGAGTTCTACCGGCCGAGCGAGCGCGGCTTAGAGGCGCGGCTGCGCGAGCGGATGGCCGAGCTGCGTGCCCTGGACGAAAAGGCGAAGCGGAAATGATCGACATCCAGCTCCTGCGCAAGGACGCCGAAGCGGTGGCGCGGCGCCTCGCCACGCGCGGCCCGGGCGCGTTCGACCTGGAGCAGTTCCAGCGCTTCGAGAAGGCGCGCAAGGACCTGCAGAGCGCCGTGGAGCAGACGCGGGCCTCGCAGAACCGGATCGCCAAGGACATCGGCCAGGCGAAGGCGAAGGGGCACGACGTCGCGCCGCTTCTGCAGCAGGGCGAGAAGCTCAAGTCGCTGCTCCAGGAATCCGACCAGCAGCTCGCCAGGCTGCAGGAGGGCTTCCAGGATTTCCTCGGCCGCATCCCGAACATCCCGCACGAGTCGGTGCCGGTCGGCGACGAGAAGGCCAATCGCGAGGAGCGCCGCTGGGGCCAGCCCCGCCAGTTCGATTTCCCCGTCAAGGACCACGTCGACATCGGCGAGGGCCTCGGCGGCCTCGACTTCGCGACCGGCAGCAAGGTCGCCGGCAGCCGCTTCGTCGTCATGTACGGGCAGGTGTCGCGGCTGCACCGCGCGATCGCGCAGTTCATGCTCGACGTGCACACGCGCGAGCACGGCTACACGGAGACCTATGCGCCTTACCTCGTGACGCCCGAGTGCGCGAACGGCGTGTCGAGCCTCGCCAAGTTCGAGGGCGATCTCTTCAAGGTCGCGGGCGAGCGGCCGCTCTACCTCATTCCGACGGCGGAATATCCGGTCACGAACTACGTGCGCGACGAGATCCTGCCGCTCGAGAAGCTGCCGCTCAAGTTCGTGTGCCATTCCCCGTGCTTCCGCTCCGAGGCGGGCTCGGCCGGCAAGGATACCCGCGGCATGATCCGCAACCACCAGTTCGACAAGGTGGAGCTGGTGCAGGTCGTGCATCCGGAGAAGTCGTACGCGGCGCACGAGGAGCTCACCTCGCACGCGGAGGCGATCCTGCGCAAGCTCGAGCTCCCCTATCGCGTCGTGACCCTCAGCACCGGCGACATGGGCTTCTCCTCGGCCAAGACCTACGACCTGGAAGTCTGGCTGCCCGGGCAGAGCGCCTATCGCGAGATCTCCTCGTGCTCCAACTTCGAGGCCTTCCAGGCGCGGCGCATGCAGGCCCGGTTCCGCAACGACAAGGGCAAGGTCGAGCCGGTGCACACGCTGAACGGCTCGGGCCTCGCGGTCGGCCGCACGCTGGTCGCGATCCTCGAGAACTGCCAGAACGCCGACGGCTCGGTCACCGTCCCCACGGCCCTAAGGGGCTACATGGGCGGCATCGATACGCTGAAGCCCGGCTGATAGAATCGCGCCTTCGTATCGGCCGCGGAGAGATGGCAGAGTGGTCGATTGCGGCAGACTCGAAATCTGTTGTACCCGTGAGGGTACCGGGGGTTCGAATCCCTCTCTCTCCGCCATTCCCCTCCTCGTGAGCCCTTAGCCTGCCGGGGCTCGAGATCCTGCTCCTCGCCGCGCTCGTGACGGGCGCGAGCTATTGCGTGTTCGGCATGACCGGCTTCGGCTCGACGGTGCTCGCGTTGCCGCTGCTCGCGCACCTGCTGCCGCTCAAGTTCGCGGTGGCGCTGCTGCTGCTGCTCGACCTGACGGCGTCGCTCGCCTTGAGCACGCGCACGCTGGGCGCGCTGCGCAAGGACGAGCTGTGGCGCATCGCGCCGTTCCTCCTCGCCGGCATGGCGCTCGGCGTGACGCTGCTCGTGCGGCTGCCCGAGCAGCCGCTGCTCGTGACGCTCGGCGTGTTCCTGCTCGGCTATGCCGCCTACTGCCTCGCCGGAAGGAGGACCGCCGGGACGCTCGCGCCCGGCTGGGCGGCGCCGATCGGCCTCGCCGGCGGCGGCTTCTCGGCGCTCTTCGGCACCGGCGGCGTGCTGCTGGTCGTCTATTTCGCCGGCCGGATCGCCGACAAGAGCGAGCTGCGTGCCACCACCGCCGCCGGCATCCTCACGAGCGCCGGGACGCGCGCCGTGCTCTTCGGCGCCACCGGCCTGCTGGCACAGGAGGGGCTGCTGCTCTCGGCGCTCGCGCTCCTGCCTTCGGTATTCATCGGCCTCGCGGTCGGCCAGCGCCTGCACGCCAGGGTCGACCCCCGGCACGTGCTGCGCGCGGTCTACCTGCTGATCCTCGTCTCGGGGCTTTCGCTACTCGCGCGCTACGCGCTGTAGATGGCATCATCGCCGCGGGGAGGGAGCCATGGCACTGGCCCGGCCGCAACGCTGGTACGTCACGACGCGCGATGCGGAACACGCAACGCCCATCGAGCTGCCGCGCCGGCCGCTCGTCGTTCCTGCGCTGATCGTGACCGGCATGTTCGCCGTGCTGGCGGCCGTGGAAGCGATCGTGATCCGCGGCCTGCACTTCGATGCGCGCAGCGTCGCGGACCTGGCGATGAGCCTGTTCATGCTCGCCTGGATCGCCGGCTGGTCGCTCGGCGTCCTGATCCTCGGCGCCCTCACGGTACTGCTGTGGCTGCCCTCGTTCTTCCGCGAGGCGGTGTACGTGCGCGACGCGCGGCTGGTCAGCGCGACGAGGCTGGGCCCGCTGCGCATGCTGGCGGAATACGAGCTCGCCGCCATCCGCAACGTGCGCATCGACGAGCAGCCGGATGGCGCGAAGCTGAGCTTCGACTATGGCAACGGCACGCGCACGCTCGGCGACGCGATGCCGCGCGAGCTTGCCGAGAGGATCGTCGGCGCGCTTGCGCTCCCGGCGACCGCGGCGCCGGCGGTCGCGCCTGCCGCGCCGGTCGAAGCTCCGCTGGCGGAAGAGTCGCGGCCGGGCCGCGAGTCGACCCTGGCGTTGATCGCCGCGAACCTCGTGCCGCTCGCCGGCGTGCTCTTGCGGGGCTGGAGCCTCGGCGACGTGATGGTGCTCTTCTGGGCGGAAAGCGCGGTCGTTGCCTTTTACACGCTCGCCAGGATGGCGGTCGTCGGGCGCTGGCTGGCGGTACCGGCGGGCGTGTTCTTCCTAGCCCACTTCGGCGCCTTCATGGCGATCCACTTTCTCATCATCTACGAGTTCTTCGTGCGGGGGCTCGGCGCGACGGGCCGCGAGCCGCCGGCCTACGAGGCGCTCGGCGGCGTGTTCCTGCCGCTCTGGCCGGCGCTGGTCGCGCTGTTCGCCAGCCACGGCGTTTCCTTCGTCGCGAACTTTCTGCGGCGCGGCGAGCATCGCGCGGCGAAGCTCGCGCAGCTGACCGCCGCGCCTTACAACCGCGTGGTATTGATGCAGCTGACGCTGATCTTCGGCGGCTGGGTGGCGATGCTCGTCCACGATGCGCGCCCGCGCGCTCAGTGCCCCGCGTAGAACTGCGACGGCAGGTACAGGATGATCTGCGGGAAGATGATGCACAGCGCGTTGCCGACCGCCTGCAGGCCGATGAACGGCACCGCCGACTTGAAGATCATCGCCATGCTGATCTGCGGCGGGGCCACGCTCTTGAGATAGAAAAGCGAGTAGCCGAACGGCGGCGAGAGGAACGCCATCTGCATGTTGACGATGAAGATCACGCCGTACCAGAGCGAGATGTCGTCGGGCTTCACGCCGGAGAAGCCGAACACCCCGTCGAACGCCAGCTTGGTGAGGATCGGCACGAAGATCGGCACCGTGAGCAGCAGGATGCCCACCCAGTCGAGGAACATGCCGAGCACGAACAGCACCACCATCATCAGGAACAGGATGCCGTACGGCGGCAGCCCGGTGCCGATGATGGAGTTGGCGACGAACTCCTGGCCGCCCTTGACGATGAAGAAGCCGACGAACATCGTGGCGCCGAAGAAGATCCACATCACCATGGAGGTCGCCTTGAGCGTCGCCATGGCAGCCTCGTGGATGTTCACCCAGTTCAGCCGGCGGTTGAGCGCGCAGACGATCAGCGCGCCGAAGGTGCCGATGCCGGCGGCTTCCACCGGCGTGGCGATGCCGAAGAAGATGACGCCGAGCACGAGCAGGATGAGGAAGATCGGCGCGATGGTGTTCCTCAGCAGGCGCAGCTTCTCGCGCATGCTGACCCGCTCCTCCAGCGGCAGCGCCGGCCCGAGGCTCGGGTTGATGTAGCAGCGGACGGTGATGTACACGATGTACATCCCCGAGAGCAGCAGCCCCGGGAACACCGAGCCGATCAGCAGCTCGCCGAGCGATTGCTGCGCCACCACCGCGTAGACGATCGCCATCACCGAGGGCGGGATGAGGATGCCGAGCGTGCCGCCGGCGAGCAGCGACCCGCAGGCGAGCTTCGGATCGTAGCCGCGGCGCAGCATCGCCGGCAGGGCGATCATGCCCATGGTGACCTCGGTGGCGCCGACCACGCCGACCATGGCGGCGAGCACCGTGCAGGCGACCACCGTCGCCGAAGCGAGGCCGCCGCGCAGCGAGCCGAGCCATTTGTAGATGACGTCGAACAGCTCCTCGATGATGCCCGCCTTCTCCAGCATCGCCGCCATGAAGATGAACAAGGGCACCGCCGAGAGCTGGTAGTCGGTCATGAACGGGAAGATGCGCGAAGGCATCATGTTCAGGATCGCCGAGTTGCCGAATACGAACAGGCAGATCACCGCGAGGCTGCCGGTGCAGAACGCCATGGGCAGGCCGAGCATCAGCAGCAGCGCGAGGCCGCCGAAGAGCACGAGGCTCAGCCAGCCGATCGAAAGCTCGATTCCCATCTTCTTAGGTCCCCCTGCGTGCGACGAGCGTGATGTCCTTGATCAGCTTCGAGACGCCTTGCAGCACGATGAGCGCCGCGCCGATCGGGATGGCGAGCTTGACCGGCCAGTACTGCACCGTCCACTCGGTGAACGACGTCTCCTGGTTCTGCACCGCGTCCCAGGCGAACTTCCAGCCGGTCCACAGCATCGTCACGGTGAAGATGAAGAAGAACACGGAGGAGACGATGTCGGCGATCGCCTTGCCGCGCTCGGAGAGGTGCGTGTACACCACGTCCACCCGCACGTGCTGGTCTTCCTTGTACGCGTAGGCGCCGGAGATCATGTATTGCATGCCGAACATGAGGAACATGCTCTCGTGCACCCAGTTGGTCGGCGAGTTGAAGACGAAGCGCGCCACCACCTCGTAGTAGTAGACGAACACCGCGATCACGCCCCAGTAGGCGACGTACTCGCCCGCCTTGACGTTGACCCATTCGATGGCGTCCGTGAAGCGCGTGTGCATGTGCAGCGTCGGATCCTCGGCGGTGCCGATCGCCGGCACGTCGGGCGCCGGCGGCACGTGCGGCGTCGTGGCGGCGACCGCGGCGATGCCGGCTTGTCCGGTGGCGTGCAGCCGGCGCACGATGCCGGGCATCAGGAACGCGTCGACGAGCAGCAGCAACCCCAGCACGATCCCCAGGCCGCGTGCCCACGCGTACCAGCCGTCGGAAACCGCTCGCGCCGCCTGGTAGTCGGAGTCGAGCTTTGCGTAGTCGGCCTGCGCCTGCTCGTAGCGCTTGCGCTCCTCCGGCGTCGCGGCCGCGGCGTTGTCCGGCTTCGCCCGATCGAGCGTGGTTCGGCCGCGTTCCAGCGCCGCGTAGGTGCGCGACACGTCCTCGTGGACATCGCGCACCTGGGTGTTGCAGTAGACGATGGCGAGGAACACCGGTATGAACGCGAGCCCCCACCAGCTCTTCAGGTAGAAACGGTGGGCGCCGGCGAAGCCCGCGGTGAGCCAGAAGAGATAGGCGTTGAAAAGGATCGGCTCGCGCGGCGCTCCGCGCCGCGTCTGGTGCGACACGAGGTACATCGCCGCGAGCGGAAAGAGCAGCAGGCCGCCCCAGTACATCCAGTGCGGCAATACGAAATTGAGCGTCGGCATGGCGCCGCCTCCCCTTCTTGTTGCGTACCCTACATGAAATCGGGGGAGACGCCGGCGCCGACGCCTCCCCCGGTGGCCTCGCCCGCTACCTCAGACGTTCAGCTTCTGCCCCTTGTACATGTCCGGAGTCACGTAGCCGCAGGTGGGCGATTCCATGATGTCCAGCTGCGCCTTGAAGAGACGCGCGGAGTCCTTGTCCTTGTTGGCCCATTTGAACCAGATCGGCACGGCGATGCGCTGGAACTTCTCCAGGTCCTCGAACGGCAGGCGGTTGATCTGGATGCCGGCCTTCTCGAACTTGCCCCAGGCCTCGATGTCGGCCTTCTGGATGGCCCCGAAGTGCAGGGCGGAATACGCCTCCACCTCGTTCTCGAACCAGAGCTGCATTTTCGGCGAGAGCTTCTTCCACGCGTTCATGCTGACCACGATATCCATCAGGTCGACCGGCTGGTAGATCGACTCGAGCCCGACCGGGCCCATCCAGATGTACTTGGTCACCTGCTGGAAGCCGAGGTCCCAGTTCACCGCCGGGCCCGTGTAGTCCGCGGCGTCGACCGTGCCCTTCTCGAGCGCCGAGAACACTTCTCCGCCCGGCAGCAGCGTCGTGCGGGCGCCGATCGCGGCGAAGCCTTCGGCGATCATGCCGCCGGGTACGCGCAGCTTGAGGCCCTTGAAGTCCTCCGCGGTGCGGATCGGCTTCTTGGAGTGCACGATGTTCGGGCCGTGGTGGACGCGGCCGACCCAGAACAGGCCGTGCTTCGCGTACACCTCGCGCGCCATCTGCACGCCGCCCTTGCCGTAGAAGAAGATGTCCCACTCGTGCGGGTAGCGCAGCCCCATCAGGTAGGACGACAGGAACGCCGTGGCCGGGATCTTGCCCACCCAGTACACGCAGAACGAGTTCATCGCTTCCAGCACGCCGTTCTTCACGCCGTCGAGCAGCTCGAAGTCGCCGACTACTTCCTTGGCGGCGAAGGGCTTCAGCTCGAGCTCGCCGCCGGTCTTCTCCTTGATGGTGTTGCACCAGGCCTTGAAGGTGTTGAGGCCGACGCCGGCCGGCCACGAGGTCTGGATCTTCCAGGTGGTCGTCTGCGCGGCGGCGGCGTTGCGGATGTACGGGAAACCGGTGATCGCCGTGGCAGCGGCGGCGCCGGCTGTCTGCAGCAGCCTGCGGCGGCTTTTCTGGGTCATGGTGCTCCTCCTCTCCTTGGGTAAATGCCGAAGGACGCGAGCATAGCTCTTAAGACGCCTCAGGAGGGCGGCTCCGCAAACGGATTTGCGAATCGGGAATACGGCGGACGCGTCCGGGTCGGAGCGGCGAAGGCGCCATCGAGCGCCTCCGCCGT
>Ga0310810_10000735_pt1 | contig 32929 bp, 30 predicted proteins | sample NCmetagenome_FD_207641 | JGI IMG/M metagenome (GOLD analysis project Ga0310810, IMG submission 207641) | Soil microbial communities from experimental microcosm in Duke University, North Carolina, United States - NC | ecosystem: Engineered > Artificial ecosystem > Soil microcosm > Unclassified ... | reverse complement strand
CTTCGGCACACCGACGCGCATGATGAGTTTGCTCCAAATAGGGAAAGTTGCGGCCCTATAGCGGCGGGATGGCGCGATTGCAGCGTCTTTTTGCCGGTGCTAGGTCGGCGCGCCGCGCCCTGAGCGCCGTGAGGGCGATTAAACAGTATGAGCATTACCCCCGCCGGTACCGCAGAGATCGCCACCGGCGACCAAATCCAGGGACATGGCCATGGCCAGGGATCGCTCGCCAAGTTGATGGTGGGCGCAGTCGGCATCGTGTTCGGCGATATCGGCACGTCCCCAATCTACGCCTTCCGCGAGACTTTCGCCGGGCATCACACCCTCGTTCCGGACGCCCTGCACATCTACGGCGTCCTCAGCCTGATCTTCTGGTCGATGCTGATCATCGTCGCCTTGAAATATGTGACGATCATCATGCGCGCGGACAACAAGGGGGAGGGCGGGAGCCTCGCCCTGCTGGCGCTGATCAACCGCACCACGGCCGAGGGCGAGAAAAAGAAGTGGACGCTGGGGATCGTCATGCTTGGCGTCTTCGCCACGGCGCTATTCTACGGCGATAGCATGATTACGCCGGCCATCTCGGTGCTGTCGGCCGTGGAAGGCTTGACCACCGTCCAGGCGGGTTTCGAGCCCTATGTCGTCCCGACCGCAATCGGCATCCTGGTCGGACTGTTCGCTATCCAGGCCCGCGGCACCGCCAAGGTCGGCCTCATGTTCGGCCCGATCATGCTGGTCTATTTCGTGACCTTGGCGGGCCTCGGCGGAATGCACATCGTCAAGCACCCGGCGGTGTTCCAGGAAATGTTCAATCCTTGGAACGCCATAGAATTCTACATTTCTGAGCCGCTCCGGGCCTTCATCGCCATGGGTAGCGTCGTGCTGGCAGTGACCGGGGCGGAGGCACTCTATGCCGACATGGGCCACTTCGGCCGCCGCCCGATCAAGTTTAGCTGGCTCTACTTCGTCATGCCGGCGCTGCTGGTCAACTATATGGGGCAGGGGGCATTGCTTCTCTCGCTTCCGCCCGACCAGGCAATGGAAACCGTCAAGAATCCGTTCTTCTTCCTGGCCCCCGAGCAATTCCGGCTTCCGCTGGTCATCCTGGCGACAATGGCAACGATCATTGCCAGCCAGGCGGTGATTTCCGGGGCATTTTCGGTCACGCAGCAGGCGATCCAGCTCGGCTTCATCCCGCGCCTCAGGATCAGCCACACCAGCGAACATGCCGCCGGCCAGATCTATATACCGGTGGTCAACTGGGCATTGATGATCATGGTCATCCTGCTCGTGCTGACCTTCAGGTCGTCGTCAAACCTGGCGGCCGCCTACGGCATCGCGGTGACCGGCGCGATGGCGATCGATACCGTGCTCATCTCGGTGGTCTTCTTCAGCCTGTGGAAGTGGCCGGCGTGGAAGGCTTTCCCGCTGCTGGTGATCTTCAGCACAATCGACATCCTCTATTTCAGCGCCAACCTGCTGAAGGTTCCCGCCGGCGGCTGGTTCCCGCTGCTCGTCGGTGCAATCGCCTTCACCTTCCTCACCACCTGGGCGAAGGGCCGCAAGCTGATGATCGATCGCATGGCCGAGGCCAGCCTGCCGATCGAGGTGTTCATCAAGTCGGCCGCGACCAGCGCCGCTCGTGTTCCGGGCACCGCCGTCTTCATGACCACGTCGATGACCGGCGTGCCCCACGCGCTGCTGCATAACCTCAAGCACAACAAGGTGCTGCACGAACGGGTCATGTTGCTGACTGTCAGGATCGAGGACGTTCCGTTCGTGCCAGGTGAACGCCGGATCGAAACCAGCGACTATGGCGCCGGCTTCTTCCGGATCATCCTGCGCTATGGCTTCATGGAAGAGATCGACGTCCCAGCGGCGTTGGCCCAGGTCAAGAGCTGCGGGCCGCAGTTCAAGATGATGGACACCAGCTTCTTCCTCGCACGCCAGACGCTGATTGCCTCAGCACGACCTGGCATGGCCATCTGGCGCGAGAAGCTGTTCGCCTGGATGCTGCGCAACGCCGAAAGCGCGATGGAGTTCTTCAAGCTACCGACCAACCGGGTGGTGGAGCTTGGCAGCCAGGTTGAAATTTAAGGCCCCAGTGACTGGGCCGTTAATCGTCACCGCAGACTTATCACCGCCTGACTTTGCTTGGCTGGAGGGCCTGCGCCGAGCAAATTACCCTGCCGAACTTAATCGCGTTCCAGTCCATCTGACGATGTTCCAGGGGCTGCCGCCGTCGGCCGTCGAGGAAGTCCGCCGCCAGTTGGCGCAACATGCGGCGGCACCGGCGCCCGAGGCGATCATTGCCGGGTTGATGGATTTTGGCGGCGGCGTTGCATTCCGAGTTGTGTCCGACGAGCTAGGGGCGATCAGGGACGCAATCGCCGATCATTTCCATGGCCTGCTGAGCGCCCCGGATGCCGCAGGCTGGCGGCCGCACATTACAATCCAGAACAAGGTACCGGTTAGACAGGCAAAGGCGCTGATCGAGCGGTTGGAAGAAAGTTTCCGTCCGCGGCGGCTAGGGATCGCAGGTCTGTCGGTCCACCGCTATCGGGGCGGCCCCTGGGAAACGCTGGCTACCTACAAGTTCCGCGGAGCCTAGCTGAGATCCCCGACGGCGTCGCAGTTCAGGTCGAACGCGGCGAGGCCTGCCTCAAGGACGGAAGCCAGCATCGGCATGTCCATCAGCTCCTCGACGACATTGCCTTCCTCGGACGCCGCCTCGAACGCTTCATCCCAGTCGGATGCGTCATAGGTGCCTTGGCCGACCCAAGCGAAAGCGAGCAGCTCAGCCTGCTGATCGTCCGCCAGGTCCTCAAGCGAGGCAATCAGCTCTTCCTCGACGCTGGTGTTGATTGAATCGTCGAGGACGGAGAGCGTTTCTTCGCCTTCGTCATCGACGTTTTCGGGAGCCTCGCCCCCGTCATAATCGGTCGGAACCTGTGCCTCATATTCCTTTGCGCGGAGGATGATGCGGCAAAGCGTGTCGAGCGGTGTCAGCGGTTCCATCGGGTTACAGGCCTCCTGTTCCTCGCCCTTGAACGAGGGGAAGGGTGGCGGGTTCCACCCCTTGTTGACGCCTACATGGTTGCTACTTATAGGCCCGCGACGCGCCCTTCGGGCATTGCCTTTTGGGGCGGAGTAGCTCAGCTGGTTAGAGCAGCGGAATCATAATCCGCGTGTCGGGGGTTCAAGTCCCTCCTCCGCTACCAACCTAGTCATGCTCATCAAATGCATGGCAGCGGCGCTTTCGGACACCTCGGCATCGCCTGTAAAGATTCAGTCGCATCATTGCTGGAGCCGTCCCGCTGCCCTACGCTGGCGTTTTTAAGCCTGTAGCGGATCCCTCAGCGTATGATTTCCTGGTTTCAACGACGGTACCTCGACGTGCTTGGGTCAATTTATATTTACAACGAACATCGCGGCTATACCGCGATCGACCGGGTGCTTGAGGCGGTACGGTCGCGCTGGCCCGACGACCATGAATTCATCGCCAAGATCGAGAAGCATCGCGTGGACGAGCGAAAGCATTACATGATGTTTCGCCGCTGGTTCGAGCGCCGGGGCACCATGCCGATCGCCGTCGATCGGGCCTTCGGCCACATCGACCGGTTCATCGGCATCATGTTCCGGTCTTCCATCGACGAACTGGACCAGATGAAACTCGTCAGCGACGACCGGCAGTTCGCCCGACTGTGCCGCGTGATTTCGCTAACGGAAAAGCGAGGCCATCGCCAAGTTGAAATTCTCCTGCGCCATCCGATTGTCCGCAAGGATCCAAGCCTGATGAAGACATTCCGGATCATCGAAGTCGATGAACCGAGTCACTGGACGCCCTACGATGGCTGGCTCACGGACCATGGCCGGCGGCAGCCGAGTTGGTGGGAAGGGATTATCGACGCGTTCATCCACCGCGAGCTGCTGTTCCTGAAGCTTCCGATCCTGTTCCTGACGCCGCGCCTTGGCCGCCGGGCGACTTGGCCGGACGAACATGATCCGGTTCGCGTCGGCGCCGCAGTCGCTGCGAGCGCCTAAATTTCGACTGCCGCACCTCTAGCCCTCCGGGACCGGCACCCCAGGCTAGCTTGGGCCGCCTTGGGCCAGGATGGCGAATGGCTGGTGGTGCTGGCCGTTGTGACCGCGCTCGAATTGGGCTGGTGGGCCCTTACCTGGAGCATCGGCGCAACGCCGGCGCCGTGGGTCACGACCTATGTTTTGATCGCCGCCGCCGGAGTCGCTGCGGCCGGAGTGATGCGCTTTGTAGCAGGCAGGGGGGCGCCGCCAGCACATTGGCTGGCCGTCATGCTCGGGACGGTCCTGACCGGTATCGGGGCAAGCGCCTTCCTTCCGCTCAAATATGCGATTCCGAAGTTAATGCCGTTCTGGCTCGATGGACCGCTGGCAGTAGGGGAGCGCCTTTTGTTCGGCGGCGACCCGTGGCTGTTGCTGGACCGCGTCTTGGGGTGGGCAACAGCGCCCCTGGACCTGCTCTATGGCTGTTGGCTGCCAACGCAGTTGCTGGTCATGTTTTCCGTCATGGTCGCTCGGCCGTCCCAGGCCAAGTCTCGCGCGCTGATTGCCTATACGATGGCGTGGTTCCTGCTGGGCGTGGTTGCGGCGCTGCTCCTCGCCTCCGCAGGGCCGATTTTCTACGATCGGCTGTTCGGCGGCAGCAACTTTGCCGGACTGGACGAAACGCTGCGAGCTCGCGGAGCCTTGATCGCGCTCGCGGAATCCGACGCGATGTGGAATTCGTGGGCGAGCGGGCACCCTGGATTTGTCGCCGGAATGTCCGCCGTGCCGTCGATCCATGTCGCCGTCAGCCTTTGGATCTATCTCGTGGCCAGAACGATGGCGCCGCGTGCTGCAAAGGCGGCCTTCCTCTACTTTGCGCTGATCTGGCTGGGGTCAGTCCAGCTGGGCTGGCATTATGTCGCCGATGGCCTGGCCGGCGCGCTCGGCATGCTCGCCGTGTGGAAATTATCCGGCGCACTGCAAGGGACTCTGGAAAAGCGGACGCTTTCGAGCTGATCCTGCCGCAATTCGCGCAAACAAAAACGCCCGGGCACTAGTCCCGGGCGTCCTTGCGTGACGATTGCTCGTCAGCCCCCTTGGAAGTTTCGAAGCGCCTCTGCCCCCTGACAGGCGTCGGCATCCTCCCCGGACTTCCGGCCTGACGACCACGTCCGTGGGCATTGGCTAATCGCGGGTGACGAGTCTTGTCACGCCGAATCGCGCAGTACAGACACATTCTTGTGTCTCCTGTGACCGTCGCGCCACAGGCTCCGCGGTGATTGCCTTGGGCGGGGCGGCTCACTAGGACAACTCGAAATCCCTGCTCGCCAACCCGGAAAGTCACCTCTTGCGTCTCTCCCGCAGTTTCCTGCCCGTCTTGAAGGAAAGCCCTTCGGATGCCCAGATCGTCAGCCACAAGCTGATGCTTCGCGCCGGCTTGGTGCGCCAGACCGCCGCCGGCATCTATGCCTGGCTGCCGATCGGCTTCAAGGTCTTGAAGAAGATCGAGCAGATCGTCCGTGAAGAGCAGGACCGGGCTGGGGCGATCGAAATGCTGATGCCGACGCTCCAGTCGGCTGACCTCTGGCGTCAGTCGGGCCGCTATGACGCCTATGGCCCGGAAATGCTGCGCATCAAGGACCGCCACGACCGCGAGATGCTCTACGGGCCGACTAACGAGGAGATGATTACCGACATCTTCAAGGAAGGCGCCAGGAGCTACCGCGACTTGCCGCGCACCCTTTACCACATCCAGTGGAAGTTCCGTGACGAGGTCCGCCCGCGGTTCGGTGTGATGCGCGGCCGCGAGTTCCTGATGAAGGACGCCTATTCGTTCGACCTGGATGAGGCGGGGGCCCGCCAGAGCTATTACAAGCAGCTGCTGGCCTATCTCCGGACCTTTCAGCGGATGGGAATTCGTGCCGTACCGATGAAGGCTGCGTCGGGCCCTATCGGCGGCGATCTTAGCCATGAGTTCATCGTCCTCGCCCCGACCGGCGAAAGCGAGGTCTTCTACGATGCTGCGTTCGAGGAGTTCGACTGGGCGCAGGCCGACCTGTCCTATGGGGACGGCGCCGGGCTCGAAGACTTGTTCAAGCAGGTGAGCTCGACCTACTCGGCGACCGACGAGACGCATGACCCGGCGCGCTGGGGTGAGGTTGCGGCGGATCGCCAGCGACAGGGCCGCGGGATCGAGGTCGGGCACATTTTCTACTTCGGCACCAAATATTCGGCCTCAATGGGGTTAAAAGTATCCGGTCCCGACGGATCGATGGTCTATCCGGAGATGGGGAGCTACGGCGTCGGCGTGTCGCGCCTTGTGGGGGCCATTATCGAGGCCAGTCATGACGACAATGGCATCATCTGGCCGGAAGCGGTCGCGCCGTGGAAGGTCGGGTTGGTGACGATGCGCGGCGATGACGAAGCTTCCATCGCCGCCGCGGAGGAGATTTATGCGAAATTGACCGCTGCAGGCGTTGAAGTACTCTACGACGACCGCGACGAACGTGGTGGGGTGAAGCTCGGCAGCATGGACCTGATCGGCCTGCCGTGGCAGCTGATCATCGGCCCGCGCGGGCTTGCACAGGGCCTGGTCGAGCTCAAGAATCGCGCAACCGGCGACAAGCAGGAACTTTCGATCGAGTCTGCGCTGGAGCGCTTAACCTCATGATTCTCAATGCTTATGAGAGGATGATCGCCAAGCGCTACCTGGTCCCGGTGAAGGGCGAACGGTTCGTCTTCGTCGTAGCTGGATTTTCGGTTGGCGCGGTGGCGCTGGGAGTCGCGGCCCTGATCATCGTGATGAGCGTCATGAACGGCTTCCGCGCTGAGCTGTTCGACAAGGTCGTTGGCCTCAACGGCCATGCGATCATTCAGGGATATGACGGGCGCCTTTCCAACTGGCAGCAAATTGCCGATGCGGCCAATAAAACTCCCGGGGTACAATCGGCCAAGCCCCTGATCGAGCAACCGCTGATGGCCACGGCCAACGGCCGGGTCGAGGGCGTGCTGGTCCGCGGCAACACCGTCCAGGACATCCGGACCAACCCGGTGCTGAACGGCAAGATCATATCCGGCGACCTGAAATCAATCGCACCGGGCAGCGGACGGGTCGCGATCGGCGCGCGCCTGGCGGAGGCTCTTGGCGCCTATCCGGGGTCGGAGATATCGCTGATCAGCCCGGACGGGCGGTCTACCCCGGTCGGGACGGTGCCAAGGATCGTCACCTACACGGTCGGGGCGATCTTTGAGGTTGGAATCTATCAATATGACGAGGCCTTCGTCGTCATGCCGATGCAGGACGCGCAGACGCTTCTGATGCTTGGCGACCAGGTCGGAATGGTCGAGGTGCAGGTCGACAACCCGGACAAGGTCGGCGAAACGCTGGCCCCGCTTCGGCCGCTGGTCCAGGGCAGGGGCATCATCGTCGACTGGAAGCAGATGAATAGCGCGCTGTTCGAGGCGCTGGAGGTCGAGCGGATCGCAATGTTTGTCGTTTTGTGCATCATCATCCTGGTGGCGGCGTTCAACATCGCCAGCTCGCTGATCATGCTGGTCCGGGCCAAGACGCGGGACATTGCGATCCTGCGGACGATGGGCGCCAGCCGGCGGTCGATGCTGAGGATCTTCATGACCGTTGGCCTTACGATCGGCCTGATTGGTATCGTGATCGGCTCGCTCCTTGGTGCGGTGTTCCTCTTCTTCCGCCAGGGAGTAATAAATTTCATCCAGCTGATCACCGGGCAGAATTTATGGGACCCCTCCGTTCGGTTTCTGACCGAACTGCCGTCTCGCACCGATCCGTTCGAGGTTGCGGCAATCCTTACCGTGACGCTGGTGCTGACCTACATCGCGACGCTGTTCCCCGCACGCGGGGCAGCAAACACCGACCCGGTCCAGGTGCTCCGCTATGAATGAGGCAGTGCTCCAGACGCGCAGCTTGAAGCGCAGCTTTACCCAGGGCGGGGTGACGATCGAGGTTCTCCGCGACGTCAATCTCGCGGTCCAGCCAGGCGAGATCGTGGCTTTGCTCGGGCCGTCAGGCTCCGGCAAATCGACGCTCCTGCAGGCGGTTGGCTTGCTCGAGGGCGGGTTTGAAGGCTCTATCCGCATTGCCGGGCGAGAGGCTTCGGCGCTCGACGACGATGGGCGTACCGCCCTGCGCCGCGACACGCTGGGCTTCGTCTACCAATTCCACCACCTGCTGCCCGACTTCAATGCGCTGGAAAATGTACTTCTGCCGCAGATTATCCATGGCGCGGACGAGCCCACGGCGAGGAATCGGGCCGAGGAATTGCTCGGCAAGCTTGGGCTGGAGCAGCGCCTCGAACACCGGCCGGCCAAGCTTTCGGGCGGCGAGCAGCAAAGGGTCGCGGTGGCTCGCGCGCTTGCCAACCGCCCGCCGCTGGTGCTGGCCGACGAGCCGACCGGCAACCTCGACGAGGTCACCGCCGACCGGGTATTGGCCGAGTTCCTGGCGCTGGTCCGCGGCGAAGGCAGCGCGGCACTGATCGCAACCCACAACGAACGCCTCGCCGCCAAGATGGATCGCGTCGTGAGATTGCACGAAGGGGTGCTGGAATGACCGACCTTGCTTCAATTCCCGTCCAGGCTCCGGACGGATCGACCACCGACCTCAGCTCGCACAAGGGCGAGGTGATGCTGATCGTCAATGTTGCCTCCAAGTGCGGGTTCACCCCGCAATATGAAGGACTTGAGGCGCTCCAGCGCAAATATGGCGCGCGGGGGTTCAGCGTCGTCGGCTTCCCCTGCAACCAGTTCGGCTCGCAAGAGCCGGGGGATGCCGAGGAAATCGCCAATTTCTGCAAGCTTACTTATGACGTCAGCTTCCCGGTGATGGGCAAGATTGACGTCAACGGCGACAATGCCGCACCGATCTACCAGCATCTCAAGGAGGCGGCGCCGGGGCTACTGGGATCGAAATCGATCAAGTGGAACTTCACCAAGTTCCTGGTCGACCGTGCAGGCAAAGTATTGAAGCGCTATCCGCCCCAGACCAAGCCTGAGGACCTCACGCGCGATATCGAGGCGGTGCTTTAGCTGGGGATAAGTCGGCGCCCGGCGCTGGCGATTCAGCGTCATATTCCCCATAGTCGCGGGCAATGTCCGCGCCCTACGTTCCGCTTCGCGTCTTTTCCTCCTTCACCATGCTCGAAGGTGCGATCGAACCCAAGGCGATCGCCAAACAGGCCAAGAAGCTCGGTTTCCCGGCGATCGGTCTCAATGACCGCAATGGCCTCTATGCCGCGATGCCGTTTGGCGAGGCCTGCATGGCAGAAGGCGTGCAGCCGATCACCGGAGCGCTGCTGGCCGTGGCTCGGCCCGACGATATCGGCCCAGCCGGCAAGCTCGACTGGCTAGTGCTGCTGGCCCAGGATGAGGTCGGCTACGACAATCTCTGCCGCCTCGTCTCCGCGGCGCACCTCGATCGGCCTATTCAAGAGGAACCGCATGTAGGCTTCGAGGCGCTGCACGGCTCGACCGAGGGACTGATCGCCCTGACGGCTGGCGGCGAAGGCGCATTGGCACGGCTCTTCTCCGACGGCCAGTCGGACAAGGCTGGGAGCTATGCGGGGAAACTGAAGGCGCTGTTCCCGGGGCGTCTCTACGTGGAGCTGTCGCGTCGCGGCGATCCGGTCGAGGAAACTGCGGAAGCGCCACTGATTGAATTGGCTTACGCGCTCGAACTGCCCCTGGTCGCGACCAACCCGGCCCAATATGCCGAGCCCCAGTTTCACGCCGCGCACGACGCGATGCTGTGCATTGCCGCCTCCACCTACGTGGATAATAGCGAACGCCGCACTTCATCGGCCGAAGCCTGGCTTAAATCCGGTGCGATGATGGCGGAACTGTTCGGAGATTTGCCGGAGGCCATCGCCAACACTGCCGTGATCGCCCAGCGCTGTGCGGTAGCTGCGCCGAAACGGCGGCCGATCCTACCGCGCCTTAGCGATGATGAGGACGAAACGCTGCGTCGCGAGGCCCAAGCCGGCCTGGAACTGCGATTGAAAGGCCGTCCGGAGGAGGACCGGGCGCAATATCGGGAGCGGCTTGAGTTCGAAATCGACGTCATCACCAGGATGGGTTTCGCCGGGTACTTCCTGATCGTCGCCGACTTCATCAAATGGGCCAAGGCCAACGACATCCCGGTCGGGCCTGGACGCGGGTCCGGTGCGGGCAGCGTTGTCGCCTGGTCTCTGACCATCACCGACCTAGATCCGATTGCACTTAACCTGCTGTTCGAGCGCTTCCTAAACCCAGAGCGCGTGTCGATGCCCGATTTCGACATCGACTTCTGCGAAACCCACCGCGACAAGGTGATCACCTACGTCCAGGGCAAATATGGCCGCGACAAGGTCGCCCAGATCATCACCTTTGGGCGGCTTAAGGCTCGCGCCGTGCTCAAGGACACCGGACGCGTCCTGCAGATGAGCTACGGCCAGGTCGACCGCCTGGCCAAGCTGGTGCCAAACCATCCAACCGACCCCTGGACGCTGGAACGCAGCCTCAACGGCGTAGCGGAACTAGAGAAGGAATATCGCTCGGACCCGGACGTGAAGCGGTTGTTCGACCTCGCAATGAAGCTCGAGGGGCTGCCGCGGCACAGTTCGACCCATGCTGCCGGCGTGGTAATCGGTGATCGGCCGCTCAACCAACTGGTCCCGCTCTACCGCGACCCGCGTTCCGACATGCCGGTCACGCAGTTCGACATGAAATATGTCGAGAGCGCGGGACTGGTTAAATTCGACTTCCTTGGGCTCAAGACATTGTCGGTTCTGAAGGAAGGTCAGCGCCTGCTAGCCCAGCGTGGAATCGAGGTCGATTTCGCGTCGCTGCCATGGGACGATCCAGCGGTCTATGAGCTACTCCAGCGCGGCGAAACGGTTGGCGTGTTCCAGCTGGAATCGGAGGGCATGCGCCGCACGCTGGCCCAGGTCCGGCCATCCAACTTTGGCGACATCATCGCCCTCGTATCGCTCTACCGTCCAGGCCCGATGGACAACATCCCGCTCTTCGGCGATCGCAAGAACGGCCGGGTGCCCATCGCCTATCCGCACCCCATGCTCGAAGCGGTGCTCAAGGAAACCTACGGCATTTTCGTCTACCAAGAGCAGGTGATGGAGGCGGCCAAGGTGCTGGCCGGCTATTCGCTGGGAGAGGCCGACCTTCTGCGCCGTGCAATGGGCAAGAAGATTCAGTCGGAAATGGACGCCCAGCGCGCCCGATTCATCGAGGGCGCAGCCAAGAATGATATCTCGCCTGGCAAGGCGAACGAACTGTTCGACTTGATCGACAAGTTTGCCGGCTACGGCTTCAACAAGAGCCACGCGGCAGCTTACGCCCTGGTCGCCTACCACACCGCCTGGCTCAAGGCGCATCACCCGGCCGAGTTTTTTGCCGCGTCGATGAGTTTCGACATGGCGCAGACGGACAAGCTGGCGCTGTTCGTCGAGGACATTCGTCGAAGCGGCGTCGAGTGCCTGCCGCCTGACGTCAACTCCAGCGAGGCGGCGTTTAGCGTCGAAGCGGGCAAGGTCCGTTATGCGCTCGGCGCGCTCAAGGGCGTCGGAGAGAAGGCGATGGACGCTCTCGTCGTCGAGCGAGATGCGCATGGCCCGTTCAACAGCCTCGACGAGTTCGCCGAGCGGATCGATCCGCGGCTGCTCAATCGCCGGCAGCTTGAAAGCCTGGCCGCGGCGGGAGCATTTGATGCGCTGAACCCGGATCGGCCGTCGATATTCATGGGCGCTGAAACGATCCTGGCCCATGCCGCGTCAGCGCACGATCAACGGACCAGCGGCCAGCACGGCCTGTTTGGCGGAGCATCGGAAAGCGGAGTTGCGCCGATCCGGCTGCCCCGCGATTCCCGCTGGTCGCTGGCGGAAAGAATGACCGCCGAACGCGATGCCTTTGGCTTCTATTTCTCAGCCCATCCCGTCGATGCCCAACGCCACCTGCTGGCCGCACACAAGGTCCGCAGCTTTGCCGATCTGTCCGAGCTGCCGCTGTCCGAAGGGCGATCGTCGGCGACAATGGCCGGCCTGATCGAAAGCACTCGCTGGCGGACGTCGGCCAAGGGCCGGCGCTATCTGATGGCGACCATTTCCGATGCAAGCGGGCAATATGAAGCCACGGCGTTCGACGACGAGCCGTCTTCCGATCTTGAGCGGGCAGCCAAGGCCGCGGCGTGCGGCCTGCTGACGGTCGAGCTCGACCGGCGGCCCGGTGAGGAAACTCCGCGTGTCACGATCAAGCGCTTTCAGCCACTCGAGAACCTGGCCAAGCGCGCACGCCTGCAAATCGACCTTAGGGTTGAAGATGTTGCACTAATCCCTGCCGTGAGGCGCGAACTTGAGACGGCGAAGGGCGGCAATGGAATTGTTCGCGCAACGCTCGCGGTCAGCGAGGGCAGGCAAGCGACCCTGTTGCTTGGGCGCGACTTCAGCCTTGACGCCGACCTTGCTGCCCGGCTCACCCGGATCCTCGGAGAAGGCTCCGTCGAACTGACCGCGCAGGAGCCGCCAAGACTGGCGTTGGTCGGTTAGAACGGCCCGTGCTTGCCGCCCCCCGGCAAGCTGCGCATCAGGCCATCATGAAGCCGGCCTTGTTGACCTCCTTGGTGATCCGCTCGTCCAGCTCGTCGTCGATCTCGCTGCGCAACCGCGGAAAGACCTGCTCTTCTTCCATTTTGGCGTGAGCTTCGACGGCCGCGCGGAACTCCCGGATCGTCTCGAGCCAATTGGGCGCGTCCAGATCCATATGCTGGAGCCTGTATAGGAACTCCTTCACCTCGCCATGTTCCGTCTCGAGCCCTTCGGCATCGGCGCGGTCATTGGCCTCGCGCAGCGCCGGATAGACGACATGCTCCTCGGCATAGGCATGTTTGTCGAGCGCATGACCGAGCTTCATCAGCATCATCTTCCTCTGCATTGTCTGCGAAGGGTCGGTCGCCAGCATCTTGTCAAACATTGCCAGCACCATGTCATGCTCTGCCGCGAGACTGTCCGCCCAGTTGCCTTGGCTCGCGCTGAGCGACTGGGTCAGGAACTTGCGGCCCAGGTTGGCGGCGATGGCAAGGGCGGCTCCGCCCAGCGCTGCGCCGGCGATGGCCCCGGTGCCCCAGCGGAAAGCGCTGCGATCGTTCTTCGACGCGCTTGAACGGGTGGAACTGCTGCTACGCGACCGTGACGAACCGCTACGATTGGCACTGCGAGTGGCCATGACGCATCCTCCTTCTGGGTTTGCCCAATCAACTCCGTCAGCCGCCCGCCGTTCCGGCGGTTCGTCGCAGCAGGACTATTGTTGCGGCTCGGGCGGGGGAGGCGGCTGATCCGAGGCAGGGGACGGAGCCTCAGCCGTTGTGCTCGGCGCAGGCTCCGGGACCGCAACCGATTCATTTTCTACGGCCGCCGGAGGCGTTTCCTCGACCGGCGTTTCGTCGACGGAAGCTTCCGGCGGCGGCGGAGTTGCCGTTTCATATTCCTCACCCGGTAGCTCGCGCGGCGCTTTGCTCGGCGGCGGCGTCTTGTCCTTCGGAGCTGGTGCGTTGGCGTACACGCATGCGTCGAGCCCATCGCGGCTGACCTGGCCGATTCGCGCGGCGATCGTATTGCCGTAGCGGCGGGTGAACCCCTTGGGCGCGATCGCTCCGCGCTTCTTGGGCAGCGGCAGAATGGCAGCGATGCGCGCGGCCTCCGTGCTCGAAAGAGCGCTGGCGTCATGCCCGAAATAGCGCTGCGCCCCCGCATTCGCACCATAGGTGCCGATCCCGGTCTCGGCGACGTTCAGATACACTTCCATGATCCGCCGCTTCCCCCACAGGTGCTCGATCAGGAAAGTAAAATAAGCTTCGACCCCTTTGCGGAAATAGCCACCGCCCTGCCACAGGAAAACATTCTTGGCGGTCTGCTGGCTGATCGTCGAACCGCCGCGGATTCGTCCGCCTGAGGCGTTGCGCTTCATCGCATCCTCGATCGCCTCGAGGTCGAACCCATTATGCTGGCAGAATTTGCTGTCCTCGGCGCCGATCGCCGCCCGGACCATGTCGCGGTCCATTTCGTCGAGGCTCATCCAGTCCTTGGCGACGCCGCGTCCGGCGATGAAATCGCCAATCATGGTCGCGGTAATCGGCGGTGGGACGAAGCGGTAAGCAGCAACCCAGGCGATGCTGAGCAGGAAGAGGCCCACGACAATTCGCCACAACCAACCGACGAATCCCCGGCCCTTGCGCTTGCGGCGGTAGGTCGGGATGCTGGACGAACGCTTGGCCATGTCGGACTGCTTATTGAGGCTTTGGATCGGTGGCAATTAGGGGAGGGGTATGCGGATCCTGGTCACCGGCGCGGCGGGACTGATCGGCAGCTCGGTCGCGGCGCGGTTGGCGAACGAGCATGATGTCGTCGGGCTCGATCTTAACCCAGGGCCAGGCGTCGGCATCGTCGCCGACTGCAACGAGGTGGCGGATTGGCGTCATCGCATCGGTCAGGTCGATGCGGTCGTCCATGTCGCGGCGCTGCACGCGCCTCATGTCGGCCAGTGCAGCGACGAGGAATTCCGGCGCGCCAATGTCGATGCAACGGCGCGGCTGCTGGACTTAGCAATGGTTTCCAAAACCAGTCATTTCATCCTGACCAGCACGACGTCGCTCTACGGCCATGCGCTGGAATCCTACAGCCGCGCCACATGGGTCGACGAGCAGCTGGAGCCGAAGCCTCGGGACATCTACGACCTGACCAAGCTCGAGGCCGAGCGGCTGGTAGCCTCGGCCGGCGGATCGATGACCGTGACGTCGCTGCGCATGTCGCGCTGTTTTCCCGAGCCGGCCAATCTCATGGCCTGGTACCGGCTCTATCGCGGTGTCGATCGCCGCGACGTGGCCGAAGCGCATGCGCTGGCGCTGGGTCGAAAGGGGCCGGCGGCGACCTATGTGATCAGCGCGGCGACCCCATTCCTTCGCGAGGACTGTGAGCCGCTGCTGGCCGACGCGCCGTCGGTGATCGAGCGCCGCTGCCCGGGGTTGATCGATCGCATGGCGAAGATGGGTTGGCGGCCGCCCAGCTCGATCGACCGTGTTTATGACTGCGGCCTGGCCACGAGCGAGCTCGGCTATTCGCCGCGCCATGGAGTCGCTTCCTGCCTCGCTGGCGACTGGGATCCGCTACCGTCGCGCTGAACCCCAAAAGCTTGCCGCATTGCAGCAAGTCTCATATCTGCTGCCTCATGACATCGACCAATGACATCCGCCGCAGCTTCCTCGATTATTTCGAGAGGAATGGGCATGCGCGGGTGCATTCGGCGCCGCTGGTCCCGCACAACGACCCGACGCTGATGTTCGTCAATGCGGGGATGGTGCCGTTCAAGAATGTCTTCACCGGGTTGGAGACGCGGCCCTATTCGACCGCCGCCAGCAGCCAGAAATGCGTCCGCGCCGGCGGCAAGCACAATGACCTCGACAATGTCGGCTACACCGCACGCCATCATACCTTCTTCGAAATGCTGGGGAATTTCTCCTTCGGCGACTATTTCAAGGAGCAGGCGATCCATCATGCATGGACCCTGATCACCAAGGAATGGGGGCTTGCACCGGAACGCCTGACAGCCACTGTCTATCACACGGACGACGAGGCGTTCGACCTGTGGAAGAAGGTCGCCGGGCTGCCCGAAAGCCGGATCATCCGCATCCCGACCAAGGACAATTTCTGGGCCATGGGCGACGACGGTCCGTGCGGGCCCTGTTCCGAAATCTTCTTCGATCATGGCGATCATATCCCCGGAGGTCCGCCGGGTTCGCCCGATGAGGACGGCGACCGCTTTGTCGAGATTTGGAACCTGGTGTTCATGCAATTCGAGCAGGCGGCCGGCGAGATTGTCTCGGAGCTGCCGAAGAAAAGCATCGATACCGGCATGGGCCTGGAGCGCGTCGCCGCAGTGCTGCAGGGCGTCCACGACAATTATGACACGGATATCTTCAAGGCGCTGATCGCCGCCAGCGAGGAGTTCACCAGGACCAGGGCCGAAGGCGCGCAACAGGCATCGCACCGGGTGATCGCGGACCATCTTCGCGCCTCGGGATTCCTGGTCGCCGACGGCGTGCTTCCGGCCAATGAGGGCAGGGGCTATGTCCTTCGCCGGATCATGCGCCGCGCGATGCGGCACGCCCACCTGCTGGGGGCCAAGGAGCCCCTGATGTGGCGGCTCGTGCCGGAGCTGGTTGCGGAAATGGGCAGTGCCTTTCCCGAGCTGGTCCGCGCCCAGCCGTTGATCGAAGCGACGCTGCTGCAGGAGGAAACCCGTTTTCGCCAGACGTTGGCCAATGGGCTCAAGCTGCTCGACGAGGCCACGACGGATATGGGCGAGGGCGGCACGCTTCCCGGCGCAACCGCCTTCAAGCTCTACGACACGTTCGGCTTTCCCTACGACCTGACTGAGGACGCATTGCGCGCCCGCGGCCTGACGGTCGATCGCGCCGGCTTCGACTCCGCCATGGCCGAACAGAAAGCGGCCGCTCGCGCCGCCTGGAAAGGATCCGGCGAAAAGGCTTCGGACGAGCTTTGGTACGACATCGCCGAGGCGCTCGGTCCCACGGAGTTCACCGGCTATTCGGGTCACGATGGGGAAGGCGTCGTCCTCGAGTTGATCAAGGACGGCCTCCGCGCCAACGAGGCCAAGGAAGGCGAAACGGTCACCATCCTCCTCAACCAGACGCCCTTTTATGCGGAGAGCGGCGGACAGGTCGGCGATGCCGGAAAATTGATTTCCCTCCTGGGCTTCGAAGGCATTGTTGAGGATACGTCGAAGCCGCTGGGCAAGCTCCACGCCCTCCTCACCAAGGTCGTAAAGGGCGCGGTCAACGTCGGCGATGTGTTGCAGCAGAAGGTTGACGTCGAGCGCCGTTCCGCAACGCGCGCCAACCATAGCGCGACCCATTTGCTTCATGCCGCGCTGCGCCGGCGGCTAGGCGAACATGTTACGCAGAAGGGCAGCCTGGTGGCGCCTGACCGGCTGCGGTTCGATTTTTCACACCCCAAGGCGCTAACCGCCGAGGAAATCGCCGAGATCGAGGCGGACGTGAATGCCGAGATCCGCGCCAATGAACCGGTAGCGACCCGGCTGATGACTCCCGACGAAGCGGTTGCGTCGGGCGCGCTCGCCCTGTTCGGCGAGAAATATGGCGACGAGGTTCGCGTGCTGTCGATGGGTCGCGAGGACGACAGCCGCTACTATTCGGTCGAGCTATGCGGCGGCACCCATGTCGCGGCGACCGGGGATATCGCCATCTTCAAGATCATTGCCGAAAGCGCGGTCTCCTCCGGCGTGCGCCGGATCGAAGCGCTGACCGGCGAAGGCGCCCGGCAATGGCTCAACGCCCGCGACGAGAAGCTGCGCGAGGTTGCTTCGACGCTGAAGGCATCGCCGGACGAGGTTCCGGCTCGGGTGGCGGCGCTGGTCGAAAACTCCCGCAAGCTCGAGCGCGAACTGGCAGAGGCCAGGAAATCGCTCGCAATGGGCGGCGGGAGCAAGGCCCAAGCAGCGGGTCCCGAAGAGGTCGGCGGGCGTGCCTTCCTCGGCCAGGTCGTCGAAGGGCTGGATCCCAAGAGCCTGAGGGGCGAAATCGACGCGTTGAAGCAGCGCCTGGGAAGCGGCGTGGCGGCACTGGTCGCCGTCAACGAAGGCCGCGGTAGCGTGGCGGTGGGCGTCACCGACGACCTTGCGGCGCAAGTATCGGCGGTCGAGCTGGTGAAAGCAGCGGTCGAAGCTCTCGGCGGCCAGGGTGGCGGCGGCCGTCCGGATATGGCCCAGGGCGGGGGACCCGACGGATCCAGGGCCGAGGAAGCGCTCCAGGCCGTCCGGGAGGCGCTGGAGAAGGTCGCGGCGTGACCGGCGTCAGGTCAAGCGATCCGGTCACGTTGAATGGCCAATGCCATTGCGGCGCCGTCATGTTCACTGCCGAAATGCCGATGGGCCTTGCGTCGGCGCGGCGCTGCACTTGCAGCATTTGCCGGATGCGCGGGGCGGTGGCCGTCACGTCGACCCATGAAGGGTTCAAGATCCACCAGGGCGAAGACAAACTCGCGACGTACCGCTTCAATACCCGGACGGCGGAGCATCATTTCTGCACCGTTTGCGGCATCTACACGCACCACAAGCGCCGCTCGAACCCCGATCAACTCGGCGTCAACGTCGCGTGCCTCGAGGGGCTGTCCCCGTTCGATTTCGAAGAGGTGGTGGTTTACGACGGTGAGCGCCATCCCGGCGACAATCCAACTCATACAACCTACACCGCGGGGATGCTGACCTACACGCCAACCGAAAATTAATCGATTGGCCTGCATTGCCGGCCAGCCGGGTCGAGTAATGGGGGAATTATGATCACAGCGCTCTGGATTGCCGCAACCGCCGTACAGGGACCCGTACCTCCAATCATCGCGGTTGCGCCACCCGCTCCCGCGCCGGCGACCGTCGGCAACAGGATCGCCCAGAGTGAAAGCGTCCCGCAAACTGTCGCACTTCCCGCCATTTCGATTTCGGTCCGGGTCACTGCGAATGGTGACCAGCTGCTCAACGACCGCTTCCGCGTTAGCCGCAATGGTGGAGCAAGCTACCAGGTCAACCGGAACGAAGCGTCGAACATGGTGTGCACCAACCAGCGCTATTCCGCGGCACAAGATCGATATTCGCTAGGCGTAAATATGTATTTGCGCGACGATGCCCCAAGCGGACCTTCCGTCACCTTGAACGTCCGCTGGCAGAGACCGGCAAAACCGCAGACCTGCGACAGCGACGGCTCGAGAGAAGTGCAGATCACGCAGACGGTACCCCTGGCGCCGGGACAGTCGGTTACCGTTCAAGGTGACGCCGGGCTTGCCGTAACCCTTAGCCGTTAGGCGCGCCACCTGTCCGTACCGGAGAGGGGCTACTGGGCGCTATCCCTTACCCGCCGCCGCCCGAGGCTCGGCTCAACCTCCAGCTGGCCGGCTTCCATGATTTCGGCCCGCAATTCGCTGCGCTTCTCGTGGATCGAGGCAATTACCGGGCCCATCGCAACGCCAATGTCGACCAGCACCGCCTCACTTAACTGCAGCGAGGCTTCCAGCGCTTCCGGGACGGCGTCGGTCACTCCGGCGCGATAGAGCGCTGCAGCATGGTTGCTGTCACGTGCACGGGCGATGATGGGGAGATCCGGATGTTCTTCGCGGAGCCGCTTGGCGAGGCGCGCGGTCAAGACCGGGTCGTCCATCGTCAAGACCACCGCGACAACCTGGTCGAGCTGCAATTTCTCAATCAGTTCTTTTCTTGAAACATCGCCATAAAGCACCGAATAACCGGTCTTTCTTGCCTCGGCGAAGCCATCGATGTCGCTGTCGACCGCCAGATAGCTGCGGCCATGTTCCGCCAGCATGTCGGCGACCATCCGCCCGACCCGGCCAAATCCAAAGATGACCGTCTTGCCGGCAGTCGGGCCGTGATCAACTTCCTCTATCCCCGCTTGCTTGACCCTTCGCCCCATGAGACGCCCAAGACTGGCTAAAGCCGGCGTCAAGGTCAGCCCGATGGCGGTAGCTGCCGACCAGAAGCTGACGGTGTCAGCGGCAAGGATGCCGGCGACCCCGGCTGCGCCGAGGATGATCAGGGTGGTCTCGGACGGGCTTGCCATCATGATGCTGGTTTCGCGCGCAACCGCAGGCGGCGCACCGGCGACCTTCAACAAGACGCCCGTTACAACGGCCTTGACCAGGATAACGGCCGCGAGAGCGCCCAAGAGCTTTGGCCACTCGCCGACCAGCGCGCCGACATCGATCGTCATGCCGACGGAAATGAGGAAAATGCCGAGGGCGAGGCCCTTGAACGGCTCGATCACTACTTCGACTTCGCTGCGATATTCGGTCTCGGCAATGACGAGGCCCGCGACCAGCGCGCCCATAATCGTTGAGAGCCCCGCCGACGCACTCACCGCTGCGGACAGAATGACCACCAGCAGGGTGATGGCCAGGAACAGCTCGGGCTTCTTCGATCGGGCTGCCTGCGCGAACAGGGTGGGAAGGATGAACCGGCCGATGACCAGAATGGCAAGGATGACCGCCACGCCCTGTAACGCAATCACGCCCAGGCCACTGGCCGCCTTTCCTGCTGCCCCAACCAGGAACATCATCGGCACCAACGCCAAATCCTCGAACAGCAGCATGGCGAGCGCCGCTCGTCCAACCTGGCTCTGGGTACCTGAGATGGGCAACACCAACGCGGTCGAGGACATTGAAAGGGCCAGGGCCAGCCACAAGGCGGGCTCCACCTGCCATCCAAACAAAACCAGCGTCCCGCCGATCAATATTGCAGTGCCAAGCAATTCCGCGGCGCCGATGCCGAACACCATCTTGCGCATCCCGACCAGGCGCCGAAAGCTCAGCTCCAGCCCGATCGAGAAGAGCAGGAAGATGATGCCGAGTTCGGCAAACCGCTCGATCCCCTCGGGATTGCTGATCGAAATCCAATCCAGCCAGGGATAGCGGTCTGCCAGGGCGCCCAGCCCGAAGGGGCCGGCAATGATTCCGACCAGGATGAAGCCGATGACCGGGTTGATCTTGAACCGGGCGAAGGTGGGAATGACGATGCCTGCCGCACCGAGGATGGTCAGCGTGTCGCTCAGCGCCGGGGTAATGTGGAATCCGCCCGCCATGCCCTCTTGAAGCACGGCGGGCGGATCGTGTCGATTAGGCTCCGACAGCCTCCGCGGCCATCGCCGTCTCGAGATTCTCGCGGATCGCTTCGAAGAATTGCTCGGTCGTCATCCAGGCCTGTTCCGGCCCGACCAACAGGGCGAGGTCCTTGGTCATCTTTCCGCTTTCGACGGTTTCGACGCAGACCCGCTCGAGAGTTTCGGCGAACCGCACCACTTCCGGCGTGTCGTCGAGGCGGCCGCGGAACTTGAGGCCGCCGGTCCATGCAAAGATCGAGGCAATCGGATTGGTCGAGGTCGCCTTGCCCTGCTGGTGCTGGCGATAGTGACGGGTGACGGTGCCGTGCGCCGCCTCGGCCTCGACGGTCTTGCCGTCCGGGGTCATCAGCACCGAGGTCATCAGGCCGAGCGAGCCGAAGCCCTGCGCGACCTGGTCCGACTGGACGTCGCCGTCATAATTCTTGCAGGCCCAGACGAACTTGCCGCTCCACTTGAGCGCGGATGCGACCATGTCGTCGATCAGGCGGTGCTGATATTCGATGCCTGCCTTCTCGAACGCCGCCTTGAACTCGGCGTCGTAGATTTCCTGGAAGATGTCCTTGAAGCGCCCGTCATAGGCCTTGAGGATGGTGTTCTTGGTCGACAGATAGACCGGCCAACCGCGCTGGAGCCCGTAGTTCAGGCTCGCCCTGGCGAAGTCGCGGATCGAATCGTCGAGGTTGTACATGCCCATGGCGACGCCGGCCGCGGGGAAATCGAAAATCTCATGCTCGATCTCCTCGCCATTTTCGCCGACCCATTTGATCGTCAGCTTGCCCTTGCCCGGTACACGGAAGTCGGTCGCCTTATACTGGTCGCCGAACGCATGGCGGCCGACCACGATCGGGTCGGTCCAGCCGGGGATAAGCCGCGGCACGTTCTGGATGACGATGGGCTCGCGGAAGATGGTCCCGCCGAGGATGTTGCGGATCGTGCCGTTGGGCGACTTCCACATCTTCTTGAGGCCGAATTCCTCGACCCGCTGCTCGTCGGGGGTGATGGTGGCGCATTTGACGCCGACGCCATGCTGCTTGATCGCTTCGGCCGCCTCGACGGTGATCTTGTCGTCGGTCTCGTCGCGCTTTTCGATGCCGAGGTCGTAATAGAGGAGGTCGACGTCGAGGTAGGGCAGGATCAGCCGTTCGCGGATCCACTGCCAGATGATGCGGGTCATTTCGTCGCCGTCGAGCTCGACGACCGGGTTCTTCACCTTGATCTTGGCCATTTTTCCTACCTGTGCGGAATTTTGCGTCGGCGCGCGCCTTAGGCAGTCGTTACGCCTTGCGCAACTCGGTTCGAACCCTTGGCATTGCCGGGCGTTCCGCTAGTCCCTAAGGACTGCGCCCATGCCTGAACTCGACAAGCCGAACAGCCACCTGACCACCGTTAAATGGCGTTTTCCATCGATCCACCCGGAAGGGCGGAAATATACGCTGATCGCCGCCTTCGCGGCCCTGGCGATGTACAGCCTGATCAATCATTTCCTTGGCTGGCTGCTGATTGGCCTGACGATCTGGGTTGCGGCATTCTTCCGCGATCCGATCCGGACGACGCCGGCCGATCCCAAGCTGATCGTCGCTCCGGCGGACGGGCTGGTGACGATGATCAGCCGGGTCAGTGCGCCGCTCGAGCTGGCGGGGGAGGGCGGGCTCACCGGCGAGTTCACGCGCGTGTCGATTTTCATGAGCGTGTTCGACGTCCATATCAATCGCTCGCCGATCTCCGGGACCGTCAGGCGGATCGCCTATGTGCCGGGCAAGTTCCTGAACGCCGACCTCGACAAGGCCAGCGAGGACAATGAGCGGCAGCACTTCCTGGTCGAGCGGGAGGACGGGTTGAAGGTCGGCTTCACCCAGATCGCCGGCCTGGTCGCGCGCCGTATCCTGTCGTTCGTCAAGGAAGGCGACCGGGTCGAGGCCGGGGAGCGGGTCGGACTAATCCGGTTCGGGAGCCGGGTTGACGTATTCCTTCCGGCCGGGACCGGCAGCCAGGTGCTGCTTGGACAGCGGGCCATCGCTGGGGAAACCATCCTTGGCGAAGTCGGTGTCGATCCCCAACGCCGCGGTTCAAGCCAGTGACGAATGGCACGGAGCGGGCGGGACTGCCATTCCGCGCCTTCCTGCCCAATGCCATTACGGCGCTCGCGCTCTGCTTCGGACTGACCGGGATACGCTTCGGCTTTTCGGGCGAGTGGGAAAAGGCGCTGGCCTCGATCATCATCGCCGGCGTGCTCGACGGCATGGACGGCCGGATTGCCCGCCTGCTTCGCGCCCAGAGCAGGTTCGGCGCCGAACTGGATTCGCTCAGCGACAATATCGCCTTCGGCACCGCACCCGCGCTGATCATCTTCTTCTGGTCGTTGAAGGAAGCGCCCAAGTTCGGGTGGACGGTAGCCCTGGCCCTGGCCGTTTGCTGCGCGCTCCGCCTGGCGCGGTTCAATGCCCGGATCGACGTGACCGACCAGCCGCACAAGTCGGCCGGCTTCAATACCGGCGTTCCGGCGCCGGTGGGGGCGGGCCTGGCGTTCGTGCCGCTCTATCTCTGGCTGATCAGCGACAACGAGCTGTTCCGCAGCTGGACGATCGTAATGCCGTGGATCCTGTTCATCGCGCTGCTGATGATCAGCAGCCTGCCCACCTACAGCTGGTCATCGATCCGCATCCGGCGCGGCTGGCGAATTTTCGCCCTGGCCGGAGTCGCACTGTTCGGCGCGGCCCTCCTCAACGAGCCGTGGTGGACGCTGCTGGGGATCTCGGTCGTCTATTTGTCGCTGCTGCCGTTCAGCTTCGCCAGCTACGGCCGGGTCAAGCAGCGGCGCGCAGCGCCTGCCCGGTCGGTTCCGCCGCCCTATAGCGCGGATTGAGGCGGACGATTGCCGGATGCGCCGGCATTGGCTCGGCGGTCCAGGAGCGGCCCTGCAATGCGGCGATGATCTTGGCGCCGTCCTGGCGGGCAAGGTTGCGAAGGCCGGTCAGTGCAAAGCTGATGACGGCAAGCGTGACGAAGGTAGCGAACATCGGCAATTCCTCCCTGTGATCGCGGCGATGTTCCTATAATGTTCTCATCCGGTCAAGATGTTTTGTTCTGCGTTCGTTCCATCTGGCGTCAAGGAACGGAAGCGCTTGAAATCGCTGGCTTCATCGTATAGGGGCCCGCGCATCCCACAGGTGGAACCACCATACCGGTGCCAGCCGAACGGCTGGTGACACGGTTCCACCGAGGCTTAACCGGAGGAGATATCCCTATGGCGACCAATGTCGTCACCATGCAGCAATTGCTCGAGGCTGGAGCGCATTTCGGCCACCAGACCCACCGCTGGAACCCGCGGATGAAGCCGTACATTTTCGGCGACCGCAACGGCGTTCACATCATCGACCTGTCGCAGAGCGTTCCGCTGTTCGCCCGCGCGCTCGACTTCGTCCAGCAGACCGTCGCTCGCGGCGGCAAGGTGCTGTTCGTCGGAACCAAGCGCCAGGCGCAGGACGCAGTGGCCGAGGCGGCCCGCGTCAGCGGCCAGCATTTCGTCAACCACCGCTGGCTCGGCGGCATGCTGACCAACTGGAAGACCATTTCCAACTCGATCAAGCGCTTCAAGAGCCTTGAGGAGCAGCTGTCGGGCGACACCGCCGGCCTCACCAAGAAGGAAGTGCTGCAGCTGACCCGCGAGCGGGACAAGCTGGAGAATTCCCTCGGCGGCATTCGCGACATGGGCGGCCTTCCGGACGTCATGTTCGTGATCGACACCAACAAGGAAGAGTTGGCGATCAAGGAAGCCAACGTCCTTGGCATCCCGGTCATCGCGATCCTCGATTCCAACTCGAACCCGCAGGGCATCGCCTTCCCGGTTCCGGGCAACGACGACGCCAGCCGCGCCATCCGGCTCTATTGCGAGGCGATCGCCAATGCGGCGAATGCCGGCAAGACCGGCGGTGCCCAGGCGCGGGGCGAGGACATCGGCGAAATGGCCGAGCCCCCGGCGGAAGCCGCGCTCGAGGCATAAGCCCTACCGCGAACGAAGTTCGGGGCGTGTCGCGGAGGGCTTGGGCTTTCCGCGACGCGTCCCATATTCCCATTTGGAGGATTTAACATGGCTGAGATCACCGCTGCTTCGGTGAAGGAACTGCGCGAGCGCACCGGCGCCGGCATGATGGACTGCAAGAAGGCGCTGGCCGAAAACAACGGCGAGATGGAAGCGTCGGTCGATTGGCTGCGCGCCAAGGGCCTCGCTGCCGCCGCCAAGAAGGCGGGCCGTACCGCGGCCGAAGGCCTGGTCGGCGTTGCCGTCGAAGGCACCAAGGGCGCGGTTGTCGAGGTCAACTCGGAAACCGATTTTGTCGCCAAGAACGAACAGTTCCAGGAGTTCGTCCGCAACGTGTCGCAGCTGGCGCTCAATGCCGGCGGCGATGTCGAGGCATTGCGGACGGCGGCCTATCCGGCCGGCGGCACCGTCGAGGAGAAGCTGACCGAAAATATCGCCACGATCGGCGAGAACCAGTCGCTGCGCCGCACTGCGGTCCTCGAAGTGAGCCAGGGCGCGGTGGTCAGCTATGTCCACAATGCGGTCGCTCCGGGCATGGGCAAGATCGGCGTGCTGGTCGCGCTGGAAGGCGCGGCCCCGGCCGAGACGCTGACCACGCTGGGCAAGCAGATTGCGATGCACATCGCCGCCGCTAACCCGCTGGCCCTCAACGCCGAGGATCTCGATCCGGCGCTGATCGAGCGCGAGCGCTCGATCGCCATCGAGAAGGCGAAGGAGAGCGGCAAGCCCGACAACATCGTCGAGAAGATGGTCGAAGGCACCATGGCCAAGTTCCGCAAGGAAAACGCCCTGCTGAGCCAGCTGTTCGTGATCGACAACAAGACCCCGGTCGCGGACGTCGTCGCCCAGGCCGGCAAGGACGCCGGCTCGCCGATCGTGCTGAAGGCGTTCGAGCGCTTCCAGCTCGGCGAAGGCATCGCCAAGGCCGAGAGCGACTTCGCCGCCGAAGTGGCCGCGGCCGCCGGCGTCAAGAAGGACGAGCCGGTCGGCTAAGCGACTGGGCAGTTCGAAATCAGGAAGAGGCGGTCAGGCGTTGAGCTTGGCCGCCTCTTTTTTGCAGTCGTAGGGAAGTTCGGGGTCGGAACAGAAGTCCGGCCAGTCCCCGCTCCGGCGCCAATAGTCCAGCAAACCGAGATGGGCCGCGACCTGCATGAAGCGGGGATCGGCACGGAGACTCTCGACATGGGGACGGAACAAGATCTCAACGAAATAAGGAAATTGGCTCTCGTCGTTCGCCGCGAGCAGATAATTCACCAAGTCATTCGTGCGGTGCAATTCGCCCAAAGTCATGATGAGCTCACCTATCGTGTCGGCATCTGGGGCGGCCTGATAGGCCGAGACCGCCAGACCGACTGCGCGATCGACGTTTGGAGCCGTTGGATCGAGGCGGGCGCTGATCAAGGCCTCGCGAACCCGGCCGGCCTCAATCTTGCCGGCCTGAATTAGCTTAACGGCATCGCTGGTCTCGGCACGATCGCCATTGGTCAAAATAAATCGATAGCGAGAATTTCGGATGGAGCCCGCGTCGGGCCACAGCTTTTCCGCTTCCGCCAACTCGGCGCGCGCAGCTTCGGCACGTCCCGAGTAAATCAGTGACTGCAAATAGGCGCTCCGAATGGCAGGCGAGAGGGGGTCCAGGCTTGCGGCGTGACGGGCGTCAGCAACCGCGGCATCCATCCTTCCAACGATGAGCATTACCAGCGAGCGAGTTGCTAGGACATATTCATTGTTCGGATCTGAAGCGAGCGCGCGATCGATCAGCCTGACCTCATCGTAGAAGTCGCGTCCAGGTAACAGTTCGATTTCGGCAACATAGGCTTCCGGAAGGTCTGGATCGAGTTTTCGGGAAGCAGCAATCAGTTGGCGAAACTGCGCCGCGTAGGCTTTCTTGTCCTTGGCATTCAGCTGTTGGTAGCGGTTCGTCTCGGCGACCAGCCGTTTAGCCCATCCAGGCTTAAATCCCGGCGCGGCCGCAGTGACTTGCTGAAACATCGCGACCGCCCGGCTCGGATCGTTGAACAGTGTTTCATCGAGCAGCGCGCAAGCGTTGAGATATGATTTCAGGACTGCTGGCGTAAGCGCTGCAGAGGTAGGGGAAAATCCGTCCAACGCGCAGCCAAGGACGCGGGCGGCGGCGAACGCAGCTTGCTGATTCAAATCACTGCTGCTCCCCGATTCCGGCTTGAATTCCTCGGACCACAAGACCGATCGGTCCTTGCCCGCCAAAAGCATGAGGCTCGCCGCCGACGTGGCCTTTCCGTCTCCCGAAACTTGAAGGACGAAGTCGGCGCCTTTTTCTGCGCTACCGCTGAGCTGCACCGATCCTGATTTGGCCAATTGGAGCGTTGTAAGCTTTACCAGCAGGTCGCGCGCCAGCGGCTCGGCGGCTGGTTCAGAGGCCAGCACGGCAACGGACGGAGCCGACGCTTTCGCCTCCCAAGGACGGAAAACAACCAAGCCGACAACCAGGATGAGCAAAGCCGGCAAGCCGAACATCAGCCATGGGTTCATCCGTTGCTTCGGGCGAACATTGGCCCGTGCCCGCTGGGAGATTGGTTTGGCGACGACCGGGGTGTCCGAGGGCGTCAGCGATTCCACTGCGTCGAAAAGCGATTGCATCTGCTGTGCGTTGCTGCGCTCCGGCAGGTCGATGGTCTGAAATTGCCGGAATCCGAGCGGCGGCTGGGTTCCATCGATGGTAACGGGAACCAGGCGGCCGGTATCGCGCCCGACCGATGCCTCATCGCGAACCCAGGCGGATTCGATGGAATTCGAAGACCAAAGGACGACGACGACCTGGGCAGCCTCAAGCGCCTCTTCGATGGCCTTGGAGAATTGCGCCCCGCCGCGGACGTGGAGGTCCCACCACACATCATGGCCGGCCTTTTCGAGTGCCAGGGCGACCGGGCGGGCTCGCTCGGCATCGTCGCGGTCATAGCTCAGGAAGACCTTGGCCATTGGGTGCCCCCAGCGACGCTGCTTTTGAGCCGAATCCCATTGCGGAGCAAGAAACCGCCGAATCTACACGGTTGGCAGCGGGGCGGGCGGGCCGTAAGAGCGCTTCCGCCCTTCGCAATAATGAGGATCCGCACCGCATGACCCGACCGCGCTTCCACCGCATCCTGCTGAAGCTGTCGGGCGAGGCGTTGATGGGGCCGAACCAGTTCGGAATCGACCCGGAAACGGTAGCCAGCATGGCCGGCGAAGTGGCCGCGGCCAAGGAAGCCGGACACCAATTGTGCCTGGTGGTCGGAGGTGGAAACATCTTCCGCGGGATCGCCGGGGCCGCCCAGGGCTTCGACCGGGCGACGGGCGACTATATGGGCATGCTGGCGACGGTCATGAATGCGCTGGCGGTGCAGAATGCGCTGGAAAAGATCGGCGTCGACACCCGTGTCCAGTCGGCCATTCCAATGGCGAGCGTGTGCGAGCCCTATATCCGCCGCCGCGCAATGCGCCATATGGAGAAAGGCCGGATCGTGATTTTCGCTGCCGGCACCGGCAATCCCTACTTCACGACCGATACCGCAGCCGCCCTGCGCGCAGCGGAGATGGGGTGCAACGCCCTGTTCAAGGGGACCAGCGTCGACGGCGTTTATGACGCCGATCCGAAGAAGGTGAAGACCGCAAGCCGCTACGACAGCTTGAGCTTTAACCGCGTCCTTGGCGACGATTTGAAAGTCATGGACGCCAGCGCCGTGGCGCTGTGCCGCGACAATAATATTCCGATCGTGGTGTTCAATATCCGCCAGCCGGGCAACCTCGCCGAGGTGCTGGCCGGCCGGGGAACCGCGACGATCGTGCAGAACGAGGAGTAGAGGATGCCCGCCTACGACAAGAATGACATCAATCGCCGGATGCATGGCGCGCTGGAAGTGCTGAAGCACGACCTCGCCGGGCTTCGCACCGGCCGCGCTTCCACCGCGCTGGTCGATCCGATCCAGGTCGAGGTCTATGGCGCCAACATGCCGATCAACCAGGTCGCAACCATCTCGGTCCCCGAGCCGCGCCTGCTGACGGTGCAGGTATGGGACCGCAGCAACATCACGTCGGTCGAAAAGGCGATCCGCAACGCCGGGCTTGGAATCAACCCGATTGTCGACGGGCAGCTGATCCGCCTGCCGATCCCCGACCTGACCGAGGAGCGCCGCAAGGAACTGGCGAAGCTTGCCGGCCAATATGCCGAAAAGGCGCGGATCGCGGTCCGCAATGTCCGCCGCGACGGAATGGACGCGCTCAAGACCGACGAGAAGAAGCACGAGATCAGCGAGGACGAGCACAAGCGCCTCGGCACCGAGGTGCAGAAGATGACCGACGACACGATCAAGGAAATCGACGCCGCGGCGCACTCGAAGGAACAGGAAATCCTCGGCAAGTGACCGCCAAACCGGCCCCGACTGAGGGGGCATCCGTTCACGGCGACGCCGCCGGACGCATTCCTCGCCATGTCGCTATTATCATGGACGGCAATGGCCGCTGGGCGGCGAAACGTGGATTGCCGCGTGTCGCCGGTCATCGCGCGGGTGCGGAGGCGGTTCGAAACACATTGAAAGCCGCAGTGAAGGCCGGTGTGGAAGTCCTTACGCTCTATGCCTTTTCTTCGGAGAATTGGCGGCGATCCGAGGAAGAGGTCAGCGACCTCAAGGGCCTGCTCGGCTATTATCTGGAACGCGAGCTGGACGAGCTGAATCGACAGGGCGTCCGCTTGCTCCTGATTGGCGATCACACGGCCTTCGGACCGCAACTGGTCGAGCGGCTTGAGCGGGCGGTCGCCCGAACCGCCCAAAACAGCCGTCTGACGCTGGTCGTCGCACTCAACTATGGCAGCCGCAGCGAAATTGCCGGGGCGGCGCGGAAACTGGCCGCAAAAGTTCAGGCCGGAGAGCTGGATCCGGCGGACATCGATGAGGAGCGGCTCGGCGCGGAACTCGCGACACGCGATCTTCCGGAGCTCGACCTGATGATCCGCACCTCCGGAGAGGAACGGCTGTCGAATTTCCTGCTGTGGCAGGCGGCCTATGCCGAGCTGGTCTTCGTCGACACGCTGTGGCCCGACTTCGATGAAACGGCTTTGAATGCCGCTCTCAAGGAGTTCGCCGGCCGGCAGCGCAGGTTCGGCGGCCGATGAGGGAACTGACCACTCGCACCCTCGTCGGGGCGATCCTGATCGCGGTCGCCCTGGTAGCGACCTTCTTCGGGGGGACGGGCTTCGCCATAATGGTCGCGCTGGTAGCGACCATCATGTATGTCGAATGGACGCGCATGCTCTCGAATTGGGGAGCAGCGTGGAAGGTCTACGGATTCTTCTATTGCCTGTTGCCGGCCGTGTCCCTGCTGTGGATCCGGGAACAGGCGGAATATGCCGGGGTGGGCAGGGGCCCCGACCTCCTGATTTGGGTATTCCTGGTGGTGTGGTCGACGGACATTGGAGCTTATTTCGCCGGCCGTGCGATCGGCGGTCCCAAGCTTGCGCCGTCGATCAGTCCCAACAAGACGATTGCCGGCCTGGTCGGCGGAGTAGCAAGCGCGGCGATCCTCGCCGGCTCCTGGGCGACCCTCGCCAAGCTGCCGCCGGTATTGCTTTGGCTGCCGGTTCCGCTGGCGGTGGCCGCACAGCTGGGCGACTTGTTCGAAAGCGGCCTGAAGCGGCGCGCGGGAGTGAAGGACAGCGGCACATGGCTTCCCGGCCATGGCGGCCTGCTCGACCGGCTGGACGGGCTGGTCCCGGTGGCGATGCTCACCGCGGGCCTGATGCTGGTGGGATGGCTATGACCCGGCGGACCATTTCAGTCCTCGGCGCGACGGGTTCGGTCGGCACCTCGACGCTCGACCTGGTCGAGCGCCATCCGGACAAGTTCGAGGTGATTGCGCTGACCGCCGCGCGCAACGTCGAGGCGCTGGCCGTTGCGGCGCGCCGGACCGATGCGCGGCTGGCGGTGATCGACGATCCGGCGCTGCTCCCCCAGCTGAAACAGCTGCTGGACGGAAGCGGCTGCCGCGCGGCAACCGGCAGGGATGCGCTGGCGGAGGCCGCGGCCGGTGGCGCCGAATGGGTGATGGCGGCGATCGTCGGCTGCGCCGGGCTCGAGCCGGTCATGGCGGCGATCGAGGCGGGGCGCACGGTGGCCCTGGCCAACAAGGAAAGCCTGGTGACGGCTGGCAGCCTGATGACCGAAGCTGCGGCAAGGTCGGGCGCACGGATACTCCCTGTCGACAGCGAGCATAACGCTATTTTCCAATGCCTTGCGGACAATCGTCTGTCCGATGTCTCAAGGCTGGTGCTGACCGCGAGCGGCGGACCGTTCCGGACCATGAGCCGCGACGAGATGGCGGCGATGACCCCGGAGCAGGCGGTCGCCCACCCCAACTGGTCGATGGGCGCCAAGATCAGCGTCGATTCGGCGACGATGCTGAACAAGGGGCTCGAGCTGATCGAGGCTCATCATTTGTTCGGCCTGCCCGGCAACCGGATCGACATCCTCGTCCATCCCCAGTCGGTCATTCATTCGATGGTCGAATATGTCGACGGGTCGGTGCTGGCCCAGCTGGGCAGCCCGGACATGCGAATCCCCATCGCGCACGCCCTGGCCTGGCCGGAGCGCATGGAGACGCCGGCCAAGCGGCTCGACCTGGCCGCGATTTCCACGCTCTCGTTCGAGGCACCCGACTTGGCGCGGTTTCCGGCGCTGCGTGTGGCGCGAGAGGCGCTCGAGGCCGGCGGCGGCGCGCCGGTCGCCCTCAATGCCGCCAATGAAGAAGCGGTCGCCGCCTTCCTGGCCCGGCGGATCGGCTTCCTCGATATCGTCCGGACCGCCGAGGAGACGGTTTCACGGACGAACGCGGCGGCGCCTCGCTCCATCGCCGAAGTGATCGACATCGATCGCCAGGCGAGGGCATTAGCCAATCACCTGATGAGCGAGATGGCCGCCTGATGCTTGCCCAGCCGCCGCTTTGGTTCATTGCCATCGCATTCCTATGCGCGCTGGGCCCGCTCGTCGTGTTTCACGAGCTCGGCCATTATTGGGTCGCCCGCTGGTTCGGGGTCGGCGCCGAGCAGTTTTCGGTGGGGTTCGGCCGCGAACTGTTCGGCTGGACCGACAAGCGCGGCACCAGATGGAAGGTCGGCTGGCTGCCCCTGGGCGGTTATGTCCGGTTTGTCGGCGACATGAGTCCGGCGAGCCAGCCGGGCGATGCCGGCGATCTCCCGCCGGAAATCAGGTCTCAATCATTCCACCTGAAGCCGTGGTGGCAGCGGTTCCTGATCGTGCTGGCCGGCCCGATCGCCAACTTCATCCTCGCGATCGCCATCTTCGCGGCCTTCTTCGTCCTCGTCGGCGTGCCGAGCGCCTCGACCGAGATCAGCAAGATCCTCCCGGATGGCGCCGCGGCGAAGAGCGACCTTCGCGTCGGGGACCAGATCAAGTCCGTTGCCGGAAATTCGGTGGCCTCATTCAATGAATTGCGGCTGGTCGTCATGATACGGCCCGACGAGCGGGTGCCGGTCGAATATGTAAGGGACGGCCAGACCCATCATGTCGACATCGTAATCGGCACGAAGGAGCAGACGGACGAATTCGGCCAAAAGGCGAATATAGGCATGTTGGGGGTCGAGGCGGCGACCAAGCCGGTCCCGGCGCTTCAAGCCATCCCCGAAGCCACTCGCTACACGGTGGCGATCGTTCGCACGACCGTTGTCGTGATCGGACAGATTATCACTGGCGAACGCTCCACGAAGGATCTCGGCGGTCCGCTCAAGATGGCGCAGGTCGCCGGCCAGCAGGCCAGCCTCGGCGCCTTTACGTTCATCTACATGATCGCCTTCTTTTCCATAAATCTGGGGTTCATCAATCTCTTGCCAGTTCCTTTGCTGGATGGCGGACATCTCGTTTTCTATGCGGCCGAAGCAATTAGGCGCCGGCCGGTCAGCGAGAGGTCCCAGGAATGGGCGTTTCGTGGAGGGCTGGCGCTGGTTTTGGCGCTCCTCTTGTTCTTGACTTTCAACGACTTAGCGTCTTTCGGCCTGTTTGAGCGACTTGGGCGCTTGATTGGATAGAATGGTTCGGGCAGGGCGTGGCAATCATCTGCGGCACCGCGGGCAGCGGGCCGCCCAGCAAATTAGGCGGGGAAGCGTGAGT
>Ga0310810_10000733_pt1 | contig 32952 bp, 30 predicted proteins | sample NCmetagenome_FD_207641 | JGI IMG/M metagenome (GOLD analysis project Ga0310810, IMG submission 207641) | Soil microbial communities from experimental microcosm in Duke University, North Carolina, United States - NC | ecosystem: Engineered > Artificial ecosystem > Soil microcosm > Unclassified ... | reverse complement strand
GCGCTTCCAAGATCCGGCTTCGGCACCGTGCGATGGGCGATCACGCAGCCGGCGCCGCGGCGAACCGCGTCGCCGATAAAGCGATGACCATCCTGACGCTCGCCCTTCAAGGCAACGAAAACCGAGCCGGGCTTGACTTGGGTCGAATCGGTCACGATTTCACCGAAGCGGCTTTTGCCGCCGTTGCGGAGAAGCTTGCCACCGGTCGCCGCGAGAATTTCTGCTGCGCGCCATCCCATCCTCAGCCTTACGCGCTTAGCCGCTGCGCTTCTTCGCGTGCGACTTCCCGATCGTCGAAATGAATTTTTTTCGCGCCTAAAATTTGATAGTCCTCGTGCCCCTTGCCGGCGATCAGCACGAGATCGCCGGGACGCGCGACGCGAAGCGCGATGCGGATCGCCGCACGCCGATCCGCTTCAACGCAGTAACCGCCCGCGCTTTCGGATTTCGGATCTCGAGTTTGGAATTTTTTTATTCCCGTGCTCCGAATACCGGCTTCGATCTCGGCGATGATCGCGAGCGGATCTTCGCTCCGCGGATTGTCCGAAGTGAGCACCGCGAGGTCGCTCAAGCGACCGGCGATTTCGCCCATCAGCGGCCGTTTGCCGCGATCGCGATCCCCGCCGCAGCCGAACACGGCGATGAGCTTGCCTTGAGTCAGCGGTCGCACCGCGCCGAGAACCTTTTCCAGCGCGTCGGGCGAATGAGCGTAGTCGACTAGAATGGCGACACCGAGCCGGTTAGCTACTTTCTCCAGCCGTCCCGGCACGGCTTTAAGCTGCTCAATCCCGCGCGCCACTCTTTGCGGATCGAAACCCAAAGCGCTGCCGACGCCGACAGCACCTAGAATATTCTGCAAGTTCGCCGCGCCCACCAGGGAAGATTTGAATTCAATCCGCGCGTCGCGGGCTTGAATCGTGCCGCGAAGCCCGTTCACATCCTGCTCGATTCGCAACGGCCGCACGTCGGCCTTTTCGCCGTAGCTCCAGACGTCCAAGTCGGTGCCGCGGAGCCGGTCGATCAGTTGGCGGCCGTAGGGATCGTCGCTGTAAATCACCGCCGCTTTCTTCGCTTTGGAACTCTGTCGAAGATGCTCCGTGAAAAGTCGGCTCTTGGCGGAAAAGTAATCGTCCATGTCGCGGTGGTAGTCGAGATGATCGCGCGAAAGATTGGTAAACACGCCCACATCAAAAGCCAGTGCGCGCACCCGATCTTGAGCGAGCGCGTGCGATGAAACTTCCATCGCCACGGATTTGACGCCGGCTCGAACCATCTCGGCGAACATCGATTGCAGGTCGAGCGACTCCGGCGTCGTATGGTGCGACGGCGTTTCGTTGCCGCGGTAGCGATAGCTGATGGTGCCGATCACGCCGGGCTCCAGGCCCGCCGCTCGCAGTATCGATTCAACCAGATACGAAAGCGTGGTCTTGCCATTGGTTCCCGTGATGCCGACGAGGGTCAGCTTGGCGCTCGGATGAGCGAAGAAATGCGCCGCCCACAGGGCCAGCGCGCGGCGGGTATCTTCGACGCGAATCGCCGCAGGCGCGCGCGGCCAGTCGCCGCGACGAGAGAACACCACGGCCGTAGCACCCTGGCGAACCGCCGCGGCGATAAAGTCATGACCGTCAGTCTTTTCGCCAGGGACGGCAAAGAAAACCTGTCCGGCGCTGGCTTGGCGCGAATCGTAGGCAAGTCCGGTCACGTTTTGATTGAGATCGCCCTGCGCTTCCTCCACTGTGTCGATCGTCAAAAAATCCCTGACGAGCATCTTCTAGCCTTGCAGATTGAGCACGAGCACGCCGCCTTCGCTCCGCGAGCCGCCCGGCGCGGGAGACTGTTTGACGACATAGCCACTGCCCTGAAGACGCAGCTTCATTTTCAGGCTCTGTGCCTTTTCCAGCGCTTCGCGCAGGCTGAGCCCAAGGAAATCTGGGATCGCATTGCTGTTCGCTTCGACCGCATTCACCTCCGGCAGTTTTGTCGGACGCCGGATCGGTAGCTCAGACAGATTGGCGAGCGCCGGAATCGCCGCTGGCTTGGCCGGCGCGACCGCGAGACGGCGCAGCGCCGCCTGGGCAATATTGCGAAACACGGGCGCTGCGACCACACCGCCATAAACGTTCACTTCAGGCTCGTCGATCAACACCAGCGCGACCAGACGCGGATCGTTGGCAGGTACGAAACCGACGAACGATCCGACCCGCTTTTTCGCTGCGTAGCCGCCGTGCACTGGGTCGGCTTTTTGTGCCGTGCCGGTTTTGCCGGCGACTTCGAAGCCCTCGATATTTGCCATCACACCGGTGCCGCCCTCGCTGGTCACATCGCGCAACATGGAGGCCAAGAGCTTTGCGGTCTTCTCGGAAATCACGCGGCGCACCACGTGCGGCTGATTCTCGACCAACACGTCGCCCTGCGGGCTAACGATGCGCCGGGCGACATAGGGACGCATGAGAAAGCCACCGTTCGCGACCGCGCCGTAGGCCATCACAAGCTGGATCGGCGTCGCCGAGAGCCCTTGGCCGAAAGCGTGAGTTGCTAGATCGATGGCGGACCAGCTTTCGGGTTTGCGCACCAGCCCGCCGACTTCGCCGGGAACATCAATGCCGGTCTCGTGACCGAAGCCGAATTTTTCGATGTATTTATAATACCGGTCCTTCTTGAGCTTCTCGGCGACTTTAGTGAAGCCGATATTGCTCGACACCTGGAGAATTTTCGAAAAAGACAACCAGCCGTTGGGATGGGTGTCGTGGATGATCTTTCCGGCGTAGGGATACTTTCCCATCTCGCAATAGAAGAGATCGTCCTTCCCGACCACGCCTTCCTCGAGCGCGGCAGCCGCGAGGATCGTTTTAAAAGTCGATCCCGGTTCGAAGCTGTCGGTCACCGCTCGATCGCGCCGCTGCTCAGCCGATTCCTTGCCGTAGTTGTTGGGATCGAAGGACGGGTAGTTGGCCAAGGCCAAGATTTCTCCGGTGAACGGATCGGCGACAATCGCGACGCCCGCCTTGGCGCGGTATTTGGTGATCGAGGCCTCAAGTTCCTTTTCCGCGGCGTACTGAATCGACGTGTCGATCGTCAGATGCATGTCGCTTCCCGGCGGAATGTGCAGGTCTTCGACACCCTGCACCAGCACGCGCCGGCCGAGCGCGTCGCGTTCGGTGACCGAGGATCCGGTTTCGCCGCGAATGTATTCGTTGTACTTGAGTTCCACGCCTTCGAGACCTTCCGAGTCCCGACCGACAAAGCCGATCAGTTGCCCGGCCAGTTGCCCCTGTGGATAGTGGCGCTTCGGTTCGTAGAACATGCCGATGCCGTCGGCGTTCAGCGCCTGGATTTTTTCTGCCTCTGCGGAACTCACCTGGCGCTTGAGCCAGACGAACGGTTTTTCGCTGACGAGCCTTTGCTTGACCTCGGTGACGCGCATATTGAGAATTTTCGCCAGAGCGCGGCTGAGCGGCTCGGGATCTTCGACGCGATGCGGCCGGGCGTAAACCGATTGCGATTCCATGCTGAGCGCCAGCGGCTCGCCGCCTCGATCGAAGAGCGCGCCGCGCTTGGGCAGCACAATCCACTCCTTTAAATGTTGGCGCTGGCCGAGCTTCATGAGCTTTTCGCCCTGAAGCATCTGCAGTTGCACCGCCCGCGCGCCTACCGCAGCAAACAAAAGCAGAAAGAATATTTTCGCGACGGTGATACGCCGCTGATTGCGCTGCAAGGCTCTTCTCATGGGAGCACGATAATCTGACCTTTTTCCGGCGGCGTCATGCCCAGGCGGCGCTTGGCGAGCGCCTGCAAATTTTCCGGCGAAGTCATTTTGGCCAGGTCGATTTTGAGCTCGCGGTTTTCCTGCTCCAGTCGGTTCTGCAATTTGCTCGCGGTAGAAAGTACGTAGCCCATCTGCACCACCTGCAAGCGCAGCCAGACGTGCACGAGGACGGCGCCGACCAATGCCAGCGCTAAGAAAGCTCCGAGCGCGAGACGCCGGCGCGCGCCGGCGCGATCCGCCCGGGATGGGCGCTCACGTTTGCCGGCCGTCTTCTCATGCGCAGGCGCGCTTGCGGCAGCGTTCACAATTTTCCCCTGCTAGATTCGCTCCACGGCGCGGAGCTTCGCCGAGCGAGCGCGCGGATTCGCCTCGATTTCACCGCTCGACGGCACCACTGGTTTCTTGGTCAACAATTTCACCTTCTGGCTCCAGCCACACTGGCAGCGCAAAACCCGCGGCGGACACAGACAAGCGCGGCTCCATTTGCGAAAGGCCGTTTTCACCATGCGATCCTCCAGAGAATGAAACGAGATGATCGCCATTCTCCCCGCAGGCTCTAAAATTTCGTATCCCGCTTCGAGAAAGCGCTCGAGATGATCGAGCTCCCCGTTGACGGCGATACGCAAGGCCTGAAAAACTTGGGTCGCCGGATGATGCTCCCGCCGGCCGCGGCCTTTAATTAGCTCGATCAGCCACGCAAGCTCACCGGTCCTTTCGAACGGCCGGCTGCGCCGCTCTGAAACGATTGCCTGGGCCAAACGCCGCGCCCGCGGTTCCTCGCCGTAATCGCGAAAGATGCGCGCCAATTCCTCCGCCGGATAGGAATTCACGACCTCGCGCGCATCCAATGACTGGCGGCGATCCATGCGCATGTCGAGAGCCACGTCCGAACGGAAGCTAAAACCCCGCTCGGCGGAATCGATCTGATGGGATGAGACGCCCAAGTCCAAAATCGCTCCATCCACTCGCTGCCAACCGATGTCGCCGAGGACTTCACGAGCATCGGCGAAGCTCGCCTGGCGCGTGATCCAACGTCCCTCGAACCGCCGTAGGCGCTCGCCGGCCGCTGAAAGCGCTTCGTCATCCCGGTCCAAACCCAAGACCTGGCCATCCGGACTGCTGTCGATCAAAATCTGCTCGCTGTGCCCTCCGCCGCCGAGCGTACCATCGAGAAATCGTTTACCCGGGCCGGGAGAGAGCAGCGCCATCACCTCCGGCACCAGGACCGAAACATGAGCATACACAACTTAGTGACTGGTTCCGTCGCCCTCCCAGTCATCGTCGAAACTTTCGATCGCGTCTTCAAGAGACGTGTAATCTTCGAAGAACCGATCCATGCCAACGACCCGGAAAATGTCGCGCAAAAAAGGACTCATGCCGGCAAGCTTGAGATCGCCGTTCAGGTTGCGCAAGAGTTTCAGCCGCTCCAGCAGCAAGCCGATGCTCAGGTAATTGATATGATCCACCGACTTGAGATTGAGCACGACTTTGATTCTTTCTTTTTCGATCAACGACCCGATGGCATCCTTGATCCGGATCATCTCGCGGAAATCAATATCGCCCGCGAGGTCAATCACAGAAATATCCTGAATGGGTCTTCGCGCTAGCATTCCATTGGCTCCTTTTCTGGACTCGGGGACGATTACAGTCCCAAGTCGCCGAGAAAATCAGGATCTTGCATGAGCTTGTCTTCGGCTTCGACGAAAATCTTTTTCCACGCCTCGCGATCCCACACGCGAAATTTTTCCAGCGCTGAAACCAAAATCACATCGCGCTTGAGATCGGCGTATTTTCTCAGCACCGGCGGAATCAGAATGCGGCCGTGGCTGTCGAGACTGCATTCGCAGGCGGAGCCGAGATAATAATTTTGAAATCGCACCATGCGCGGATCGAATTTGGGCTTCTTGCGCACGTCTTCTTCAAAACGCAGCCAAGCGTCGATCGGATAAACGTCGAGACAGCGCTGACTATCGATCACGAAGTTGGTCATAACAATGCGCTCATCGCCCTTGCCCACCAGGACATCGCGGAATTTGGACGGGATGCTCAACCGCCCTTTGAGATCGAGAGTATGTTCAAAGCTGCCGCGAAACATGGTTTCGGAATTCCGGATATAACAAATGGATGCCTTTTATCCCACCTTTTCCCACTAAGCGCCACTTATAACTTGACCTCCTCTACCTGTCAACAAAAAAGAACAGAAACATTGAGCTTTTTGAGAGATTGAAGGCGGCTTTGTAGCGAACCGCCGCGTTGCCGGTGGACGTGAAAAAACCAGATAGGTTCCGCGCCGCCGAAACTCTTCAGCGTGGAGCGGAAATCACAAAATCAAAAAGCGTTGGAATTATAGCCCGGATTGATTCTGTTGAAAGTGAAGCCGGAGCGCCTGGCTGAGATTGACCGGTGCTGGTATAGAATGGGAGTCAAAATTTCGGGCTAAAGTGGATCGATAAGCCGGATTCTGTAGTAACCCACAAATGGGTCACAGCGATCATTCATCTAGGCCCGCGATTGCTCGTGGGCTCAAGCGATCTTACCCGAGGGCTATGGGCGGACGACCCGGCCCTCCTATTTGGTCTTGCTCCAGGTGGGGTTTGCCATGCGTTCGCCATCACTAGCGAACCGGTGAGCTCTTACCTCGCCATTTCAACCTTACCGGCCGCCGAGGCGGCAGGCGGTGTGTTTTCTGTGGTACTTTCCCCCGATCGCTCGGAGCCGCCGTTAACGGCCACCTTGTCCTTGGAGTCCGGACTTTCCTCGCCGCGTGCACAACACGAAGCGCGATCGCTTGATCCACTTTAGCCCGAAGATTTCCTTACCCGAGGCAGGTGAACAATACGCGAGCTCTCGAGTAGCCGCAACAACTATGCGTGCACTCGAAGCACATGACCATGGCGACGAGCTCGGTAAATCTGACGGACGCGCTGAAAAACCGACAAACGCAGTCTGCGTTATTCTGCGGCTGCCTTGACGTAAAGAATGCGCTGGCAGCTCGGGCAAAGATGGACTCTGTCGTTGCGGATGATCTCGTTCCATAACTGTGGCGGCAGATTCATGTAACAGCCCTGGCAAATACCGCTTGCGACTTCCACAACCGCGGTGCCGCCGCGCCGCGAGAAAATCAGCTCGTAACGCGAGATCAAATCACCGGTGACCTGAGACGCGATGCTCTTTCGGCGCGTGGCCGCCTCGGAAACTGCCGCATCGATACCGCTAATTTCCGTCTGTAGCTCGTCTTGTTTTTTCTGCCACTCGGCCTGCATCGCCGCCATCTCCGCTTCCTTCGTCTGAATCTGCGTTTTTACGGCGTCGACTTCCTGCATGACTTTGATTAGATCTTCCTCGAGCTCACCGTTGGTTTGCCGGATCAGCTCGATTTCGCGCTGTAGCGCTTGCAGCTCCTTGGCGTTTTTGATGCGGTTCATCCGCATCCGCTTGTCCATCGCTTTCTTGCCTTCGTCCTGAAAGTTTCGATCTTTCTCAACCCGTAGCTTTTCCTTCTCCGCGTAAACCGCGTTGAGTGCGTCGATCTCACCCTTTTTCGCCTGAATCTGCTTCTCCGTGACACGGAGCTCGTCGAGCAGGTTCTGTTTGCGTCCGGTTTGCTCTTTGATCTCGCGATCGACGGTTTGCAGCGAGGCCAAAATTTCGATCTGTGCTTGCAACTTACTGTCCCTCCAATCAAAAAAAAATGCACCCCTTGGGTGCATTTCTTCTGCTGAAAATTTAGCGGCGATCAATCGTTTCAGTCTTAATCTGTTCACTCCCAACCAGTGCCTTCTTATTTGTACTTATATGGATTTGCCGGTCTTGTCAAAGCCGAATCAGCGCAGCCGCAGGCGCTTCCAATGCCTGCATCGGGGGTGCGAAACCAGGGTGCCCTCATGGCCCGAACCGGCTGCCCGGCGCCGTGCGCGACTGGGTCGCCATGCGATTGGTCGTGCGCGCCAACTCACCGATCCAGGACATCAAATCACTCAAGCGAAGGCCGTTATCATCGGTTATTTCGGACCAGGGCCGACCCCTGCGGTAATCGTCGAAGATGCGCTTGATCGAGCCGCGGCCCAAATAGGAAAGACCGCGCAACGCAGCGTATTGCCCGTAGCCTAGGTTGAGCTGTTGGCGCTCCTGAAACACAGTCTGCGGGCTAGCGCGCAATTGATACGCGAGCGCTTCGACGATCGGCCGCTCGCCGCCCTGTTCGACAAACTGATTGATCGCTGCGATGCGCTTCAAAAGCTGCCGTTCGGATTTGGCCGCCGCCGTATCCAAAGCCTCAGCCGACGGCAGCATCTCTACACGACCGACACCGCCGTGATAATAACGGAGAGCTTCGGGCAAGAATTCGCGCAGTTGATGAATGCGAGTTTCATAGCCTGGATGCGTCGATAGAAATTCTGGCGGCGCGCTCTTGGTGCCTTCCTTTTTCTCCATTCGCTGCCAAAGATCGAGCGCGACCCGCGGATCGTAGCCGGCCTTGGCCATCAGGATGAGACCAATGTGGTCCGCTTCGCTTTCCTGGCCACGGCTAAAGGGCAACGCCAAGCCCACTCCCGCGCCGACCCCGTAAACTTGGAGCACCTGATTGGCCAGCGCCGGATTGCGACCCAACGCAACACCGAGCCCGACGCCGCCGAGTTGTAGCAGCATGTCCTGGCTCATGCGTTCCGCGGGGTGGCGCGCCAAAGCGTGAGCCACCTCGTGACCGAGCACGACCGCGAGTCCGGCTTCATCGCGCGCCGGTCCAAAGATGCCGGTATAAACCGCGACCTTGCCGCCCGGTACCGCGAAGGCATTCACGGTTTCGGGGTCGTTGATGACGCTGAACTCCCACTTGTATTCGGGCTTGTTGGCCGCGGCGGCAATGCGCTCGCCGACCTTGCGTACAATCCGCTCCGACTCGACGTCATGCGTGATCACGCTATCGCGCAAGATATGCCGGTAGGCATCGTCGCCGAGCGCGGTCTCTTGACCGTCCGAGACGAAGATCATCTGGCGCCGCCCGGTGTAAGGCGCAGTTGCGCAGCCGATGATGAATGCGAAGCAAACCAGCCAGGAGAAAAATTTCATGAGCTCGCCCTGAGCCTGCAATTCGCGCGGAGTCGACGACGGCCCATCGTATCGACGACCATTAAAGCTAAAGCCCGAGCTTTCCCGGATTCATAATATTGTTGGGATCGAGTAGGCGTTTGATCCCGCGCATCACTTCCAAACCGTAGCCGTGTTCTTCTTCCATCAGCGGCGCCAGCTTGATCCCGACGCCGTGGGTGTATTCCATCGAGCCACCCATGCGCTGTGCCAGACGCAACAAGTCTTCGATGGTTTCCTCCAACGCCAGTTGAGCATTGCGCACACTGCCTTCGTCGGCGGCCAAACGCATTGAAAACAACTCCGGCTGCACCCACAGGCCGCTTTCCTGCAGGCGCACACCGCGTTTCTCGAGAAGTCGCTGCGCCTCCCTTCTGAAAGCGATAACTTTCGAGCCGGGAAGCGCCACGTGAATCCAGTCTCGGTAAATGCCGTCGCGGCCGCGCTCGCGCCGTTGGCGGCGGTTCTGCGCGAAGCGGCGCGCGATTTCGTGACGCTCGCGCCAGAACTGCTCCGGCTCGGCGCGGTCGAGTGTTTTGCCTCCGGCGATGGCGCAAAGAGCAGCGGCGAGTTCTGCTTCTGCGGCGACGATTTTTTCGTTCCCTTCGAAAACCAGATACAACAAAGCGCCGGGATCGTGTTTTTCCTCATCGTCGCCGAAGTCGAGGAGCGCCGGCTGAATGCGCTGGCGAAACATGTTTTGAATCGCCGTGAAGCCCGCCTCGAACGATCCGAAGAGGAAGCCGCAAAAATATCGAGCTTCGGGTTTTGGAAAAATGCGCAAGGTCGCATCGGTGATCACGCCGAAGCAGCCCTCGCCGCCGATCAGCAGCGCATTGAGATCGATGCCCGCGGAATGCTTCGCGATTGGGCGGGTACGCATAGTTTCGCCGTTGGGCAACACCGCTTCCAACCCCAGCACCTGCTCGCCCATGGAACCGTAAATGCCGGCTCGATAGCCGACGCTGTTGGTCGAAATCGCACCGCCGACGGTGGCAACGGGAACGGTCCAGGGATCGTGGCCGAGAATAAATCCGGCTTCGCTGAGCCGCGCGTCTAAAGCCTCGAGCACGACCCCCGCCTGCGCGCGGACCGAGCGAGCGTCAATATCGACCTCGAGAATTTGATTCAGATCACGCAAGTCGACGGCAAGGCTCGGCCGTACTGAAATTGCGCCCCCCATTAGACCCGAGCCGCCACCAAAGGCTACCAGCGGAATTTTTTCCGAGTTCGCGAATTGGACGACGCGGCGCACTTCGTCGGTCGAGCGCGGCCTTACCGCGCAGAGCGGCGCGTGCAGATCAGGATGGTGATGCGGATGGAGGCGACCTTCGCTGAGCGCGTCCCAGGAAAGCTCGTCCAGGGTAGCCGGATCCGTCGCGATTCGCGCCGGGTCGATCACCGTGCCGAGTTTTTCCGAGATGGTGCTCATCGTTACAGCCCTTTTCTGGCTGCAAGCATATCGCAAAGCCGACGAGCACAAAAGCAGACCTGCGCAACGGCGCAGCTCGCGCGCCCAAATAAACTACAGGAGGGTGCCGCTCAGCAGAACCGCGGCGATAGAAAAATAGATCACGAGTCCGGTTACGTCCACCAGAGTCGCGACGAAGGGCGCCGACGCGCTGGCCGGGTCGAAACCGAGACCGCGCAAAATGAACGGCAGGATCGAGCCGGCGACCGAGCCCCACAGAACCACGCCGGTCAAACTGAACGCGACGGTGAGCGCAACGAGAAAATAATGATCGCCATAAGCGTTGAAGAGAAACTGCCAGAGGAGAATACGCACGAGACCGATGGACGCGAGAATAGTGCCGAGACCGAGACCAGTGATGATTTCGCGCCGGATCACGCGCCACCAATCGCGCAGTCGCACTTCGCCGAGCGCCATGGCACGAATGACGAGCGTGGTCGCCTGGGAGCCGGAGTTGCCGCCGCTGCTGATGATCAACGGCACAAACAGCGCGAGGACGACGGCGCGGGCAATCTCGGTTTCGAATTGTCCCATCGCCGTGGCGGTCAGCATTTCGCCGAGAAAAAGCGCGGCGAGCCAGCCTGCGCGCTTGCGGATCATGCGCGGCAGCGGCACCTGCAGATACGGGCCTTCGAGGGTCTCGACCGCGCCGAGTTTTTGGATGTCTTCGGTCGCTTCTTCCTGGACGACGTCGACGATGTCGTTGACGTTGACCACACCTTTGATGCAGCCCTGGGAATCGACGACCGGCATCATCAATAAGTGATGCCGCATGAAAAGCTGGCTCAGCGCTTCCTGGTCGAGATCCTCGGGCGCCGTAATCACGTCCGTGCGCATCATGTCTCGCACCCGCTTGTCGCCCGGCGCTACTAGCAGGTCGCGAAAGGAGACCACGCCGTGAAGGTGCTCCTGCGCATCAACCACGAAAACGTAGTACACCGTTTTCTCGCGCATGCGCGCATCCTTGCGCAGATAGCTGATCGCCTCGTCGACGGTCATGTCCGCGCGCAAACGCGAGTAGCGCGTGTTCATCAGACCGCCGGCTTCGTCCTCGGCATAGTCGAGCAGCCCTTTCACTTCTCGGCTGGTCTGATCGTCGAGCAGCGACAACATCACTTCGCGCTCTTCGGCGGGCGCCTCTTGAATCACGTCGGCGGCGTCGTCCGGCGCCAGCAGACGCATCCACAGACGGCGCTCGCCCGAAGGCAGCGCCAAAAGCAATTCCGCGCGATCGCGCGAGCTTAACTGTAAGAAAAAATCGTCCGCCGTATCGCGCCTGAGAAATTCAAATCCTTCCACCCGTTCCTCCAGCGAAAGCACCGGCCAGGCGTCGTACAATTCCGCAGGTGTGAAGTTTTTTTCTGCCATGACGAAGTCGTCCCTGCGCAAGCGATCGAACTTCACATTCGTAGCACATCGCCCCGAGGCTGCAAACCCGCAGGAAGGCAAAAGGGAGGATTAAGGGAAACTTAACTCACGGCGAAACAATTCGTCCCAGCATCGGCGAAAAGCAAAACGGCGGCAGCTAAGAACTGCCCGGCCATTTGTAGATTGACATCCGTGTTCACCCGCTGTTTGTGCCGCAGGCTGGTGCAGGGTAAGGTCCGAAAAATATGCTGGCTATTCTTCTCGGTCTATTCAGCTCCTTTTGGTTCGCCGCTTCGATGGTGGCGATCAATCGGGGAGTGCTTTCTGTCGACTATTTCCGCGGGCTGCTAATGAATCTCGGTGTCAACGCGCTGTTTCTCTGGCTCTACGTTTTTCTTTTCATCCATCGACTGGATCTCCGGCAATCGGCTTATCTGTTGTTTGTCGTGGTCGGCATTTTTGTCCCGGGATGCGCGCGCTATTTTATTTTCAAGGGTATGGAACGGCTCGGCGCTTCGATCTCTTCCTGCCTGACGAACAGTACGCCGCTCTTCGCCACGGCATTCGCGGTTTTTTTTCTACGTGAACGGCCCAGCGCTACCAATCTCCTCGGCACCCTTTCGATTGTTGCCGGCATCGTCTGGCTTTCCTGGCGCGGCGCGGCGAAGACCTGGCGCACGCGCGATCTCCTGTTTCCTCTCGCCGCCGCCTTCCTGTTCGCCGCGCGCGACAACCTGGTGCGCATCGGCGTCGTTCAGGTTCATGCGCCGATCTTGGGCGCGGCCATCGCCGCCACCACATCATTCATAACCATGACGCTCATGTATCTCGCCTTTGAAGAAAAAAAACCGCTGGCGTCATCGGCCCCGCGCGGCTTGAAGTTTTTCGCCGCCGCCGGCTTCATGAACTTTCTCTCCTACGCCTTGGCTTTCACCGCGCTCAGCATGGAACGGGTGTCGATCATCTCGCCGCTGATCAACGGCTCGTCGCTTTTCGTCCTGCCGCTCTCGGCGCTGTTTCTTCACGACGTCGAGCAATTGACCGCGCGAAAAATCGGCGCGGTGCTGCTAGTGATCCTCGGAGTGCTGTTAATTTCCTGGGAAAAAATGTAGAGAGCCGAAACGACCCGCGCTCAGTGCAAGGTAGGCCCGCGGTCGTCCTTGCCGCCGGTGTGAATCTGGAAGCGCCTCTTCAGCCGGGCGAGGCGGCGGCGGTCGAGATAATCCTTGAAGCGTTCCCAAGGATTGAAGGCGTTGAATCCACGCAGGTAAATATAGCCGAAGACCATGCCGCCGAGATGGGCGAGATGCGCGATGCCGCTCTGACCCGCGCTAAATGAGGAATAGAGCGCGATGGCGCCGATGATCCAGACGAAGTGCTTCATCTTGATCGGAAAAAGAAAATAAAAATAGATGATGCGATCAGGGTAAATCAGACCATAGGCGAGAAGAATGCCGTAGACGCCAGCCGAAGCGCCGATGCTTGGTCCCATCTGGTTGGGCAGAAAAATCGTGTTGAGAATGCCGCCGCCGACCACCGTGAGGAAATAGTAGCGCAGAAAAAAATTGGTGCCCCAACGCCGCTCCAGATCGCAGCCGAACATCCACACGGCCAGCATGTTGAAAAGTATGTGAAACAGCCCGCCGTGCAGAAATTGGTAGGTGAACAACTGCCAGACATAAAACTCGTGCAGCACCAAGGGCGGCACCAAACCAAAATAGAACTCCAACCGATATCCGGTGGCGGTGCCGAGGACCGCTTGCAGGACGAAAACCGCGGTGTTGGCGATCAGCAGTAACTTGACTGCAGGGGTCACCACGCCGGGCCCGGACATCATTTGCCGCGTCTGGTATTGCACAGAAAATCAGTCTAGCCGTTCGCCGGGATCGTTTAAAGACAAAAGCTCTTTTTATCCACCGAGGTAGGCCTGACGCACCAGATCGTTGCCGGCGAGTTCCTTGGCCGTGCCCTGCAAAATCACCTCGCCGGTTTCCAGCACGTAACCGCGGTGCGAGATCGCCAGCGCCATAGCGGCGTTTTGCTCCACCAGCAAAACTGTCACGCCGGCCTGGTTAATCGTGCGGATGGTTTCCAGGATCTGCTCGACAATCTTCGGCGCGAGCCCCATCGACGGCTCATCGAGCAACAAGAGCTTGGGCTTGGCCATAAGCGCGCGGCCGATGGCGAGCATCTGCTGCTCGCCGCCGGAAAGCGTCCCGGCGTATTGCTTCTGGCGCTCCTTCAAGCGTGGGAAGAGTTGAAACGCCAAGTCCAGCTCCGGCGCGAGCGCGGATTTGGGCCGCGCGTAGCCGCCGATCTTGAGATTCTCCAAAACCGTGAAACGCGGAAAAACTTTTCGCCCCTCCGGCACGTGGGCCACGCCGCGCCGGACGATTTCATCGGCGCTGATTTTGTGCAGCAACTTCCCTTCGAGTTCGATCGTCCCGCGCTCGGGATGGAGCAAGCCGGAAAGCGTGTTGAGTGTGGTGGTTTTGCCGGCGCCGTTGGCCCCGAGCAAGGTGACCAGCTCGCCGCGCTCGACCGCGAAAGAAACGCCCTTCAGCGCGTGGATGGCGCCGTAATAAACATGCAGGGCGCTAACTTTGAGCATTCTCCATCCAGGTGCCCTGGCCGAGGTAGGCTTCGATCACGCGCGGGTTGCGGCGCACTTCATCGGGACAGCCTTCGGCGATCTTTTCGCCATAGTCGAGCACGTGCACGCGATGCGAGATGCCCATCACGACTCTCATGTTGTGCTCGATCAAGAGAATTGCCTTGACATGCTGGCCGATCAACTCGCGAAAGAGCGCCATGAGCGACTGCGCTTCCCGGCTGTTCATGCCGGCAGTCGGTTCATCGAGCAACAAAATCTCCGGCGCAGCGGCGAGAGCTCGGGCGATTTCCAGCCGGCGCTGCTCGCCGTAGGAAAGGCGATGCGCCCACTCGTTTTCCCGGCCTTTCAATCCGGCGAGCTCGATCAGCTCGAGCGCGCGGCAGCGCGCTTCCTGTTCCTGACGTTTGAAATGCGGCGAGCTCAAGAAAATCGCCGGCAGGCTCGTCCGCAGGCGCGTGTGCATGCCCACCAGCACATTGTCCAAAACGGTCATATGCGCAAACAGCCGGATGTTCTGAAAAGTCCGGCTGATCCCCGCCGCGGTAATTTTTTCCGGCTTGAGTCCGACCAGCGAGCGCTCCTGAAAGCGAATCTCACCCTGATCGGGCCGATAGAGGCCGGTCAAGGTGTTGAACAAGGTGGTTTTGCCGGCGCCGTTGGGACCGATCAACGATGCGATCGTGCCCTGTTCCAGTTCCAGGCTCACATTGGCGAGCGCTTGCAGACCGCCGAAGCGTTTCGACACCGAGCGCAACTCGAGCAGAGCCATCTACTTCCTTTGCGCTCCGCCCGGCGGCAGCACGCCCTGAGGGCGAAAAATCATCATCACGATCAAAATCAAACCAAACACCATGCGCTCGTATTTCGCCGGCTCGAACTGTACCGGCAACTGCGCGAGCGGATAGCTGCCGAGCAGAGGAATCGACAAGATCGCGCCGGATTGGCGCAGCCCGTTCAACCAGATCGAAAGTCCCTTCAGCAACTGCAAATTGAGAATCGTCACCCCGGTGGCGCCAAGAACCGCGCCCGGGATCGATCCCATGCCGCCGAGGATCACCATCGCCAGAACGCCGATGGACTCCATGAACGTGAAGCTTTCGGGATTGATGAACACCTGCTTGGCGGCAAACAACACGCCGACGGCGGCGGCAAAGGACGCGCCAACGGCGAAAGCCAGGAGCTTCATGCGCACCACCGGCACGCCCATCGCCGCGGCGGCGATCTCGTCTTCGCGGATCGCCTTCCAGGCGCGGCCGACCCGGGAATTTTCCAACTGCCGGGTGACCCAGATGATGACGCCGACCAGAAACAGGATCAAAAAATAAAAATACAAAGGATAAAGCTTGGCATCGGAAACGTCAGCGCCGAAAAATTCAAGGAGCGGCCGGAAAAACAACGGCGGCTTGGTGATCGGCGAGATGCCGCGCGGGCCGTTGGTGAGATTGATCGGCTTGTCGAGATTGTTCACCAACGCGCGCACCACTTCCGCAAAACCCAGGGTGACGATGGCGAGATAATCGCCGCGCAGCCGCATCACCGGCAGTCCAAGCAGCACGCCGGTCAGAGCGCCGACGACGATGCTGAACACCAGGAAAACAAAAAACCAGTTGGGCGAAAGCGGAAAAAAATTGCCGCCGATGAAAGCGTTGGCCTGGGGTGAGCCGAAGATCGCCCAGAGATAGGCGCCGATGGCATAGAAAGCGACAAAACCGAGATTGAGTAAACCGACGAAGCCGACGACGATGTTGAGGCCCAGCGCCAGCGCGACGAAGATGCCGATCTGGATCGCGACTTCCAGATAGTAGCCGTTTCCCCAACCCAGCACCGGAAACAAAACCAGCAGCAGGAGCGCGCCGAGAGAAATTTTGAGCCGGCGCGGCGCCGGCACGTAGTAGAGCAGAAAGAGTCCCGCTTCGACTAATAGGAAGGCCAACACGGACTGAGGGAAGAAGTGAGCCAACGTGCAACTGACTGCGACGTACAGGCAGAGAGCCAGACCGGCGAGGGATCGCTTCACGCTTTGCTCTCCCGCACCGTCTCGCCCAGCAAACCTTTCGGCCGAAAGATCAGAATCAGGATCAAGACGAGGAAGGCGACTACGTCTTTGTACTCGGCGCCGAAAGCGCCGTCGGTAAGAATCGAAAGATACGACGCGGCGAAAGCCTCGAGCAGGCCAAGCATCATGCCGCCGACCATGGCGCCAGGAATATTGCCAATACCGCCGAGCACGGCCGCGGTGAACGCTTTCATGCCCGGGATGAATCCCGTGTACGGATTGACCAAGCTGTAGTGAATGCCGAAAAGCACACCGGCGAGGCCGCCGAGCGCGCCGCCGACGAAAAACGTCAAGGCGATCACCCGATTGACCGCCACGCCCATCAGCGACGCCGTGTCCGGATCCTGCGCCACCGCGCGAATGGCCATGCCGAGACGGGTCCGATTCACGAAGAAGTGAAGTCCCGCAAGCGTAATCAGCGCCATCACAATGACCAGCATCGACTTCACCGGGATGACGAGATTTTCGGTAAGCGGCACGGTGCGCTCGAGAAAATCCAGTGTCGGATAGTTGAGATAAAACGTGTTGCGCCAAAGGCTCTCGAAAAGCCGCAAGCCATCCTGAAGAAAAAAAGACGCTCCGATCGCCGAGATCAACGCCACCAGACGCGGCCCGCCGAGCAGCGGGCGATACGCGATCCGCTCGAGCGCCATAGCAGCCAGGCCGCTGATCACCATGCCACTCACGATCACCAGAGTCAGAACTAGCGCCGGATGCATCGCGGAGAGGTAGCCCGCGCTTTGAAGCATCAAAAAAACTTCGACGCCGACGAAGGAGCCGAGCACGAAGATCTCACTGTGCGCAAAGTTGATAAACTCGAGCACGCCGTAAACCATCGTGTAGCCGAGCGCGATCAGCGCGTACATGAATCCCAGAACGATGCCGTCCAGGATGACTTGAGGAAGAATTTCGAGCGCGAGGTCCAAACCAGCGAAGACCCTTTAAAGTTGCCGCATGCTAACAAATAGTTTTCGCTGTCGCCACTCTTAGCGGCAAATCTCCGCTGGCCGCTCAGATGTCTCGTCACCCATACCAGCGACACGCGCGAGATAATTTGGAAACCGGCGCCGATCGCGTATAATGTTCGCGCCTGGGAATCGACCATGCCCGACGTTGTCTCGACCGAAAGCCTGGCTCTGCCGTCGTGGAGCTGCAAAATCAAAAGAGCCGCGTGGATCGGCTTGGCGGTGGTCGGTTTTCTCGTCGCGCTCGTTCTCGTCGTGCCTCATTTTATCGATCTCGGCCTGTTCAAGCGCACCTATCTCCCGCGGGTCGAAGAAGCGCTCAACCGGCGGCTCGATGTCGGTGAGGTGCGCCTGAGCCTGGTGCCGACGCCGTCGATCCGTCTGTCGAACCTAAAAGTTTTCGACGCGTCGGCCTACTCGGAAAATACATTTTTTGCCGCCGAGCAGGTGCGCCTGCGGCTGAAGCTCTGGCCGCTTCTGCGGGGTCATTTTGAAGTCACCGAGCTATTACTCGAGAAGCCCGTGTTCAATCTATTGAAGCAGCCCGACGGAACATTCAACTATTCCGACATCGCTACCAAAAAACCCGCCGAAGGTGCGCGCCGGGAAACGCGCCGGAAATCCGAGTCGGTGAAGCCCGCGGAAGCCGCAGCCGTGCCAATCCTGATTCCGCAAAACATCAGCATCAGCGGCGGCCAAGTAAATATTCTCACCCGTGGGCGTGCGCCGACTCAAATCAAAGGTATCGATCTTTCGCTCAAGGAATTCTCCGCCGACTCGCCCTTTCCCTTCAGCGCGTCGTTCGCTTATCCGGGGCTGAAAACCGTGTCGCTGGAAGGCAAGCTCGATTACCAGGAAGAAAAATCCGTGCTCGAGCTCAAGAACAACCGGTTGAAGGTCCACGACCTCAGCTTGCCCGTCGAAGGCGCAATCCATAATCCGTTCACGTCGCCGCGGATTAATTTGAACCTCAAGGGCGATTCCATCGACGCCGGCAAAATTTTCCAGGTTCTGTCGGTTTTCAGCCTGGCGCCGCGCGACACGGAAATCTCCGGGCCGATGAACCTCAACCTGAGCGTCAGCGGCCCGTCCAACAATCTGGTGACCCAGGTTCGTGGTTTGTTCAAGGACGTGAAAGTGAACGGCAAGCGCGCGGTCAAGGGCAACCTGAGCGGCGAAGTCCTTCTGCGACTGCCTCTCAGCAGCAGTGGCCCGGCCACCAAACGCCTGCAAGGCAACGGCAAACTCACCGCCCGCGACGGCGAATTGACCAACGTGGACCTGATCAGAAAAATCGAGCGGGTCACCGGCATGATCGGGCTGTCGAAGGATGAGCGCCGTCAGGCCACGACGTTCAAAACTCTCGACGCCGATTTCATCCTCGGCAGCGGCTCCGCGGAATTCACCCGGCTTTATCTGGTCAACCCGCAAATCGAAGTCAACGGCACCGGCACCATGACTCTAGAACAGCCCAATCTCGATCTCGCCCTGACCACGGCACTCGCGCCCCAGGCCTCCGCGCGCGCGGCGCGCGCCAAAGTCGCGACTTTTTTTCGCGACAAGCAAGGCCGGGTCGTTGTGCCGCTCAAAGTCAGCGGGCCGGTGGAAAATCCTTCGGTGAATTTGAATACGGAGAAGCTCGTCGAGACCGGCGTGCCGCAGAACGCCGAGAAAGGCCTTGGCGCCTTCTTCAAGCGGCTCTTCCGCAGCCGCTGAGCGGCTCACGCGCGAGCCTGCGGCGGGCTCAGGCGAGCGATGAGCGCCTGCAAATTTTTCCCGTGCAAACCTTCGGCTATCGACTGCTCCACATCGAGCAGCAGATCGTTGATCTCCGTTTCTTCCGGGTTCCGATCCAGGGGCATTTTGACTTTCCGTCCCGCATTGCGCACGCAGTCCAGGATTTCTTTGATGCTGATGGTTTCGGGATCGCGTCCGAGCACGAACGTTTCCTCATCGGCGAGGGGCAAGACCAATTTGGTTTGCGTGAACATGTCGAGCAATTCCTTGGTGATCCCGGCGGGAAGCCGCAGCCGCGCGGCCAGTTCCGAAACGTCGAGAGGGTCCAGACCATGATAAAAATTCCGCCCGATCAGGAGCATCATGTGTAACGCCAGCTTTTCGCGCCCCGCCGGGCTCTGCGCCAAGAGATCCCGCTCGCCCTGGAAATAACGCACATGCTGATGGGCGTAACTCACCTGCGCGCCGAGCAGGACGATTACCCAGCCAATGTGCAGCCAGAGAAGAAACAGCAAGAGGATGGCGAAGCTCGAATAGATGACGTAGTAGCGCGTCGATGACGCGACGAACACCGCAAAGCCCCAGCCGACGCTCTGCCAGAGCAGCGCGGCGACCAAACCGCCCACCGCCGCCGAACGAATCTTGACTCGGGTGTTCGGAATGAAAATGTAGACGAACGTGAACGCGCCCCACAAAGTGAGATAGGGCACAAGGCGGAGCAGCACGAGAATCACGGTACCGAGGGCCTGGAGCGACATGAACGCATGCACGATGGCGTTGTTTTGCAGGGTCGCGGTGATCGTCACGGCGGCGAAAACCAGCACCGGACCCACGAGAATTGCGCTCAAATAATCGCTAACCCGGCGCGCCAGCTTGCGCGGCGCCTTGACCCGCCAGATGTGGTTAAAGGATTCTTCGATCGTGCCCATGAGCGACACAACCGTAAAGAATAGAGTGATAAAGCCGACGCTACCCAGTGCGCTCGCGCTCATTTTGTCGACGAAGCTGATCAAGTACTGGGTGATTTCCTGCCCTTTTTCGCCCAGCGGCGAAAGCGCCTCGGCCAGGGCCGGCTCCATGCGATTGTGCACGCCGAAGGCCTTGAGCATAGAAAACACCACGGCGAGAAACGGCGCCAGCGATAATAGCGTCTTGAACGCCAGAGCCATCGCCTGAAGCTTCAACAGATTGCGGAAAAAATCGCGGCCGGCGATGACCGCGATGCGTAGCGCGAGGTGCAGCCCGCGCCTAAAACGCGTGAGCCCCGAAAGCTCGGCGTCGAGAACGTCGTCGAAACCTTTTTTGAGATCCTGCAGCGACCGTTTTCGTTCTGGTATGCTCATGGCCGTCTGGTTTTTCGTCAGTTGGCTCCCGAAAAACCAGCTCGGACTTTATCAGCTTTGCGCGCGGTCGAAAAGGAATGAATCGCCGTGCGCAGCCGCTGGCAATTGCGCAAAGGCGCGGTGAAACAGGTCTCAATGACACACCCGCCGTCGTTACGTAGCAGCGATAGATGTTTCGCCAGGCTGCTGAACAACTCTCCATTGACAAATTCCGCGGCGGATCGTTATGCTGCGCTCGTTTTATTTGGGCTCCACGGAGAAACCTCACGTCCACAACGAACTCGGACCCGGCTAATCATCTGCGCCGCGAGCTTCGCCTTCCGGCGCTGATCGCGCTCACATTTTTTTGCGTTGCCGGCGGCGCCTACGGCCTGGAAGACGCGGTCGGCGCCGGCGGTCCCGCCGTGGCGCTCGCCGGCATTTTGATTCTTCCCTGGCTGTGGAGCCTACCTACCGCGCTCATGACCGCGGAGCTTTCCGCCGCCATGCCCGAGGACAGCGGTTATGTGGTCTGGGTGGAGCGCGCCTTCGGCCGTTTCTGGGGCTTTCAGGAAGGCTGGCTGAGCTGGCTTTGCAGCTTTGCCGACAACGCGCTCTACCCCGTGATGTTTCTCGATTATCTGGTTTATTTGCGCGGCGACATGAGCCCTGGAGAGCGCTGGTTGATCGGTGCAGCGTTGATCGCCGTGATCACCTGGATGAACGTGCGTGGCATTCGCCTGGTCGGCGCGAGTTTGATTGTTTTTACCTTCATCGTGCTTGCGCCGTTCGTGGCGCTGATTGTCTTCGGCGCGCCGCAGGTCCAACCGGCGCGATGGTTCGAGCACAGCCGCGACATTGACTGGGCGCTGCTGCTCAGCACCCTGCTTTGGAATACCTCAGGCTGGGACAATGCCGGCTGCTGCGCCGCCGAAGTGGTCAACCCGGCGAGAAGTTTTCCCCGGGCCATGATCGTCAGCGTCATCCTGGTGACCGCAGTTTATCTTTTCCCCCTAGCCGTCGGTGTCGGTGTTGCCGGCGATTGGTCCGCCTGGAAGGAAGGCTACTTTCCCCAAGTCGCGGCGCAAATCGGCGGATCGTGGCTCGGGATCGCGCTGACCCTGGCCGGTTTGGTGAGCGCGGCGGGAATGCTCAACGCGCTTCTCTGCACCTCGGCGCGCGTGCCCTACGCCATGGCCGAGCGCGGCCTGCTGCCGAGGCCGCTGCAGCAGTTGCATCGCCAGCACGGCACGCCGTGGGCGGCGATTGCGCTCAACAGTATCGGCATCGCGGCGCTGATTCCGTTTTCCTTTCAGGATCTGATCGAGCTCGACATGTTGCTTTACGCCGCGGCGCTGATTCTCGAATTTGCCGCGCTGATCTGGCTGCGCGTGAGTCAACCTGATATGCCGCGTCCCTTTCGCGTGCCTTTCGATCTGACCGGCGTGATCATCGCGAGCGCACCGCCCATCGCCCTCTGCATTCTCAGCATGGCGCTTGCCAATCGCGTTACGTGGTACGTCGGCGCCATCGGCCTTGCCGTTGGGCTTCTCGTCTATGCTTGTCGCGCGAAAATGGCGGCGCCGAGCGCGCGCGAAGAATTGAGTGCTATTTCCAGCGAAGGCGAGCTCGATTGATCAGGCAAATCCTGTGGCCGTGCCACAATTGGGGCAAGTGCGCCACTCGGCGTTGATCGCGTAGCCGCACTTGGAGCAATGGTGGCGCGCAATGATGCGCGTCGGCGACTCCTGCAAGGTTTGCGGCTCGGACCAGTAGACACCGGAAAAAAGACTGGTCTTGCAGGTGGTCGTGACTACGGCACCCGCGCGGTTTCGATAGGTCACGTCATAGTGTCGCTCGTTCTTCTCGAAAAACCAACCGCGCGCGAAGGGATTCCAGCGAATCGAAATGACCCATCCGCCGCGCGCTCCCACTTCGTCTTTGATGCGTTCTTTGTCGATGAAGTGCATGAGAATGCGAAGCGCGACAACGGCGGCAATCGCAATGGGCAGAAAATAAAATTTCATCGGTAAGGCGGGCAAAGGAAGAAACGATCAAGGTTTGTAGATACGGTTAATGAAGCCTTCTTTTTCCAACTCCAGAACCAAACTGTCGTCGACGATATCATCCACTTTCAACGTGCTGCCGGGTTTTCGCGCCACCGCTTCCTTTACCTGTGCGTCCATACCCTCGCGGTTGACGAGCGGCACCTGCTCGAACAGCTTGCTGCTCGATTGGTAAGCAGCTTCAAGATAGGCCTCGTTATTCTGACGCGAGTACTTGGCAAATATCTTCTTGCTCTCTTCCTTGTGGGTCTTGTAGAACTGTGTCGCCTCGATCAGCGCCATCAGTAGACGCTTCATAGTGTCGCGATTATTCTTGAGATAGATTTTCGACGTCGTCGGACAAACGTAGGGAAAAGCAAAGCCCTTGGGAAAATCCGCGGTGCTGATCAGCACGCGGTGCGGCATTCCCTGCGCCAGATGGATCGTGCCGGGCGGCGACGGGAAAGCGGCGATGCGCCCGGTGCGAAAGGCCACCGCTCTCTCGGTTGAACCGCCGACTTGAAGAATGGCGACGTCCTTGTCCGGCTCGAGCTTCAGTTCCTTCAGCAGCACGCGCGCCGCCACGTCCGAAGAACTGCCGACTCGGCTGATGCCCACGCTCTTGCCCTTGAGCTGCTGCGCCGAGCGGATCGACTCGTGCACGATCAATTCGTAGGGAAGCGTGTTGATGAAACAACCCACCGCCACCACGTTGGCGCCACCCACCGCGGCGTTGGCGGTGGCGCCGCCGGAAATATTTCCCACGGCGACCGAACCGGAGACCACGGCGGCAATCGTCGTCGTCGACGATGGAATATAGATCAGCTCGACGTCCAGGCCGTACTTCTTGTAGAGCTGCTTTTCCTTGGCGATGTACCAGTTGGCGTTGGGCGAATCGACCGAGCTGAACGCAATAGTCTGCTGCGCGTGCGCGGGATGGGACAAAAGCGCAAGCAAGCCGGCGAACCCGATCGAAATCCAGCGCTGCTTGGCGTGAAACATGAGCGGGTTAGTTTTCCGATTTCTTCAGCATCTGTTCGTAGCCGAGCTTCTCCAGCATCTCGAGCCCCGAATAGCCTTTGCGAATGCCGTCGGCCATCTCCTGCTCTTTCTGATAAATCGCTTCAGCCGCCGGAACGACTTCCTGTTCTTTTTCCTTGGCGATAATCACCACGCCGCTGCCGTCGGCAATCACCAGATCGCCGGGATAGCACTGCACGCCGGCGAACTGAATTTCCTGATTGAACGATTCCTGCACCACGCGGCCGCGCGCCGTCATGGGGACCGCGCCGCGCGCGTAAACCGGAAACTGCAGTTCACGCGCTTCGTCGACGTCGCGCGATGCGCCGTCGATCACCACGCCGCTCAGGCCTTTCAGTTTCGCCGAAAGCGCGAGCAGCCCTCCCCAGCAGGAAAATTCCAGCTTACCGCCGTTGTCGATGACGATGATGTCGCCCGGCTGCGCCGCTTCGATGGGCGCGGTGCCGAGATGTTGTTTGGGCTGCTCCAACCCGGCCGGTTTGATCTTTATCGTCACGGCACGGCCGACGATGCGTGGGCATGGCCAGAGCGGCCGCACGCCCCAGGTTGCGCCCTTCAAATTCAAACTATCGAGCGCATCCGATACTGCGCAGGTATCGAGCTTGGCCAGTCGTTCGATGATCGGTTCACGCGCCATCTAAAGTCGTCTTTCTAGAAGTAAGTTTCCACGCAGCGCACGAAGGGTCGGTAAATTCTTCTTCAAAACTTCGTGCTCTTCGTGTCCTTCGTGGTGAATTTCTCTTTACGCGATTTATCTCCGCCCCTGTCGGATGGACACATAGGTCCGCCCTTACCATCTTGCTCACATCCAGTACGCGAACCCCATTCCGCAGCCGGTTGCCGCCGGCGAGCGATACGTCGTCACATATTCGAAATATTTTAATTCGCGATTTTCCATCGCGCCGGCCAGCGCCACCCAGTTGAGAATCTCCGACGTACCGCCGCGCAACTTCTCGCGCGGCAAACGAAATAGCATTTCCGGCCTTTTGTTTTTCAAGCCGTCGATCACCATCGCGTCGATTTCCTCGTCGATGACCACGTGGCTCAAGCCGCCCGAAGCCAGCAAGGCCACGCGCTTGTCGCTGTTCCACGACTCGATCGCCTTGCGCACCGCTTTGCCGAATTCGTAACAGCGCTTCGGAGTCGGCTGGTTCGGCGGATAGTAGGTGTTGACCATCACCGGAACCATCGGCAGCGTTCCGCCGGGAAGAATGCGCCGGTAAAGAAAGCTGAATGCATGGCCGACGCCGATCTCTTCGCGCAGTTTGTTGCAGCGCGTAATATCGAACTCGGCGTCGACCAGCGCGCGGATCAAATGATTCGCCAGATCCTGGGCGGTTTCGTATTCCGGCGCGGTATCCGCCCAACCTCGCCGCTCGGCGTCCTTCCATCCGGCCGGGCGATGCCCGTTGTCTTTGACCACCGGTAGCGACTTGCCGTGGTAGATCGCAAACATCGGCATATTCTCGTCGTGAAACTGTTCCTGTTGATCGTCGCCGAAAACCACTGCCATGTCGGCCTTGGCATTTTGCAGTGCCGCGCCTAAATCGGCGACTGCTTTGAGACAGGCTTCATCGCGCTCGCGAAATTTTTCGGGGGTCAATTCAGCACCCAGGCCCGGCTTGGCCTTTTTGAGCAAGGTAGGATAGTCCAGCCGCGGATCGGTCTCGTCCTTTTTCAGGAGGTAATCCCAATCCTTAGCGCGGATGCTGAGTTGCGGGCTGTGCGATGTGCCGATGCCGATGACGACTTGTGCCATGACCCGTTCCTCCGTGCCTCGGACAAACGATCTGTTCGAGTCTCTACCGAGAAACCGCCGGCAGTGCAAGTTGGAACGGGACCGCGAGGAGCAGTCCGACGGGCTATCTTTTTTTCGGCACGAGGATTTCTTTCAACTGCGCGACCATCGCGGGCTTAAGATCGTAAAGACTTCCCAGCGACTTGGCGATCGTCGGTCCGTCCACCGGATCCACGTCGAGCTGAGATTTCTTGGCTTCGGCAATCAGCTCGGGATCTTTGAAGGTGCGCATAAAAGCGCGCTGAAGGAGCTCGAGCCGATCTTTTGCCATGCCCGGCGGCACGGAAAACGGAAACTGCGCCACATGCACGCTGTCGGCGACCTTGATCAGCTCGCGCGCCTCGTCGGTTTTGGCGTAGTTGATCGCCAGCGGAATGCTTTTGTGCCGTGGGTCCGATTTGAGCGACGTTTGCAACACCGGCACGATTTTCTTGCTTTCGTAGGCGCTGCGCCAGACGGTCTCCACCGTACCCCAGGAGCCACAGTAGCCGTCGACTTCGCCCGACTCCACCGCCAGACGCGCATCCGCGCCGCCCTTGTAGCCGTCGACCACGTCCATCGGCAGATTGAGCGCGACTTTGAGAATTTTCGGGATGTCCGACGTGCTCGTGCCCGGCCCAATGGTGGAAATTTTTTGCGGACGTTTGGCGTTGATCCAGTCGTCCATCTTGGTGATACCGCTTTGCTGGTTGAACGTGCACACGGTGTCGTAGGGACTGGGAATGCCGAGATAGCCGAACTTGCGGCCGTCGAACTGGGCCGCTTCGTTGCCCATGATCTGCTGCAGCACCAGCGGCGATGCCCAAGCGCCGATGGTGAGGCCGTCAGGTTTCACCCGGTTATAAAGATGATTGGCGGCGATCAAGCCGCCGGCCCCGGTCATGTTTTCGACCACGCGCGTCGGATTTCCCGGCAGATAGCGGCCGATGTAGCGCGCCAGCACCCGCGCGTAGAGATCAAAGGAGCCGCCGGGCGAATAACCGACGACAATCGTCAACGTCTTGTCTTTGTAGAAATCCTGCGCCGGCACCGCGGACGGAGCGGCCATCAGCCAGCCCACCACGAGTATCCCGATCAATCTTCTCACTTGGATTCCCCTCCCAAACTCAGCCGCGGCCGATAAATGGAATCGTTTTTTCCTCGGTCCGCTCCAGGTAGCGCACGAAGGTATACTTATTCTCCGCGAGATCGGTGTTGGGACGGGGAATCTCGCGGTGAAGCAGGCTCTCCTCAACCTTGCAGACGAAAAAGCCGAGCTCGTTTCGGGTCAGCGCTTCGAGGCCAAGCGTTTTGAATTCTTCGACCTCGCGGATCGTGTGCGCGTTGACGATGCCGGCGCCGCGCGCCATCGCGGTCAGGTCCGTGTTGCCCGACGTCGCCGTCGCGTAACTGATCCGGCTGCCGCTGTAAACGCCGTTGTCGAAAACATAGACAACCAGATTCTTGGGCCGGAGGTTTCCCAAGGTCGGGAGATTGAACAGCGACAGCAACACGCTGCCGTCGGAATCGACCGCGATTACTTTACGGTGAGGCAAAGCCAGCGCCAATCCGGTGGCGACGCCGATGGCACAGCCCATCATGCCGACCAGCAGGTTGCCCTCGTGTTTGGAGAGATGCGACCATTCGATGCGCTGACCGCTCTGCGAAGTGACGACCAGTTGATTGGTCATTCTTTGAGCGAGCAACTGGAGGCACTCATGGCGAATCATACGGAGAACTCCCCGGCGAAGAGCAGAGCGTAGGGCGCGCGCAGCGCGTTGGCCGCGCGCACGGAATCGCCAATATGGCTGTCGAGCCTCTCGCCGTCTTCGAGAATCTTGTATTCGATGCCGAGTCCTTCGAGCACCGGAATCGTGTGCTGGCCGATGGTGGCGTAGAGAAAACTGTTGCGCTGATCGGGCACGCCGCCGAGATAGCCGATGACGAGCAGAATCGGCACCCCGAGTTGCTTGCCGGTCACGAGCAAGCTGTAGCTCGACACGTAGATGCCGGTGTTTTCCATGTACACCGCCGCCTGCTTGCCGCCGAGGGTCGCGCCCACGGCGATGGTCACCGCCTCCTGCTCGCTCGCCGCTGCGATCAATTCCATGTCCGGATCGTCACGAATCAGCGGGATGATCTGGCTTAAGCGCGTCTCCGGCAAATAGGTGACGAAATTAATGCCGGCGCTTTTCAGACCGCCGACCAGTCTTTTGGCAAGCTCTTCCTTCATAGCCGATCCATTGAATTACCAAGCAAGCGCCCCAGAGGCAACGGGTAGGGGAATGGAATGATGGAGTGTTGGAGTACTGGAGTGTTGGGTTCCGGACCCATCACTCCACTATTCCACTACTCCATTCTTTCCCGCAGCGCGCGCAGCACTTTCTCCGCCGTGATCGGCAGATCGTAAATCCGCACCCCCACTGCGTCGTGCACCGCGTTGGCGATCGCCGCCGCGGTTGGGACCACCGGTGGCTCGCCGATGCTCATACCGCCGAAGGGACCGTTGCCGACGGGAAATTCTTGAATCACTGTTTTCAACTTCGGAATATCGCAAATCGAGGGAATCTTCGCTTCGCCAAAATTCCCGCTTACGACTCTACCACCGTCGATCAACACTTCTTCCATCAGCGCATAGCCAGCACCCATTACTACGCCGCCGTCGATCTGCGCCTGGTGCATCAACGGGTTGAGCACCGTGCCGGTGCTGTGCGCGCTGGTGAATTGTTTGAGCGTAACCGCGCCGGTCGCAGGATCGACCTCGACCTCGGCCACCTGTACGCAGAGCGCCGCTTCCGGGCCCGATTCGAAATTTTTGTAGAAGCCGCGGCCCTGGATGGGCGCTTCCGCCAAACGCGCCAGTTCGGCATAGCTCACGCGCGCGCCCGACTCGTTGCAAACGGCGCCGTCGCCGGTTAGCCGCAGTGTGTCTTTTCCTACGCCCAATTCTCTGCTTGCGGCCGTGAGCAATTGCTCTTTGGCATCACCGGCCGCCAGCCGGGTGGCGTTGCCGAAAATGCGCGTACCGCGGCTGGCGCCAATGCCGGTATCGGGGCCGACTTCACTGGTATCGAGAGTAGCCACGCTCACTTTCGCCAGAGGCACCTGCAATTCTTCGGCGGCCACCAGCCTCATTGCCGTATGCGTGCCCGCGCCCTGATCAAGCATCGCCGTCGAAACCGTGATCCCGCCTTCGTCATCGACGGCAACCAGCGCGTGGCATTCGCCGCCCAAGGGCAGCCATTGCGCGACACCGACCCCACGGCCGGAATATTTTCGCTTGGAACTTCGATAGCCGGACACGCGCACCGCTTCATCGACGATCTCGTCGCTCTTGATGTGCGGCACCCGATGGCCGATGGGGGAAATATCGCCGTCGCGCATCAGGTTGATTTTCCTGAACGCCACTGGATCGAGGTTCAAGCGCCGCGCGATCAGATCCATCTGCGATTCGTTGGCGAAAAATCCCTGGGGATCACCGGGCGCGCGCATGTGGCCGCAAGGGATTTTGTTGGTGTAGACGATTTTCTCTTCGATGTAGACGTTGGGAATGTTGTACGGTCCGGCGGCTTCTTTCGGACCGACCAAGTAGCCCTGTGGCTTGAACGCGCCGTAGGCGCCGCTGTCGAAAACGTAAATCATCTGATGCGCGACGAGCCGCCCGTCTTTTATAACCCCTGACTTCACGCGCACAATCGCCCCGTGCCGCGGGTTGCCGGCAAGAAATTCCTCGGCGTAATCCATCACCATCTTCACCGGCCGGCTGCTCTTGAGCGAGAGCAAATAGCAAACCGGCACGTCCATGAAGTCGCCCTTGCCGCCGAAGCAGCCGCCGATGTAACAGGGATGGACGAGAAAATCTTCCGACGGTTTGCCGAAAGCACTTGCCACCTGCTCGCGCAGCGCGAAGGGAACCTTAGAGCAGGCCCATACATCGGCGCCGCCTGCCGCGCGCGCGATGACGACACACGCGTGAGGCTCGATGTAAGCCTGGTGCACCGGCTTGGTTGTGAAAGTATTCTCGACGATCAAATCGGCGGCGCGAAAGCCGGCTTCCACGTCGCCCTTTTTCCAATTCATGTGCACGAAGACGTTGCTCGCCTGCTCGATCGGATGAAGCAAGCCGCGATAGCTTTGCACGTTAGGATGCAGCAGCGCAGCGCTGGGTTCTATCGCAGCCAGCGGATCGAACAGCGGATCGAGCTCTTCATATTCAACTTCGATCAGCTCCAGCGCTTCCTCCGCGATCGCTTGGCTCTCGGCGGCCACCGCGGCGACTTTCTCGCCGATAAAGCGCACGACACCGTCGGCAAGGATCGGCATGTCGTAGATTTTTCGTCCGATCAGCAGACCGTGCACGTCTTCTCCGGTGGCGACAGCGTGCACGCCGGGCAACTCGAGAGCGCGGCGCGCATCGATTTTTCTGATCCGCGCGTAGGCGATCGGGCTCCGTAACACCTTGCACCAGAGCATGTCGTCGAAGACCACATCCGTGGCATAAATCGCCCGGCCCGAAACTTTGTCCGGCCCTTCGAGGCGTGGCGTCGGCGTGCCGATGACTTTACGCCGCCCGGTATTTTTTCCGGTTTTGGCCACTCAAATTTTCCCGCTCACTCCCTGCCCGCGGCGTTGAGCGCCGCCTGCAGGCAGACTCCGTGCAAATCGACGGCGGTCAAGCCGCAATATTCCAAAGTATAGCCGGGACGAGTCTGCGCCAGCCCGTCTTCGATCAAGGTTTTCAGCACCAGGCGGCGAAAACTGCCGTGGCCCATCACGCCGTCGTGTTCCTTGAGATCGGCCTCTTCGTGCGTGGAAAAATAAATCGCCTGCTCTTTGCTAAGACCGTAATGGGTCGTCAGCGCCTTGTAAAAATTTGCCGACCAGTAGCCGGTCTGCTCTTCGGTCGCGCCGCCGGCATAGAATTCCGCCATCGTGCCCTCCCATAGGAGCGAGCGCTTGAAGTCGAGCTTGGCACGAAATTCCGCCAGCATCGGCGCGAGAAAAATCTCGTCCTCGCTGATGCCCAGCGCCTTCGCGGTCTCCACCACCACGTGCACGTGGCCCGGCGGTTGGGGATGAATCAGCTCGTCGGCAAGCTTTTCCGCCATGCGCGCCATCAAATCGCGGTGCTTGCGAAAAAACGAAATGTGCTTGTGATAAGACGCCGCCTCCACCGTGTTGATCTCGATGGTGTAGGATCCCCAGTTTTTAAAAAACGTGCGCAGCGTCTCGCGCGGCAAGGTGCCGGCCCGCAATTGCTGCATGAACGGAGAATCGGTCACCCTGGCGCGCCAACGCGCTGCAACCTTTCGGTAGTGTTCGTTGACGTAGTCGCCGGCGTTTTGTGGAGTCGTTGTAGACATGAGTTTTTCCTTCGAAATAGATTTCTCGCTCAGCCGCGGCCGCGAAAGATCGCCTTGCCTTCGGTGCGCTCGAGATAACGGACAAACTGATATTTGTTTTCCAGCGGATCCAGATCGGTGCGAGTGATTTCGCGATGAGTGACGCTCTCTTCGATCTTGCAGACAATGAATTTCATCTCGGCGCCGCTCAACGCAGCATTCATTTCCTGCTCGAACCCTGCGAGGTCGCGCACCGTCACCGCCTGCTCGATGCCGGCGCCGCGCGCCATCAAGGCCAGATCGGTTTTTCCCGCCGTGGCGGTCGGCTCGCTGATGCGGGTGCCGCTGTAGACCTGGTTATCGAAGACAAAGACGATCAGATTTTTCGGCGCGAGATTAGCGAGCGTCGGCAAGTTAAACAAAGATAAAAGCACGCTGCCGTCCGATTCGAGAACGATCACTTTGCGCTCCGGCAGGCCGATGGCCAGGCCGATTCCTACGCCCAGCGCTGTGCCCATGGTGCCGACGAGCAAATTGCCAGGGTGCTGCGACAGACTCGCCCACTCGATCTTCTGTCCGCTGAGCGATGTGACCACGAGTTGATCCGTAATGCGCGAGGCCAGCAGCTTCAGGCAGTCGTAGCGGATCATCGGGTGAAGTCTCCGCTGAAAAGCAGCGCGACGGGAAGCTTGAGGGCGTGCATTTCCCGGACCGCGTCCTGAATATGGGTTTCGAGACCGTCCCCCGTCTCGAGGATTTGAAATTGAAACTGCAGGGCCTGCAACAGCGGCTCAATATAAGCGCCGGAAACGGCGTAGACATTGTTGTTGCGCTGATCGGCCATGCTGCCGAGATAGCCGACGATCAGCAACAGTGGCACGCCATAGCGGCGCGCGATGGAGACCAAAGTGTAGCAGGAAACGTAGAGTCCCGTGCACTCGATATAGATCGCCACCTGTTTGCCGGTGAGCGCCGCGCCCGCGCCGATGGTCACCGCCTCGGATTCGCTCGCGACTGGCACCAGTGTAAACGCGGGATCTGCGCGCAGCAGCGGCAGAATCTGGCTGAGCCGCGTTTCCGGCAAATAAGTAACCAGATCGATGCCTGCTTGCTTGAGACCTGAAACCAATCTTTCGGCTAATTGCGCTTCCAATTTAAATGCCTTACCGGCGGTGAAAATGATTCGAAGAATGCTTCGACGAGATCAGCATGAACGGGAATCAGCTGCAGCAGCTTGTCTCCGTTCGTCCTGAGCCTGTCGAAGAACTCCGAGAACACTTCCGCGACTCTGTGATGTCAGCATCGCCATGAGAATGGGCCAAATTAGCGAATTCCCATCTCCTGGTTCACTTCGCGCTGCAATGTGAAATCGAAAATCTTTGCCGCCGGCACCGGCTCTTTCAATTTCAGCAGCTCGGCATCCGCCTTGAGAAACTCATCGACCTCTTTGGAACTGGGAATGCCGTCCGCAGTAAAAGCCGGCTTGGCCAATCGGTACGACTCGCGCGCGACGGCGAGATCGACGTTCTGAAATTTCGCCAGGACCTCACTGGTGCCTCGTTCGTTTTCCCAGAAATAACGGTTGGCTTTCGCCCGCGCGCGCAGAATCCGCCGCAATATATCTTTGTTCTCGCGCAAAAACTTTTCGGTCACGGCCGTGCCGTTTTGCAAATTCGAAACATCCTCCATCGCCGAGCCCAGAATATTCATGTGGAATTTATCACGCGCCAACACCACCGTCGGCGGCGACAGCGCCGCCACGTCGATCGCTCCGGTGATCAGGCTTTGTAGCTGCGCCGGAACGTCGCCACCCACTATCACGGTAAGATCCTTGTCCGGATCGAGACCACCCTTGCGGATCAGACGAGTCGCGGCGGTGTGCTGCGAACCGCCGAACGTGGTCGTCCCAAGAATTTTGCCTTTCAGCTGAGCGATCGAAGTGATTTCTTTGCGAGCCACGAGCCAGAACAGGTTTCGTTTGAGACTCACAGTAAGGATTTTAAGTGGTATCTCGCTGCGCTCCAATGCCCGGATAACGGTGCCGACTCCGTTGGTGGCCTGTACCTGGCCGCTCAGCGCCGCGGCCACCGCGACGTTGCCGCGGATTTGCACGATGTCGACGTCGAGATTTTCTTCGCGAAAGAAGCCGCGTTCCTTGGCGATGTAAAGGTCGATGGCAGCAATGCTTCGGCTGGGAATCGAGAAAACAATTTTATCGGCGCGCCCCTGCGCCCGGAGCTCCGAAGCCGGCGCACTCACGGCCAGAATCGTCAGAAATAAGAATTGCAGGATGTGATTGGATCTCGTGCTCATCAGCTCGGCGACTCCCCCATCTCCTTGAGAATTTCCCGCACCAGGCT
>Ga0310810_10000732_pt1 | contig 32981 bp, 37 predicted proteins | sample NCmetagenome_FD_207641 | JGI IMG/M metagenome (GOLD analysis project Ga0310810, IMG submission 207641) | Soil microbial communities from experimental microcosm in Duke University, North Carolina, United States - NC | ecosystem: Engineered > Artificial ecosystem > Soil microcosm > Unclassified ... | reverse complement strand
GGGGGCGATCGAAGAGCATGTACTCGCTGGCGTACTACGACGACGTCGCCGGGGAGATCACGCGTGAGCTCGGCGGGGCGATCGATCGCGCGGTATCGGGGGGCGTGGCGCGGGACGCGATCATTGTCGATCCCGGGCTCGGGTTCGCGAAGAAGGCCGAGCACAGCTACGCGGCGCTCGCCGCGCTCGGAAGTATTTCCCGCAGCCTCGATCGTCCGATCCTGTCGGGTCCCTCCCGCAAGTCGTTCCTCGGCGCTGCGGTCGGCCAGCGACCCCCGGACGAACGTGAGTGGGCGACGGCAGCCGCCGTCACCGCGAGCGTGCTGTTCGGCGCCCACCTGGTCCGTGTCCACGGCGTGGCGGCCATGGTGGACGTTGTCCGCGTCGCCGATCGCCTTCTTCAAACCGCGCAGGGTCTGTAAGGTTCGTCGCCATCCGCGAACGCGAAACCGCTTGATCTCCGCACCCCGCTCTCCGCACCCCCATTTGGCATTTCCCGTTCAGCATTTGTAAGCTACCTGCCGAGTGCCGGAATTCCTGAGCAGCGCCCTGCGCCGTCCGCCGGTTGGCTGGTGGGACGTGCTCGACATCGCGATCGTCTCCCTCCTCATTTATGAGTTCCTGAAACTCATTCGAGGGACGCGGGCGGTCCAGATGGCCGTCGGGTCGCTCGTCGTCATCCTGCTGTTTTATCTCTCGCAGCTTGCGCCTCTCCAGACGCTGAACTGGTTGATTCGGAACCTGCTCGTTTACCTGGCGTTCGCCGCAATTGTCATCTTCCAGTCGGACATCCGCCGCGCGCTCGCGCACCTGGGGCAGGCGCCGTTTTTCCGGTATTTCAACCGGCAGGAAGCCGCCGACGAAACCATCGAAGAAGTCGTCGTCGCGGCGACGATGCTGGCGCAGCAGCGGGTCGGAGCCATTTTCGCGATCGAGCGTGAAATCGGGCTGAGGAACTACATCGAAAGCGGGATCCCGCTGGATGCCACGCTCACCTACGACCTGCTCGTCACGATCTTCCGTCCCGGATCGCCACTGCACGATGGCGCCGTCATCCTGCAGGAGGGCCGGGTGGCCGCTGCAGCGTGTTTTCTTCCGCTGACCGTCAACCCGCGGCTGAGCCGCGACTTGGGGACGCGACATCGCGCCGCCATCGGTTTGACGGAGGAGAGCGACGCCGCGGCGGTCGTTGTCTCCGAAGAGTCGGGGCAGATCTCGATCGCGCTCGATGGCGAGATCGAGCGCGGACTGTCGCCCGATGCGCTCCGGCAGCGCCTCCGCGGCCTGATTCAGCAGCGCCGCGGCACGCGCGCGCGGGCGGCCGCCGAGGCGTGATGCGGTACCATCCGTTCCGCCACCTCGGGTTGAAGGTCCTGTCTCTGGCGCTCGCGACCGTGTTGTGGCTCACTGTTGCGGGCGAACACGTGGTCGAACGCGGACTGCGCGTGCCGATCGAGTTCCGGAACGTGCCGCAGTCGCTCGAGATTGTCGGCAATACGCCGGACACGGTAAACGTGCGGGTCCGAGGGTCGTCCGCGGTGCTCAGCCGGCTTCAGCCCGGCGATATCGTGGCGGTGCTGGATTTGTCCACCGCGCGGGCCGGTTCCCGCATCTTCGCGATCCGCACGGATCAGGTGCGCGCGCCGTTCGGCGTTGACGTTTCGCAGGTGCTGCCGGCGACGATTCCGCTCGATCTGGAGAATTCCCTCCAACGCCGCGTTCCCGTCGTCCCATCCGTTGAAGGCGATCCGGCGCCGGGCTTCGTCGTCGCCCACGAGAGCGCGGAGCCGCCGATGGTCGAGATCGTCGGCCCGGAGAGCCACGTCCGCGACGTCTCGGAGGCGCGCACCGAACCGGTGGACGTGTCCGGCGCGCGTGCGCGGGTGCGCGATGTCGTAAACATCGGAGTCGCCGATACGTCGGTGCGCCTGGTGGAGCCGCAGAGCGCGACGGTGATCGTCGACGTGCTGCCCGCGCCCGTCGAAAAACAGATCGATGCTGTGCCGGTCCGCGCGCGCAATCTGGCGAGCCGTCTGCAGGCACAGGTGTCGCCCAGGACGGTACGCGTCACCGTGCGCGGTTCCCGAGAATCCCTCGCGGCGCTCCACAGCGACGATGTCCAGGCGTTCGTCGACCTTGCCGGGCTCGGCAGCGGCCAGTACAATCTTCGGGTCCAGGTGGATCCGGCGCCGTTCGGAGTCACCGCGATAGACCCCGCCGTCGTCAGCATCACGATCCGGTGACGCTCGCGCCCCGCGGCTGGCGACCGATACAGGAGTCATGTCACAGAAGCTCTTCGGAACGGACGGCGTTCGCGGCAAGGCCGGCACTTCCCCGCTCGATCACGAAACCGTGGCGCGTCTGGGGGCGGCGCTGGTGCGCGCGATGCGGACCGGCAATCGGCCGCTCCGGTTCCTGGTCGGCCGCGACACCCGCGAATCCGGCGACTGGATCGAACGCGAACTCGGGCGCGGCGTCCACGCCGAGGGGGGCGCGATTACGTCAGCGGGTGTGATTCCGACCCCGGCGATCGCCTACGTGACACGCGCGCTGCAGTTCGACGCAGGCATCGTGATCAGCGCGTCGCACAATCCGTACGAGGACAACGGCATCAAGGTCTTCTCGGGCCGCGGTGAAAAGTTCACGGAGGATCTCGAGCGCCACGTCGAATCGATTATTTCGGACGAGAGCTGGCACGTGCCCGGGGATGGCGCGCTGCCCGGCGTCGACAAGACGGACGTGATCGACGCGTACATTGCGCACGCGCTTCTCGCGCTGCCGAATCCGGAGCGGCTGCAGGGGCTGAAGATTGCGATCGATACCGCAAACGGCGCCACGACGACGGTTGCGCCGAAGTTGTTTCAAGGGCTGGGCTTCGACGTCACGGTCCTCGGCAACACGCCCGATGGCCGGAACATCAACCTCGATTGCGGCTCCACGCACCCGCAACATCTTGCGGCGCTGGTCCGGGACGGAGGGTATCGCCTCGGCGTCGCGTTCGACGGCGACGGGGACCGCGCGATCTTCGTCGACCACACCGGAAAAATCGTGGACGGCGACGCGGTGATGCTGCTCTGTGCGCGCCACATGCAGTCCCAGGGCCGCTTGAACGGCAGTGCCGTGGTCGCGACGGTCATGAGCAACATCGGGCTGGAGCTCGCGTTGAAGGCGAGCGGAATCGAGCTCGTGCGGTGCCCCGTCGGCGACAAGTACGTGATGGAGGAGATGCTCAAACGGAAGATCTCCATCGGCGGGGAGCAGTCCGGGCACGTGATTTTTTCGGAGCACCTCTTCACGGGTGACGGCATTGCGACGGCATTGATGGTCCTGAGGGTCATCGCCGATACCGGCCGGGAACTCGCTGATCTCGCGTCGGAGCTCGTCACGTACCCGCAGGTGCTCGTGAACGTACGCGTCAAAGCGAAGAAGAACCTCCGCGACGTGCCGGCCATCGCGGAGGCGATGGACCGTGTCGAGGGGCGTCTCGCGGGCGAAGGGCGCCTGCTCGTACGGTATTCCGGAACCGAGCCGCTGCTGCGCGTGATGATCGAAGGGCGCGACCAGCAGGAGATTCATGCCTGGGCGCGGGACATCGCCGACACGGTCAAGGAGCATCTGGGGTGAGCGGTCCCCGGCTCAGCGTCAACATCAACAAGATTGCCACGCTGCGCAACTCCCGCGGCGGAGCGCTTCCTTCGCCGACTGATGCGGCGCGCGTCTGCATTGACGCGGGTGCGCCCGGGATCACGGTCCATCCGCGCGCCGACCAACGGCATATCACTCGAGGGGACGTCGTCGCGCTCGCGTCGTTCCTGGAGCCGCGACGGCGCAACGTGGAGTTCAACATCGAGGGCGATCCGCGACGCGATCTGCTGGATCTGGTGCGCCAGGTGCGTCCGCATCAGTGCACGCTCGTGCCCGTGCGGCCCGGCGAGATCACGAGCCAGGCGGGGTGGCCGCCCAGTACACCGGCCGCCGAGATGCGCGAGACGGTCGCCGACCTGCGCGGCCGCGGCATCCGCGTGAGCCTGTTCATCGATCCCGACGCCGATGCCGTGCAATGGGCGGCGTCGATGGGCGCTGACCGCGTCGAGCTTTACACGGAGCCGTTCGCGCGGGCGTTCAAGGAAAGCGACGAGTCGTGCAGACGGAGCTTTGCGCGCTACGTGGAGGCGGCAAACCGCGCCGCCGCGCTTGGCCTGGGCGTCAATGCCGGTCACGATCTCGATCTCCAGAATCTCGTCGTGTTCCGTATGGTGCCGCACCTCGACGAGGTATCCATCGGGCATGCGCTCATCAGCCACGCGCTGTATGTGGGGCTCGCCCAGGCTGTCCGCGATTACCTTGCCGCGTGTGTAGTCGAGGGCGGGTAGCGCGGGAATTCGGTGTCCGCGATCACTGCTAAGATCGTTTTCTCGTGAACAGGCAAGCCATCGCGATGGGCGTCGCCGGCGTGCTGTTCGGCGTGCTGGTCGGCTGGATCATCGGCACTCAGCAGACCCCGCCGGCTGTCGCCAGCACGGCCCCTTCCACGGCGTCAGCCCAGCCGGCGTCAGGGCAGGAGTCCGCACAGGCGGCAGCCACGCCGCTCGACGAGAGCCGCGCCGCCGCGCTTGCCTCGACCGCGCAGCGAGATCCGAAGGACGAAGCGACCCGCGTGCAACTGGGAAACATGTACTTCGACGCGGAGCGCTATCAGGAGGCGGCGGACTGGTATCAGCAGGCGCTCGCGATTAATCCGAAGGACATCAACGTGAGCACCGATCTCGGGATTTCGTACTACTACATGAACCAGCCCGATCGAGCGCTCGCGCAGTTCGACAAGTCGCTGCGCATCAATCCGAAGCACGCGAAAACGCTGCTCAACGTCGGGATCGTGCGCGCCTTCGGCAAGCAGGATCTCCGCGGCGCCGCCGACGCGTGGCAGCGCGCGCTCGACGCCGCGCCTCCCGGCTCGGACGAAGCCAAGGCCGCGCAGCAGGCGCTGGATGGAGTGAAAGCGGCCCACCCGGACATCAATCCTGCATCCGCCGGAAAGGGCGGCTCGCGGTGAGTGCCGGCCCGGGCGAGCAGACGCTTCGCGCCGACATCGTCGAGGTGGGGCGGCGGCTGTACTCGCGCGGATACACGGCATCGAACGACGGGAACATCAGCGTGCGACTGGATCGCGATCGCCTGCTGATGACCCCGAAGAGCGTCTGCAAAGGGTTCATGACGCCGGAGATGATGTGCATCACCGACGTCGAGGGGCGCAAGCTGGCCGGCGATCGGGATCCGTCGTCCGAAATGCAGATGCACCTGGAGGTGTACCGTCAGCGCCCTGACGTGCAGGCCGTCGTGCACGCGCACCCGCCGATCGCCACCGGATTTGCCGTGGCGGGCATCCCGCTCGATCGCGCCGTCCTGGCGGAAGTGGTCACGACGCTCGGCAGCGTGCCGATTGCGGAATACGCGACGCCGTCGACGAAGGAGCTGCCGGACGCGGTCCGCAAATACGTGAAGGCGCACGACGGCATGCTGCTCGCCAACCACGGCGCGCTCACGCTCGGCGGCGATCTGTTCTCCGCGTATTACAAGATGGAGACGATCGAGCATTTCGCCAAGATCAGCCTCGTCGCGCGGCTGCTTGGCGGCGAGCGGCTGCTGTCGCGGGAAGAAGTCGATCGGCTGCAGGGACTGCGCGGGATGTACGGGATCCGCAGCCCGGCGCCCATCTGCCCGCCGGACGAGCAGAGTACGGTCGAGGCTCTGTGTCAGACGGTGTTCGCGCCGGACAGCCCGGATCGGCTCGTCTCCGGCAGGCGGGGCGGCGCGATAGGAGAAGATGGGGAAATTCGGCTAACATACCGCGAACTCTCGGCGCTCATCGAAGCGGCGATCAAGGAGTTGCGGTAAGGCGCCCGTCGGCGGGGCGCCGGATCAGGAGCGCAGGCCTTCAGGCCTGCCCGAGGCGCCACGTCAATGGGCGCGCCAGACTGGGAGAACGTGAATGGGTGAGGCACTCGGCATGGTCGAGACGAAGGGTCTCGTCGCAATGATCGAAGCGGCGGACGCAATGGTCAAGGCCGCCAAGGTGACGCTGGTTGGCTGGGAGAAGATCGGGGCCGGCTACGTGACCGCGATCGTTCGCGGCGACGTGGCGGCGGTGAAGGCCGCAACGGACGCGGGTGCGGCTGCCGCGCGTCGCGTCGGCGAGCTCGTATCGGTGCACGTGATTCCGAGACCGCACGCGAATCTCGAAGACGCGCTCCCGATCGGCAAGGCGACGGCAAACGCCAAATGACCACATCTGGGAGCGAGCGCCGCGAGGGTCGAGGAGGGATCGGCGGGGCGAAGCCCCCCGGAAACCAATGATTCTCGCGAAAGTCGTGGGCACGGTCGTCGCCACGCGCAAGGACGAGCGGCTCGTCAGCAACAAGCTGCTGGTGGCGCGGCCCGTCGATCCGTCCGGCAAGGCCGACGGCAACTATCTCGTGGCCGTTGACACGGTCGACGCCGGATTCGGGGAAACCGTCCTCATCGTCAGCGGCAGTTCGGCGCGGATGGCGGCGGGCATGAAAGACTGTCCGGTCGATGCCGCCATCGTCGGCATTGTCGATACCGTGCAGGTGCGCGACTGACATGCAGCTCGCCAGAGTGATCGGCGAAGTCGTGTCCACCATCAAGGATCCCAGCCTCACCGGGATAAAGCTGCTCGTGCTGCAGCCGCTGAATCCCGCGGGCGAGGCGACCGGGCGCACGCTCGTCGCCCTCGACTCGGTCGGATCGGGCGTCGGCGAAAACGTGTTTTTCGTTCGCGGCCGCGAGGCCTCGTTTCCGTTCTACCCCGTCGAGCCGCCGGCCGATGCCACGATCGTCGGCATCGTCGACTACTGGAGCACGTCGTAATTGCAGATCGGTCGCGTCGTGGGCACTGTGGTGGCCACCCAGAAAAACCGGAAGCTCGAAGGCGCGAAGCTGCTGCTGGTCCAGCCGCTGACGCTCGATGATCAGCCGAAAGGCGCCGCGTTGCTGGCCATCGATTCGGTGGGCGCCGGCATTGGCGAAAAGGTGCTCGTGGTGATTGAAGGCAAAGCCGCCGGCGATGCGCTCCGTCGGAAGGCGGCGGCGGTCGACGCGGCGATCATCGGCATCATCGACGCGGTGGAGGTGTACCAGTGAACGAGGAGGCGCTTCGCGCGCTGGTGCGCGAGACGCTCGCGCGCCTCGAGTCGCGTGACTCCGGCGCCGCGCCGCAGCCGCTTTCATCTCAGCCGCTTACCTTCGAAGGACATTCCAGCCATCATCGGTACACCACGCTTCCTTCGAGCGGCGGCCCCTGCTTCATCGAGCCTGGCGTGGCGTGCAATCACTGCGGGTACTGCCAATCGCACGGACATTGACGAACGTCCTGCTCACGCGCCGGATCCCCTCGTCTGTTCTCACGAAGCTCGAGTCGCAGTGTCAGGTGGACCTGTATCCTGGCGGCGCGATCCCCCACAGCGAGCTGGTGCTTCGCATCGCGGGGAAACAGGCGCTCCTGTGCCTGCTGACGGACCGCGTCGACGCAGAGGTGATGGACGCGTCACCCTCGCTTGCGATCATCGCGAACATCGCAGTCGGCTACGACAACATCGACGTTGCGGCGGCGAGGCAGCGCGGGATCGCGGTGACGAACACGCCGGACGTCCTGACAGAGGCGACCGCCGAGTTCACCTGGGCGCTCATTCTCGGCATCGCGCGGCGCGTTGCCGAAGCGGATCGCGCCGTCCGCAGCGGCGCCTGGACCGGCTGGGCGCTCGATTACATGCTCGGGACCGAGTTGAGAGGAAAACAGCTCGGCATCATCGGTGCGGGACGGATCGGCCGCGCGGTGGCTGCAAAGGCGCCGGCGTTCGGCATGCGCGTGGTCTTTTCCCAGCATCCCTCTGCAGCAGCGGCGGGCGTCGACACCCTGCCGCTGGATCAACTGCTCGTGACGTCGGATGTCATCACCATCCACGCACCGCTGACGGCGGGGATGCGCCACCTCCTGGACAAGCGCACGTTCGCGCGGATGAAACGATCGGCCCTGCTCGTGAACACGGCGCGGGGCGCGATCATCGACGAGGCCGGCCTCGCGTGGGCGCTTCAGGAGCGGCTGATTGCCGGCGCCGCGCTCGATGTGTACGAAGACGAACCCCGCGTGCACCCGGATCTGGTGACGCTCGACAACGTCCTGCTCGCGCCGCACATCGGAAGTGCCACTCGGGAGACCCGAACGGCCATGGCGGATTTGGCGGTCCGGAACGTGCTCGCGGTGCTCGGCGGCTCCGAGCCGCTGACGCCCGTCCCCTGATCATGGCGCAGCCCGCGGTGCGTGCGCCTGTTGCCGCCGTCATGCGCCGGCTCGCGAAGGCGATCGACGGCCTCGATGAGCCGGCGGTCGAGAAGATTTCGCGGGATCGACAGGAGGACGCCTTCCAGGTCCTCATTGCGACGATGCTCTCGGCGCAGACGAGGGATGCGGTGACCGCTGCGGCATCCGAGCGGCTCTTCCGCGTCGCGCGAACGCCGAAGTCCATGGCGAAGCTGACGACGGCACAGATCCAGAAGCTGATTTACCCCGTCAGCTTCTACCGCAACAAAGCGGTCCACGTGAAGCAGACGTGCGAGCAGATCCTCGCGCGCTATGGCGGCCGGGTGCCGGACACGATGGAGGAGCTGCTGACGCTCCCTGGCGTGGGCCGCAAGACGGCAAACCTCGTGTTGATCCTCGCGCACCGCAGCGATGAGAACATCTGCGTCGATACGCACGTCCATCGCATCGCCAACCGCCTCGGGTGGGTGCAGACGCGAACGCCCGAGCAGACCGAACACGCGCTGTATCGAGTCACGCGCCGGCGCTGGTGGCCCATCATCAACCTCTATCTCGTCACCTGGGGGCAGAACGTCTGCCGGCCGGTGTATCCTCTGTGCCCGCAGTGCGTGCTCCTCGACATCTGCCCGCGTGTCGGCGTGACGCGCGTCGGGAAGCTGGTGAGGAACGCGTGAGTGCTCCCGCAGCGCTGACATGAATGGCACCCCATGCTGAAACGACTCTTGCTTCCGCTCGCTGTTCTGACCGCCCTCGCCCCCGGCGTGAGCGCCCAGCAGAAATCGCCTGGCGCGGGCCCGATCGTGGTACTCGAGACCTCGAAAGGCACAATCGAGTTCGAGACGTATCCCGAAGAGGCGCCGAAGACGGTCGCCCGCGTGCTCGATCTGGTCAGGAAAAACTTCTACAACGGCCAGCGCTTCCATCGCGCAGAACCGAAATTCCTCGTCCAGATTGGCGACCCTGTCTCGCGCGACGTGAGCCGGGAAGAGTGGTGGGGACGGCAGGGAACCGGAAAACCGATCGGTGTGGCCGAGGTGACGAAGAAGCGCGGCCCCGTGCTTGGCGCGGTCGGCATGGCGTACCCCGGTACTGACAAGCTTGCTGCAGACAGCCAGTTCTTCATTCTTCGTCGGAACGCGCCAGAGCTGCAGGGCAAGTACACGATCTTCGGCAAGGTACTCACCGGCATGGACGTCGTCCAGAAGCTCCAGAAGGGTGACATGCTCAAGCGCGCGTCGGTGAAATAGTGCGGCAGGGCGGAATCGGCTCGGGAGCGTGGCGGTTGCGTGCCGCGTGCGCGGCCGCGCTGCGCGAGTTCAGGTCTTCCGCTTCGGCAGGATCTTCACGATGCGTTTCAGGTCGGGATAGCGCTCGACGAACTCCTCGGGGTACTCGCCGGGAATCGGCTGCCCGAGCTGCGCTTTGATTTCGACGGCGTTCGCCACCGACTTCGCCGAAAAATGATTGTTCGTGTAGACGTACGACTTCTTCACCTCACGGCCGGCGTGTTCCACGGCTTCGACAATCGGCTTCAGCTCGTCGGGTGAGTAGAGGTAGTTGTAGCGGTCTTCGGACTGCTCGTGTGACCACCAGTTCGCCGCATTGCGCCCGTGCAGGCGCATGTAATAGAACGTCGGCACGTTCGGCAACCGGTTCTGCCGGATCGACAAACGGAATTTCGGCTCGTCGATCTGGACCCATGCGGCGCCATACTCGCCGAGCAGCGCGAGGGTTTCGAGCGGGTCGTCGCTGAAGCTGCGATGACGCAGTTCGACCGCGATGCGATACGCCTTGAACGCTTCGAGCAGCCACTCCAGATACGCCCGCGATCCCGGTTCGTTCTTGAAGCTCGCAGGAAATTGCGCAAGGACCGGCCCGAGCTTGCCCGCTGACGCGAGCGGTTCGATCGCAGTCCGGAACCCGTCGACGTCTTTTCGGCCCAGCTCCCCGGGATCCGCGCCCGTCGCTTTCGCGAACATGTCGGGGTGCGTGAACTTCTGATAGAGCTTCAGCGCGAACTCGAACGTGGCGGGTGTGCGCTCCGCCCATTTCCTGACGGCAGCGACGGCCGGAACGCGATAGAACGTCGAATTCACTTCGACGGTGTTGAAGTGTTCGGCGTAGAAGGTCAACTCGTCGAACTTTTCCGGGCGCGTCGCCGCGACGCGTCCTGGAGGGTCAGTCACGAGGAGCCCTGGCCCGCCGCCGTTCACGTCCTGCGATCCGGGTCGCGTGCGCGCGGGTGCCCGAGCGGGAACGGGATAGAAGATGCCGTTCCAGGTACCCTTGCCGCCGGGGTAGCTCCACCCGGATGTTCCTATCCGAACGTCGCTCATTTCAGCTTCTGGTATTCGTCCCTGTCGAACCCGAACGTCACCTTCGGTCCGCGGACGAGAATCGGGCGCCGGATCAGGTTCGGGTTCTCCATCATCATGTCAATCGCTTCCGTCTTCGATGTCGGCAGCGGCCGCGTCTTGAAGACGGGGCTCCGCAGGCTCACGAAATCGAGGAAGCGATTCGCGTCGATGTGCTTCTCGAGGAACTCGCGTGACGGCGGATTCTTGTTGATGTCGATCTGGTCGACGACAATCCCGCGCTCGTCCAGGTAACTCCTGGCGCTCTTGCACGTCGTTCATGTCGGCTTGGAATAGAAGACCGGCGTTGGCATGGAACGATTGTAGCCCCGCTTGCGTAACTATGTGCCCAGAGCGTATAGTCCCGATGCACATGACCCGCCGACCGGATGCCGACGTCGCCAGCCTCCTTCCGCTCACACCGGTGGTGTTCGAGATCCTGCTCGCGCTCGGCGGCGGCGAACAGCACGGCTACGCGATCATGCAGGACGTCGCCGAGCGCACCGGAGGCCGCATCGAGCTCCACGCGGGGAGCTTGTATCGCGCTCTGAGCCGTCTGCTCGAGGGCGGCTTCATCGAAGAACTCGACGAGCGTCCTGCGGCGGCACACGACGATCAGCGGAGGCGGTACTACCGTCTCACCCTGCTGGGGACGGCTGTCGCGCGGGCCGAGGCGGAACGCCTCGAGGCGCAGCTCGCGGTGGCGCGCGAGCGCCGGCTGTTCCGGCGACACACGTGACGCGCGCGTCGCTGGTGCTGTTCCGGGCGCTGCTCGCGGCGTACCCGCGCCGGTTTCGGCGCCGCTTCGCGGAGGCGATGGAGCAGAGCTTTCGTGAGGGCTACGCCCACGCGGCAACGGCCGGCACCGCCGCGGCGCTCGTCTTCGTCGTTCGCGCCTGCATCGACACCGGCGTCAACGCCGTCGCGCTCCGCGCGGTGAGGCTGCGCGATCGCGTGTTGTGGCCCGATCCGATTGGCTTGCACCAGCAGAAGAGGACGTCCGATATGTGGTGGCAGATTCTGGTCAGCGACGCCCGATACGCGTTCCGCATGTTCCGGCGCAACCCCGTGTTCGCCGCGCTTGCGGTCGTCGCGCTCGGCCTCGGTATCGGCGCCAACACGGCGATTTTCACACTCGTCGACAGCGTTCTGCTGCGCCCTCTTCCGTACGCGCATCCCGATCGGCTCGTCATGATCTGGAGCAGCAATGAGCGCGAACACCGTGATCGCGACGTCGTCTCGCCGCTCGACTTCATGGACTTCAAGCGTGCGTCGGCCTTCAGCTCGGTCGAAGCGGCCTACAGCTTCGTTATCGGCGGCACCTGGATCAGCAAGACGGGAGCGGAGCCGATCACCTTCACGGCGGTCACCTCGCAATTGTTCGAGACACTCGGGCGCGCTCCAATCCTCGGGCGGACGTTCACGCCTGACGATCTCCAGACGGGCGTGCTCATCAGCTACGACTTCTGGCAGAAGCGGCTCGGCGGGGATTCCGCGGTGCTCGGCCGCGTGCTGAATATCCAATATCAGCCGCGGACGATCGTCGGCGTGATGCCGAAAGACTTCATCTTCCCGTATCGCGCGATGCTGGGGCCGAGCGGCTTCTCCAGCTCACTGTCCGTGGATATGTGGTTTCCGCTCGCGTTCGTTGATGACAACGCGTTCACGCGCGCGACGGCGACGGCTCCTCTCTCGCGGCAGGTCCGCATGCTGTCGGTGATTGCGCGACTTGCCGACGGCCACACGAGGGAACAGGCGAGCGCCGAGCTGCAGGGCATCGCCCGCCAGATCCGCGGCACGCACGCGGATACGAACGGGAATATCGGTGTCTCGATCGTTCCTGCCCATGAGCAAGCGGTCGGAAGCGTCAGGCCGGCTTTGCTGCTCCTCGTTGGCGGCGTCGGCCTCGTCCTGCTGATGTCGTGCATCAACGTCGCGAACATGCTGCTCGCGCGCAGCACGTCGCGCCAGCGGGAACTGGCGATTCGGTCCGCGCTCGGCGCTGGCCGGAATCGACTGATCGTTCAGACTCTCGTCGAGTCGGTTCTTCTCGGCGGCCTCGGTGGCCTGATGGCGCTTGCCTTTCTGCGGCTGTCCGTTCACGGCATCGTCGCCCTGGCGCCGCCAGAACTCCCACGCCTCGGCGAGATCAGTCCTGACATGAGCGTCCTGCTGTTTGCCGCAGCGCTGTCGGTCATAACCGGAGTGGCGACGGGCCTCGTACCCGCCTTCGCTTCTTCGCGTGGGGACGTCAACTCGGGATTGAAGCAGGCCGGCAGAAGCGCGACATCGGGACGGGGTCAGCAGCGCGTGCGGTCCGCGCTCGTGATCCTGGAGGCGGCGCTGGCCGTCGTGTTGACGGTCAGCGCGGGCCTTCTCGTACGCAGCTTCGTCTCGATCCTGTCGACGGATCCGGGGTTTCAGGTCGAACACCTCCTGACTTTGCAGCTTACGATTCCGCCCAAGTACAACGGGACGGAACAGCGGCGCACCATGTACGCCGATCTCGAAGCGCGCCTGCGGGCGATCCCCGGCGTAACGGACGTCGGCGGCACGACTCGACTTCCACTTGGCAGCACGAACGTGTCGACCAAAATCAACATCGAGGGGCGCAGCGTCCCCCCATCGCAGTGGCCCGAAGCCGAGTTCCGCCGTTCCGTCTTCGATTACTTCTCGACGATGGGCATTCCTCTGCGCCGCGGGCGGCTATTTACGAAACAGGATGGACCGAATGCTCCGCCGGTCTGCGTCATCAACGAAACAATGGCGCGGCAAATGTTCGCGGGCATCGACCCGGTCGGGAGACGAATCAAATTCGGAAGCGCTGACGGGCCCTGGGTGACCATCGTGGGCGTCATCGGCGATATCCGCCACAGTGCGCTCGACGCACCGCCGCAGCCGGAGGTGTACATCAACTATCTGGTGAATCCTCCGTCGAACCCGTTCATCGTGCTGAAGACGAACGCAGATCCGGCGTCGATCGTGCCGGCCGTCAGAGCGCAGCTGCAGGCCGTCGACAAAGACATCGCATCGAACGATATCCGTCCGATGACCGGCGTGCTGTCGAACTCCGTCGCCGAGCGGCGATTCATCCTCTTGCTCGCCGTCTCCTTCGGGGTGCTCTCGCTGCTGATGGCGGCGGTCGGGGTCTACGGAGTCATGGCACTGGTCGTCAGCGAGCGCGCGCCGGAGATGGCAATCCGTCTGGCACTCGGCGCCTCACCATCACGCGTCCTTCAGCAGGTGCTGCAATACGGGCTGGTCCTCGCCGGCGCCGGCGCGGCGCTCGGTGTCGCTGTGTCCGCAGTCGTCGCGCCGTCGATGCGATCGCTGCTGTTCGGTGTCCGTCCTGTCGACCCCTTCACCTTCATCGCGGTGCCGTCGCTCGTCGTTGCGGTCGCCGTCGCTGCCTGCGCCGGTCCCGCCTGGCGCAGCATGCGGGTCGACCCCGTCCGCGCGCTTCGGATGGAGTAGGCCCTCCGAGGCTCCCGCTCCCGCGGCCGGGTAAAATATATGTTTACCCTGCTGATGCTGACCGTCAACGAGATCTTCCATTCGATTCAGGGCGAATCCACCCACGCGGGCCGGCCCTGCGTGTTCGTGCGGCTCACCGCGTGCGATTTGCGCTGCTCCTGGTGCGATACGCCGTACGCGTTCCACGAGGGCACCCGAATGGCTGTCGATGAGGTGCTCGACAAAGTCCGCGCGTACGGGTGCGACGTCGTCGAAGTGACCGGCGGCGAACCGCTTCTGCAGAAAGACGTGTATCCGCTCATGGAGCGGCTCCTGGCCGAAGGGCATACGGTTCTGCTCGAAACCGGCGGACACCGGAGCGTCAGCGCCGTTCCGCCCGGGGTTCACCGGATCATCGACGTGAAGTGCCCCGGCAGCGGCGAGGCCGACAAGAACTGCTGGCAGAACCTTGCCGAGCTGAGGCCGACCGATGAGGTGAAGTTCGTCATCCGGGATCGTGTCGATTACGAATACGCACGCCACGTTGTTCGCGAGCGCGCGCTCTCGGACCAATGCGCGGCGGTGCTGTTTTCCCCCGTACACGGCGTGATGAACAACCGTGAGCTGGCGGAATGGATTCTCGAAGACCGCCTGGCCGTCAGACTCCAGCTGCAAGCCCATAAATACATCTGGGATCCCTCGATGCGCGGCGTATGAAGGCCGTTCTTCTCCTGAGCGGCGGCCTCGATTCCTACACCGCCGGTGCGATCGAGAAGTCACACGGCTGCGATCTGTATGCGCTGACGGTGCGATACGGGCAGGTGCACGCGCGCGAAATCCAATCGGCTCGGAACGTCGCGCGTGCGCTCGGTGTTGTCCGGCACGTCGAGCTCGATGTGCCGCTCTCGACGTTCGGCGGCTCGAGCCTGCTCGGCGACGGCGAGATTCCGAAGGACAGGGGCGAGTTCAACGGCATTCCCTCCACCTATGTTCCCGCGCGCAACACGGTGTTCCTGTCGCTTGCGCTCGCGTGGGCCGAAGTGCTCCAGGCTGAGGCGATCGTGATCGGCGTCAATGCCATTGACTATTCGGGGTACCCGGACTGCCGTCCCGAGTACCTGCGCGCGTTCGAGCATCTCGCGACGCTTGCGACGAGAACGGGCGTCGAAGGGCACGCGCTGAAGATCCTGGCGCCGTTGTCCACGCTGTCGAAGGCCGACATCATCCGCCGTGGCATGGCGCTCGGCCTCGATTACGGTCTCACGCTCAGTTGTTACGATCCCCGGCCCGACGGCGCTCCCTGCGGCCATTGCGACTCCTGCACGCTCAGAGCGCGCGGCTTTGCAGAGGCGGGCGCCGCGGATCCCGTGCTTCACCCATGACCGAACGCCTGTACTACACGGATCCCTATCTTCGCGAGTTCGACGCCACGCTCGTCGACACCGTCTCACACGGGGGGCAGACGGCGCTCATCCTCGATCGGACGGCCTTCTATCCGACATCGGGAGGGCAGCCCGCGGATGCCGGCGCGTTTCAGGACGTGCGGCTGCTCGACGTCGTGGACGCGGAGGACGGCCGGATCCTCCATATCGTCGATCGCGCGCCCTCGACGACCGCGCTGCACGGCGTCATCGACTGGACGCGCCGGTTCGATCACATGCAGCAGCACACGGGGCAGCACGTGCTCTCGGCGGCGTTCGACCGGTTGTTCGGCGTGCGAACCGAGAGTTTTCACCTCGGCGCCGAGTCGTCGACGATTGATCTCGCGCGCGAGGTGAGCGCATCCGAAGTGGAACGCGCAGAGGACGAGAGCAATCGCATTCTCTGGGAAGACCGTCCGGTCGCGATCCGCTTCGTCGACGCCGCCGAGGCGCGGACGCTCGGCCTCAGGAAAGAGACGATGCGGGAGGGAACGATCCGGCTGATCGACGTCTCCGACTTCGATCTCTCGGCCTGCGGCGGCACCCACGTCTCGAGCACGGGAGCGATTGGCATCATTGCCGTCGCCGGCATCGAGCGGTTCCGGGGCGGATCACGCGTGACGTTTCTCTGCGGCGATCGAGCGCTGAAGGGGTTTCGCGCGCTCCGGGACGCCGTTGCCGGCAGCGTGCGTGTCCTGTCGGTCGCGCCAGCGGAGCTGCCGGCGGCCATCGAGCGCATGCAGTCGGACGCGAAGGACCTCCGGCGGCAGATGAAGGGGTATCAGGAGCAGCTCGCGTCGAGCCGCGCCGCCGCGTTCGCTGCCGCAGCGGAGAGCGTGGGAGCCGTGCATCTCGTTGCGGCGTCGCTGGAGGGCTGGGACGCCAACGGGCTCAAGCTCGTTGCCTCGCAGATCGTCGAGCAGCCGGGCTTTGCTGTGGTGCTGCTGTCGGAGCCCGCGCCGTCGGCTATCGTCATGGCGCGTTCACGCGACGTGGACGCCGATGCGGCGGCGGCGCTGAAGGCCATCGTGTCGCGGTTCGGCGGCAAAGGCGGCGGCCGTCCCGAGCTGGCGCAAGGAGGGGGTCTCTCAGCGCCAGCAGCAGACGTGCTCGCCTTCGCCCGCGAACACTTCACGCGCTGAGAATTGCAGATTGCAGATTGCAGATTGCAGATTTGCGGATTGTAGATTGTGGGTGCGCGGTGCAGGCTTGGATCGATGGTTCGGACGTTCAGCGCTTGTCTGAGATGGTGATGATGGCGCGGCCGGCTTCGCGCTGGACCTGTTCGTCCGGATCCTTGGCGGCTTTGCGGAGTGCCGGCAGCGCAGACGCGGCTGCGGGGCCATACGCGCCAAGCGCCGTGGCCGCGGCGGCGCGCACCGAGGCGTCCTCGTCTGCGAGCGCACTCGTCAGCGCGGGGATTTCCTTCGCCGGATTGTCTCGGACGATTCCCAGGTACGTGACAGCGACCTGACGCACCTCCGCTTCGCTGTCGTCCAACCCCGTGATCAATGGCGGGATCACGACCTGCGGATCGATCGACGCCCGTTCGCGCAGTTTCCCGAGCGAGCGGAGCGCCTCCTTGCGGACCGCCGGGTCGTCGTTGTCCAACGCGTCCTTCAAGACCGGAACCGCCGCCGATCCCATGAAGCTCAACGCAAGCGCGGCTTCGGCCGAGTACGTGGCCTCGGACAGGAGCATCGCGATGTCCGGGATCGCCTCCGACGCACGGACGCCGAGGATCGCGCACGCTTTGAGTGCGGCTTTCTTTCGATCTTCGGACGCGGAGTCGTCCTGCAGGGTCTGTCGGATGAGCGGGAGCGCGGCGGTGCCGCGCGATTCGACCTCGGCGGTGGCGTGCTCCGCTTCTTTGGGATTGCGGCTCTGGAGATCGTCAATCCAGCGGTCGTCGTTTCTCACGGCGACCCGCACGGGCAGCCCGCCCGCGGCGGGGGACCGGTAATACCAGATCGCGGCTCCGACGCCGGCGACGAGCGCGAGCAGGAGCGCGATGAATCGCAACACCGCGCTATTTTACGTTGCCGCGTGCGGTGTAGTTGGCCAGCGTTTCAACCGCGAGATCCGCAATCCAGGTTACCGTCGAGGCGGGGATCGCGAAACTGTTGGCCAGCATGGAAAAGGCGAGTGTCTCTCCGTCCCGCGTGCGCACGAAGCCCGACAGCGTCCGGACGTTCGCAATCGAGCCCGTCTTCGCCAGCGCGTTGTGTTCAGCGCGCGTCTTCTTCAGCCGTGAACGCAAGGTGCCGTCTGTCCCCGCGATCGGCAGCGTCGCGGCGAACGCGTCGTGACTGGCCGGATCGCGATACTCGTGCTCGAGGATTGTCACGAGCATGTCCGCGGTGACGTAGTCGTAACGCGAGAGTCCGGATCCGTCCACCTGGATATACGTCGACGGCGGAATGGCCCAGCCGTCGAGAACGGCCCGGGTCGCCAGCGAGCCTCCCGCGACGGTCCCAAGGCCCCCGTCGGCCGCCCCCGAGGCCTTCAGCAGCGTCTCGGCGTACAGGTTCTCGCTCACCTTCATCATCGTGGTCGCGACTTCCCGGAGCGGCGGCGATTGCGTCTGCACGAGTAGTCGCCGTGTATCGGGCGGTGCTATCGTGACGCGTTCGTCCGCGTCTTCGGCGCCGCCCGTCACGTGTATGCCGCGTGCCTCGAGCGCGTCCTTCAGCGACTGGGCAAAAAAGATCGTCGGGTTCACGACGGCGACCGTTCGGGTCAGCGGTGCGCCATCGATCGGAACGCTGCCGGTCACTTCGAGAACCGGCGCGTCGAGGCGCCGCACGTAATCCACCGTAACGGCGGATTTCGCGGCACCCGTGTATGCGCGGTTGATGACGCGGAGACCCGACCCGGGCGCGAGCGTGACGCTGGCCGGTGCGCCTTCCGTCGGTCCCGCAGCGATCGTCAGCGCGGCGACGTCTTCGTTGTACTGCAGCGCGCCGACCGGTGCGGCGTAGCCGTACTGCAGGTAGTCCCATGCCCAGCCGGCTCCAAGCCCCTCGTCGTCGAACGCGTTGTCGTCGCCGACGATGTCGCCGTCGATGCGATTGATGCCGAGCCCGCGAAGCGCGAGCGCCCAGTCGTCGAACACGGCCGTCGCGCGCTGGTTCCGCGTGTTGATCGTCGGATCGCCGGTTCCCCGGACGATGAGATCGCCGGCGAGGACTCCGTCTTGGATGGGGGCGGCCGTCTCGAGCGTCGTCGTAAACCGAAAGTCCCACCCGAGCGTCTGCGCCGCTGTCGCCAGCGTCACGATTTTCATGTTCGACGCAGGCATCATGAGCTTGTGGGAATTGCGCTCGTACAGGGCGCGTCCGGAGTCGAGGGACTTGACCTCGACACCCCATTCGCCCTGGTTCATCACGGCCGCGCCGAACACCTGATCGAGGTCAGCGGCCAGTTGTCGTTCGACCTTGGAGGGCGCGCGCGGGCTGGTTTGGGGTGGTTTGTGACCGCCGCAGGCGGCGAGGATTGCAGAAAGGGCAACACTGGTCGCAGATTCTGCGATCCGGCGGAACAAGGGGTCAGACCCCGGTCGTCGGATTACACACCGCGAGTGTGTAACTGAGCGACCGGGGTCTGACCCCGGCGCTCGGCGCGACCGGGGTCTGACCCCATCGCAGCGGCGGTCAGACCCCATCGAGCGCTTTGACGATCGCGTCGAGCGCGGCGCCGTCGATCTTCGCCGCACCCTTGTCGCCCTCCCGTTGCGCGAATACGTCAGACCCATGCTTCCCGAACGTGACGTGTTCGGTCTTCTGCCCGTCGTCGTATTTGATCGTGACCGAGAGCTCCGGCTTGTCCAGACCGGTATCCTTCGTATCCTGGACGAAGCTGGCGGCGCGGGCGTTGGTGAGCGCGGTCATCAGCGCGTCGACTTTTGCCCCGTCGAGCTGCTTCGCGCTCGGCGCCACCTGCTTCCATTTGTCGCCCGACTTCTCGAAGGTACGCGTCTGGCCGTTGCGAACGACGTCAATCCGCGTCGTGTTGAACGACCGGGCGTCGAACAGGTCTTTCTGCCGGAAGTCGTCCGCACTCTTCTTCATGTCGTCGGCGACCGCGGAGTCGATCGTGAAGACGAGCGGCCGCGACGCATCTTTCGCGTACACCACGCCCTCGCCGGCGCTCTTGCCAATCGACAGCGAGGCGGACGAACTGCCGGCCCCCAGCGTGATCGTCGCGTCCGGCTTGTCGAGGCCGTACTGCGCGAGGTCCGTCGCGTCCGTCGCGGTGATGGCCTTCATCTGGGCCGTGTTGATGCGGCCGACGATCCCTTCCACCGCGCTGAAATCGGCGCGCGCGTCCGCGGGCGACGTCATCCGCCAGTCCGCCCCCTGCTTGACGAGCGCGATCGTGCGCTTGGGATCCGTCAGCGTGACGTGGTCCACTTTGTCGCGATCGAACGCGAGCACGGTCTTGTCCCGCAGATCGAACGTGGTCCGATTGAACGTCGTGTCCAGGTACGAGGGGATGAGGAAGACGCGCGGTTTGTCGGGCAGCTTTGCATAGAGATCGCTGCCGGTCGGCGTTTTCTGGCCGACGAGCAGCGTTCGCTTCTTGCCGTCGGCCGTGAAGTCGACCTCGATGCGCGCCGGATCCAGCGCGTATTGCTTGAAGTCGCTGGCCTGTTCGTCGACGACGCGCTGAATTTCGAGCGACGCCAGGTTCGACGTGATCCCCGACAGCTCCGCCTCGTCCGCCTTGACGGTAAGCGGCTGCGTCACCTGCCAGGTGTTGTCTTTCTTCACGACGGTCGTGCGATCGCCGGACGCCGCCTTGACGCTGACTTCCTTGATGGCGTCCGCCTTCACGTCCGGAAACACCTTCTCCTGCTTCTTCTCGTCCGTCTCCGGATGCTTCGACTCGTACAGCGCATACCAGCCGAGTGGAACCGCAATGACGAGCAGGATGATGAGCGAGCGAACTCCTCGCATCTATCGCCTCCGCCACCACGTCTGGACACCGGCCAGGAGGATCAGGCCCGGGACGATCAGCACGGTGAGATAAAAGATTCGCGTTTCCTGATCCGCGGTGAGCGTGATTCGTCGATCCTGCGCATCGCGCGGACGGATCGAGATCAGGTTTTCCTGCTGCGCCAGCCAGTTCACGGTATTCAGGAACAGGTCGCGGTTGCCCTGGACCCCCAGGAACGCATTGCTCGCGAACTCCGAGTCGCCGAACGCTACGACGCGGCTCTCCGGCTTCTTGCCGTCCTTCTCGACACCGTTTGGCGCTGCAACCGATACGGCCGCAGCAAGTGAAACCGGTCCGGCCTTGTCGTCCGGGTCCTTTTTGGCCGGTTGACCCGACGCGAGGCCTTTCAGGTCGGTTTCTCCCCAGCTGCTCCGGCTCGTCTCGACGATGCTTTGAGCGGTCCGGCCGTTGACGCCGCCCTCTACCGGCGTCATCGATCGAGCCAGCGGATACGCCGTCAGCAATTGAAAGTTCTGCGTGATGGGATGTGATGGATAACTCGCCGCCACCGGAATCGATTCGTCGGCGCCGATCAGACGGCCCATGCCCGAGACATCCAGCACGACGTCGTCGTCTGCGGAAATGCCCCAGTCGTGGAGCAGCCCCTGTAGCCCCGTCGGCTCGGGCTCGCCGGCCTTGATGACGGGATCGAGCATGATGAACGCCTTCCCGCCAGCGTTCAGATATTTTTTCACCATGTCGATTTCGGCAGGCAGGAAGTCGGTCTGCGGTCCGGCAATGACGAGCACGTCGGCGTCGGCGGGGACTCCGTTCTGCTGGGCGAGGACGACTTTGTCGACGACGAAGTTGTCCCCGGTCAGCGCTGACGAGATGCCGTTGTAGCCCGTCCGATCGGCGCTGGTCGTGTCCTTCTCACCATGCCCGTTGGTGAAATACACCTTCGGCTGGCGCCCCTGGACCGCTTTGATCAACGCATTTGTCAGTTCCTGCTCGCCGTCGGAGGTCGCCTTCTCGTTGCGTCCGTGATAATCGAACACGACCGTCCCGAGCGCCGTAATGCCGTACTGCTGCGCCAACGCGGGCTTCTTTTCAGGGTCGATGTACTCGACGTCGACCTGCTTCGACGCATAGCGATATTCGTCGAGGCGGTCGCGGAAGCGCTGGAAATCATCGCCGCGCGCAAAGACCTTGACGTGCACGGGTTCCTTCAAATCCTGCAGCACCTTCCGCGTCTGGTCCGACAGCGAGAACTGCTTGGCGGCTGTCAGATCCCAGCGCTTGTCGTGCCGCGTGCCCAGATAGTTGATCGCGACGAGCATCGCAATGACGACCACCGTACTGATGATGGCGAGCGTCCCGAACCGCGCCTGTCGTCCTGCGAAGGCCTGTCCGATCTCGCGCCATTGGCTCAGCATGTAGAGCAGCGTGCAGACGAGGCCCGCGATGGCGAGGCCGCTGTAGTACGGCTGCCACTCCGGCTTCGAGAAGCGGATCGCCACCGCGGCAAGCACGAGGACGACGCCGAGCCAGCCGAGGAGTCCGAGGATGCGTTTCAGCATGGCTCAGCCCCTCCACCGTTCGGAGTCGACCGACTTCGCCGTGAGGAACAGACCCAGCGTGATCAGACTCAGGTAATAGATGATGTGCTTCGTGTCGATGATGCCCTTCGAAAAGTCGTCGAAGTGTTCGGTGATCGACATGTAGCGGGTGACGGCGCCCATCACCGGTCCGGCGGTGTCGGCGAACCACCCGACGATCCACAGCATCAGGAAGACGATGAACGAGATGATGCCGGCCACGATCTGGTTGTTTGTCGTGCTCGAGATGAGCAGCCCGATGGAGAGGAAGGACCCGCCCATCAGCAGCAGCCCCAGATAGCATGCGACGAGCGGACGCCATTCCGGATTGCCGTATACGAACAGGATCGCGATGTAGAGCAGTGTCACCAGCAGCATGACCACGTAGAGTCCGAGCGCTCCGAAGAATTTGCCCAGGATGATCTCGACGTCGGTGACGGGTGAGGTGAGGAGCAGTTCGATCGTTCCGGATCGCTTTTCCTCCGAGTAGGTCCGCATCGTGATCATCGGCATGATGAACAGGATGATCACCGCCGCGTTCTGCAGGACGTTGCGGATGACCTGCTGGTTGACGTTCAGCGCGCCGCCGCCCATGTCGGGCATCTGCATGCTCTGGCGCACGAAGAAGTCCACATACAGATAGAAGAAGACGCCGAACGGCAGCGCGAAGAAGCCGATGATGATGTACGCCATCGGCGAGGAAAAGTAGGAGCGGAGCTCCTTGTTGGCAATGGCGATCACGTTACGCATTGGACGGCCTCCCTTCGAGTCGGTCTTCGGGCTCGCCCGGCGCGAGCCCACCGTCGCGCGCGTCGGGTTCGCCCGGCGCGGGCTCCTCGGTCGTGACCTGGAGGAAGACTTCCTCGAGGCTCATGCGCATCGGTCGCAATTCCAGCAGTCCCCATCCCGACGTGACGATCTCGCGCGCGATGTCGCGGCGGACGTCGTGGCCGCGCTCGCTCTCCACCTCGTAGGCGCCGCTGTCGTGCCGCTGGTCGGCGTGCCCGACCCGCGTCACGCCGGGGATTCGAGCCAGCGCGGCAGCAACGTCCTGCCCCCGCGCATCCACTTCGACGTACAACGTCTCGGCGCCCCTCAGGCGCGCGGTCAGGTTGTCGGGCGTATCGACGGCGACCACGCGGCCCTTGTTGATGATCACCACCCGCTGACACGTCTGAGAGACTTCCGGGAGGATGTGCGTGCTCAGGATGATCGTGTGGTCGCCGGCGAGGCCTCGAATCAAATCCCGCGTCTCGATGATCTGCTTGGGATCGAGGCCGGCCGTCGGCTCGTCGAGGATCAGCACTTCGGGATTGTGCAGCAGCGCCTGGGCGAGCCCGACGCGTTGCCTGTATCCCTTCGAGAGTTTGCCGCAGTGCCGCGACGCCATGTCGTCGACGTGCGTGCGCCTCATCACCGCATCGACGCGCGCCGCGCGTTCGGCCGACGACACGCCTTTGATCCGTGCGACGAAGTCGAGGTACTCGCGCACGGTCATGTCGGGGTAGAGCGGCGGCGTTTCCGGAAGATACCCGGTGCGGCGCTTGGCTTCGATCGGCTTGTCGAAGACGTCGTATCCGGCTACCGTGGCGCGCCCTTCCGTCGCCGGCATATAGCCGGTGAGGATTCGCATCGTCGTCGTCTTCCCCGCGCCGTTCGGCCCCAGAAATCCAAGAATTTCGCCGCGTTCCACACGAAAGCTCACGTCGTCGACGGCCGTGACTCGGCCGTATCGTTTCGTGAGGTGCTGGACCTCAATCACGTTGCATCTCCGTAATCTATAGACAGCAAAGCTGATGCGGGGGCAATCTGGAATCCTATCGGATTACAAAAAGAGTGGTCAAGCGCCCCCTCGTTATTCTCCGCTTCAGAGGGGCGGCTCAGGCGTTTGACATATGAGCACTTGTTCATATATTCATACATTATGTCTCCCGCCGGCCGGCATCACGTGGCCTCCATCGAACACGGCAGGACGAAGCCTCGCGCCGAAACAATCGACGTCTGTGAAGGCCCGCATACCGCAGGGAAGCTTACCGACGACCGCCGCGAGCATCTGATGCCCGCAGGTGCCGTCGAGGCCCTGGCGGAAACCTTCCGCATTCTCGGTGATCCCACCCGCGTGCGTATTCTGGACGTGCTCTCCGCGGGCGAGCTGTGCGTGTGCGACATCGCGGAGCTGGTCGGCCTGAGTGAATCCGCCGTGTCTCACCAGCTGCGGCTCCTCCGCGGGACGCGGCTCGTGAGGCCGCGTCGGGCCGGGCGCCAGGTCTACTACTCCTTCGATGATCAACACATTCTGAGCCTTTTCCAGCAGGGACTCCGTCACGTGACCGAGGAGACTCGCTGATGGCGGCGTGCACCGTCTGTGAAATCCACGCCGAATCGACGTTCAAGATCGAAGGCATGGACTGCCACGAAGAGGTGGCCATCCTCGAGCGCACGCTGAAGAAGCTCTCGGGGATGGAGGCGCTCGACGCGGACGTGCTCGCGCAGCGCCTTCGCGTCAAGTACGACGCCGCGAAGCTGACTGCGTCCGCGATCGCGGAAGCGGTCGCGCAGACCGGCATGCGCGCGTGGCTCGAGCACGAGGAACCGGTGGCCCCGGTCGGGTCACCGGCGACGCGCCGTGTGCTGGTGGTTGCCTCGGGCGTGGCCCTCGGCGCCGGTCTCTTGTGTGATCTGCTCCGCGCCCCCGCGCCTGTATCCACCGTAGCCTACGGCGTATCGATCCTCAGCGGCGGCGTTTACACCGCGCGGCGAGCCCTCGCGGCGGCCCGGTTGCTGTCGCTCGACATCAACGTCCTCATGCTCGTCGCGGTTGCCGGAGCGGTGGCGCTGCGCCAATGGTCCGAAGCCGCGTCAGTCATTTTTCTGTTCGCCCTGGCGCAGCTCCTCGAAGCACGCGCCATGGAACGCGCGCGCGCGTCAATCCGGGCGCTCATGGATCTCACGCCGATCGAGGCGCTGGTGCATCGCGGCGGCCGCGATGTGCGCGTGAACGTCGACGAACTGCGCATCGGCGATCTCATGATCGTGCGCCCCGGCGAGAAGATCCCGCTGGATGGCCGCATCGCGGCCGGGCGGACGTTCGTCAATCAGGCGCCGGTCACCGGGGAGTCGCTGCCCGTCGAGAAGGGCCCGGGCGACGACGTGTTCGCCGGGACGATCAACGGCCGTGGAGTGGTGGAGATCGCCGTCGAACGGCTCCGCGCCGATTCGACCGTCGCGCGAATCATTCACCTGGTCGAGCGCGCGCAGGCGCAGCGCGCACCGAGTCAGACGTTCGTGGAGCGCTTTGCGCGAATCTACACGCCGGCAGTGCTCGTGCTGGCGGCGATCGTGGCTGTCGCGCCGCCGCTCGCCGGCGCGGGCCCCTGGAGCACGTGGATTTACCGCGCGCTGGTCCTGCTCGTGATCTCCTGCCCGTGCGCGCTGGTGATCTCGACACCGGTGTCAGTCGTGTCGGCGTTGTCGGCGGCCGCCCGCAAAGGCGTGCTCATCAAGGGCGGTGCACACCTCGAGCGATTGGCCGAAGTGCGATGCATCGCGTTCGACAAGACGGGCACGCTGACGCGAGGCACGCTGAAGGTCGTCGACGTGCGGCCCATCTCCGGCGCCTCGGCGGACGATCTGCTGCGTGTCGCCGCATCGATCGAAAGCCGCTCCGAACACCCGATTGGCCGCGCGATCTTCGAACACGCACAGCTCGAATCCGTACCGCTCGATCGCATCACCGGCTTCGAGGCGCTCCCGGGTCTCGGCGCGCTCGGGCGGATAGGCGACGCGGCCGTCGTGCTCGGCTCGCATCGGCTGCTCGAGGAACTCGGAGTCTGCACCGACGACCTGCATGCCGCGCTGGACGCGCAGCCGGAGGACGGCAGAACGACGGTGCTGGTCGCCGATCGCGGTCGTCCCCTCGGCGTCATCTCCGTGGCAGACGACGTGCGGGAGTCGGCAGCCGATGCGGTGCAACTGCTGCGCGCGCACGGAATCGCGCACGTCGCGCTGCTCACCGGTGACCAGGCTGCCGCTGCGACGGCGCTGGCGCGCGCGGTCGGCGTCGATCAGGTTCGGGCGGGGCTGATGCCGGAAGACAAGGTGCGCGAGGTCACGGCATTGCGCAAGCAGTTCGGCGCGCTCGCGATGGTGGGCGACGGCGTCAACGACGCGCCCGCGCTCGCGGCCGCTGACGTGGGCATCGCGATGGGGGTCGCGGGAACAGGAGCGGCCCTCGAAACGGCCGATGTCGCGCTCATGTCCGACGAACTGCTGCGCATCCCGTACGCGATTCGCCTCAGCCGCGCGGCGTTGCGCAACATCCGCGCGAACATCGCTTTCTCGATCACGCTCAAGGCGGCGTTTCTGGTCATGGCCATCTTCGGGATCGCCACGCTCTGGATGGCGGTCGTCGCGGACAGCGGCGCGTCGCTGATTGTGATCGCGAACGCGCTGCGGTTGCTGCGCGAGTAGCCTGACGCCGTCAGTTGCCAGTTGCCGTCAGTGCGTTGTCACGCCTTCCGGTTCGAGAAGAAGTGCTGATCGACGAAGTGATAGATCGCCTGCTGGTCGGCTGATTCGACCTTTTCGAACTGCAGTCCCATGCCCGTGCGCCGATCGCTCCAGGCGACGCGCGATTCGGCTTCGATTTCGTGCTTGGAACCCGGCAGACGAAACCGTACGCGTACCTTCGCTTCCTGCGGCAGCGGGCTCATCGTCCGGATCGCGACGCCGCCTTTGCTCACATTCAGCGTGAGCGCCGCCGCTATCGTGTTGCCGAAGCGGTACGACACGGGAATACCCAGCAGAACGCGCGGGCTGCTCCGACGGTTGAAATTGTCGGGAAACAGATGCGGTGCGAGCGACGGGAGGATGTTCTGGACTGCGCTGTACTCGTTCACGTAGCCGGCCACCCCGAGCGATGCGAGATGCTTCACCTCGTCCGCACTGCTGATGGTGCCGCTGAAGATCAGGATCGGAATTCGCCCGGCGTCGATCTTGCGAATCGTTCTGACAAGCTCGACGCCCCCCGCGTGCGGCAGGCGCAGGTCAATCACGAGCAGGTCGATGTCATCGGCATCCGTGCGGAGCATCGAGAGCAGCTCGGCTGCGCTTTTCACCGCCAGCGCCTTGTGCCCCGCCGATGCCAGCGCGGTGGAGAAACGGTCCCGCACGAAAGCGGTGTCGTCGGCGACGATCACGGTTTTATGGCTCACGGGCTTGATTGCAGAATCTATCAGGTTCTGCCTATAATTCGAACTTTCATGGCGCCGCGTTGCAGGAGTATGTATGGCCACCTGTCCTGAGTGTGATGCCGAAATCGAGGTTGACGAGTTCGACGTCGACAAGGGCGATCTGATCAGCTGTCCCGATTGCGGCTCCAACCTCGAAGTCACCAGCACGTCGCCCGTCGAGCTCGAGCTGGCCGACGACGACGATGATGACGACGAAGAGGACGAGAAAGACGGCGAGGACGACGAGTTCGACGAAGACGACGAAGGCGGCGTCGACGATGACGAAGAATCGGAAAGCGAGGACTGGGACGAGTGACCCCTGGTCTCGCGGCGTCCCGCGCCGCGTCCGATAAAGCGGCAACAGCCCGCTCCATCGAAGCCAAGGCAGCCGTGCTCGACGCGCGGCTTCGTTCGCTCGACTCTCTCATCATCGCGTATAGCGGCGGCGTCGACAGTGCCTATCTGGCGGTTGCGGCGACGCGTGTGCTCGGGGACCGCGTCCTGTGCGTCACCGCCGACAGCGCCAGCTACCCGGATCGGCATCGCGAGCTTGCGCTCGGCACTGCGCGCGCGTTCTCACTGCGCCACGAAATCATCCAGACCGACGAACTCTCGCGGCCCGAGTACCGCGCGAATCCGGCGAACCGCTGCTATTACTGCAAGAACGAGCTGTACTCGAAGTTGACCGCGCTCGCACGCGAGCGCGGCATCGCCACCATCGCCGACGGCAGCAACGCGGACGATCGCGGCGATTATCGTCCGGGCCGTCAGGCGGCCAGGGAGTTCGGGGTGATCAGCCCCCTGGACGAGGCTGAACTGACGAAGGGTGAAATCCGCGAGCTGGCGCGGCGCGCGGGCATGTCGACGTGGAACGAGCCGGCCTCCGCCTGCCTGTCATCGCGCATTCCGTATCACACGGAAGTGACCGGCGAAAAGCTGCGGCGAATCGAGGCGGCCGAGCGTGTCGTACGCGGCCTGGGATTCCGGGTGTTCCGCGTCAGGCATCACGACGCGCTCGCGAGGCTCGAATTCGGACGCGACGAGCTGCCCCGTGCCGTCGACCCGGAGATTGCAGACGCGCTGGACAAAGGGCTGCGGGCCGTCGGCTATCAATACGTCACGGTCGATCTGCGCGGGTACCGGCTGGGCAGTCTGAACGAGGCGCTTCGGCTGCGTCCTGTGTAGGCGCGTGCGCACAGCCGGCGTCGCGTCGCTGCTCCTGTTTCTCGCGCTCCACCTCGCGCTGCTCCCGCGCACGCTCGAAGATCTCGATTCGATCAACTTTGCGCTCGGCGTCCGCCACTTCGACGTCGCGCACCATCAGCCGCATCCGCCGGGCTACCCGGTGTACATCGCGCTCTCGAAAGCGTCGACCGCGTCGCTGCGCGCGCTGGGCATCGATGCCGCGGCGCCTCGGGGGCTCGCCTTCTGGAGCGCGGTTGGCGCCACGGGCTCCCTGCCGGCGCTGATCCTGTTCTTCACCGCGCTCGAAAAGCGCCGCCGGATCGCGATCTGGGCCACCGTTGTCACGGCTGCGGCGCCGCTGTTCTGGTTCACCGGCGTCAGACCGCTCAGCGACATGGCGGGCTTCGCCGCCGGCGCCTGGGCGCTCGCGCTGTTCGTCAGCCCCTCGCGGGGGAAGCTCGTCGCCGGTGCGTTCATCGCGGCCCTCGGGATCGGCATCCGTTCGCAGATCGCCGTGCTCACCATGCCGCTGTTCCTGTACGCGCTGGTCGTGCCATCAGGCCTGACGCTGCGTGATCGAGCGCTCGCGGTTCTCGGTTTGATCGGCGGCATTCTCGTCTGGGCCGTCCCGCTGATCGTGGTCAGCGGCGGGCCCGCGGCATATCTCACAGCGCTCGGCTCGCAGGCAGGGGAGGACTTCTCCGGCGTCTCGATGTTGTGGACGCATCACTCGGCGCGCCAGATCGCGGCGGCGCTGCTCGACACGTTCGTCTGGCCGTGGGACTGGTGGCTCGGGATCGGCATGTGCGTCCTTGCGGCGGCTGGTGCGTTGCGCGTCGCGTGGCGGTCGCCACGGACGGCGGCTGTCATTGGGATCGCGTTTCTGCCGTACGCCGTCTTCCATCTGCTCTTTCAGGAGACGGTGACGACGCGATACGCGCTGCCGCTCGTCCCAGCCGTTGCGTATCTCGCTGTGGCGGCGCTCGAAACACGGTCCCGCGTGGCACTGCCAACCGCCTCGATTGCCATTGCTGGCGTATCGCTGCTCGTCACGATACCCGCCAACGTCATCTACGCCGTCGACGGCGCGCCGATTTTCCAGGCGTGGGACGACATGGCCATCACCGCTCATGGCGGCGAGCGGGTCGACGCGGTCGGGATGCACGCCTCGGCGAAGCGCGCCGCCGAGTGGGCGGCGCCGATCCTTCCGGCGCGCGTCCTCGAGGCGCCGCACGGGCGCGAATGGCTCGCGCTCGTCTCGTTCTGGCGAACGGCGCCCGACTCGATCGTCTGGTTTGCCGCGGATCCGAAGCGCACGGATCTGGCGTTGTTCGATACGCGGCAGCGCGATCTCGCGCGAGCGTACCGGTGGGGGTTCATCGAGCCGCCGTTTGTCGGGGGCGCCCGCCCGAACGACATCGACTGGTATCGCATGCGCCCGCCCGGCTGGATGCTGGATGAAGGATGGTCGCTGACCCCGGAAACCGCCGGCATCGCGTTCCGTGATGCGAAAGGCCCCGCGTCCGCACCGGTCACCGCCTGGATTCGCGCGCGCGATTCCGAGTCGACGCTCGTCCTCGGCGGACGTTACATCACCACGGGCGCGTCCGCTCCATCGTCAGTTCAGGTGGAGGCGGCAGGGCGCCGCATCGCAACCTTCAGCGCCCCGGCCGGCTTTTTCGTCTACGAGGTGCCGGTCCAGACGAGGACATTTTCGTCGACGTCGGCGTATGTGCCGCTCCACGTCTCGGCGCAAGTCGAACGGGGCTCGGTGTCACTCGAACAGTTCGATCTGCAGCCGCCAGGAGTGCCGATGATCGCCTACGAGGCTGGCTGGAACGAGCCCGAATACAACGCGGCCAGCGGCATCTCCTGGCGCTGGATGAGCGAGCGATCGGTGTTATGGGTACGGCCGATCGGCCGCACGGTCACCCTCCACATCAGCGGAGAATCCACGCGGAAATACTTCGCGCGGGCGCCGCACGTTCGCATTCTCGCCGGCGGCCGCGAGATCGCCGCCTTCGATCCGTCTGAGGACTTCGACCGGACCGTGACCGTACCGCCGGACGTGCTCGCGTCAGCCGGCGGACGGCTGACCTTCGCCAGCTCCGATTTCTTCGTGCCCGGCGGGTCCAGCGGCGGCGATCAGCGTCATCTGGCGGTCAGGATCTTCGGGATCAAGGCGGAATAGGTGCACCGCCGGACGCCTTCGGCCTACGGCCGCTCTGCGTAGGCGAGCAGCGAGCTCCCCAAGGGCATATTCACGACGCGCAACGCCGCGGCTTCGAGCGCGAGTACACCCGACAGGGCGGCGTTGACCGGCGCGACCGGCACCGCGATTTCGTCCTGTGACTCGACGTGGCCGGTGACGCGCTGCGCCAGCCGGACCGCTGCGACCAGCGGCAGAATCGACAGATTGGTGTAGGTGCTGCGCCGCAGGCGGAATCCTGCCGCCTGCAGTTTTTTCTCGAGTGCCCCCCTGCTGTATCGCCGGAGTTCGCCCGAAAGTATGGAATGGTTCCCGCGCAGCGCATCGAGCGCCGCGACGTTGACCAGGAGCCGGCCGCCGGGCCTGAGGACGCGGAACATTTCGGCGAGCGCGTCGCGTTCCGTTTCGTCGGGCAGCGAGTACAGCACGTCGAAGGACGTGACGAGGCCAAACGTCTTCGCGGGGAACGGCAATCGCGCCGCGGTCGCGCGCGCCAGCCGGCGCTCACCGCGTTGACGGGCGACGGTGAGTCCTGTCCACGTGAGATCGATGCCCGTCGCGCGCCCGTAACGCCGGAGCAGTTCGAGGTTGTGACCGGTGCCGCAGCCGGAGTCGAGGATCTCGAGCGGCGCTCCGTGCGCGGCACGCGCATCGGCGACGAGCGGTTCCACGAACAGGCGGAATCCGCGGAACCAGAAATGATCCCGTTCGGCGCGCGCGGTCGCCGCGAGGAGACGGTCCATCGTGATAAGCTCTGGAAAAAATCGAACAAATTCTATCTTGCGCGGAGGGAAGTGCTGATGAAACGTTGGGTGCGACTGTTCGGAACGATGGCCATCGTTGCTGCGGTCGGTGCGGGCGGCTGCGCAAAGAAGAAGCCCGCGCCTCCACCGGCGCCCGCGCCCGCGCCTGCGCCGCCCCCGACGACGCCGCCTCCGCCTCCACCGCCGCCGCCTGCGCCGCCGGCTCCCGCACCGCCGCAGCCGACCGAAGACGAAATCTTCGCGAAGAAGTCACTCGACGAGTTGAACGCCGAGAAGCCGCTGACCGACGCGTTCTTCGACCTCGACTCGAGCCAGATCCGCGGCGACTCCACGCAGGCGCTGCAGAAAGACGCCGAGTGGATGAAGCGGTGGCCGAGCACCAAGGTGACGATCGAAGGACACTGCGACTCGCGCGGCAGCGCCGAATACAACCTCGCGCTGGGCGATCGGCGCGCCAAGGCCGTCGCGCAGTATCTCGTCAGCCTGGGTATCAGCGCCGACCGCATTCAGACGGTCAGCAAAGGCAAGGAGCAGCCGTTCTGCAACGAGGAAAACGAAGCCTGCTGGCAGCAGAACCGCCGGGGTCACTTCCTGATTACTGCGAAGTAGGCGATGGACGATGATCGATGGACGATGATCGATGGACGATGAACGCGTCATCGAACATCGTTCATCGAACATCGTTCATCGTTCATCGAATATCGGTTACCGTCTCACACCGCGCGTGATCGCTTCGGCGGCCGCCCGCGGATCCGCCTCACCGATAATCGGGCGCCCCACGACCAGATAGCTTGCCCCCGCCGCAATCGCCTCCGCCGCACTCATCGTCCGTTGTTGATCGTCCTTGCCGGCGGCCGCGGCTCCACGAATCCCCGGCGTCACGATCACGAAATCCGGACCGCACCGATGTCGGATGGCCGACGTTTCGAGCGGTGAGGCGACGACCCCGTCCAGGCCGGCTTCCCGCGTGAGCTCCGCCAGCCGCAGTACCTGATCCATCAGATCGATTACGATGCCGGTTTCACGAAGCGTCGCTTGATTCATGCTCGTCAGGACGGTGACCGCAATCACCAGCGGCGCCGGCGCGCTGCGCTTCGCGGCGGTGTCGCGCGCCGCATCCGCGGCCGCGCGCATCATCGTGGTGCCGCCAGCCGCGTGCACGTTCACCATCCAGACGCCCAGACTGGTTGCCGCCGCCACCGCCGTCGCCACGGTGTTGGGAATATCGTGAAACTTCAAATCGAGGAACACGCGGTCGCCGCGGCCGGTCAACGATCGGACGATTTCGGGTCCTTCGGCGGTGAAGAGACGGCTGCCGATCTTGAAGCCCCCGACGGTCCCGCGCAGCGTATCGGACAGCGCAACCGCCTGCTGCCGCGTCTCGACGTCGAGCGCGACTAGGAGCTGATCCACGCTTTTTCCCTTGCGCTCGTGTCGACGGTCCCGACGATATCCGCGAGGCGCTCGATGCCGTGCCGGGTCATGTAAGC
>Ga0310810_10000731_pt1 | contig 33006 bp, 34 predicted proteins | sample NCmetagenome_FD_207641 | JGI IMG/M metagenome (GOLD analysis project Ga0310810, IMG submission 207641) | Soil microbial communities from experimental microcosm in Duke University, North Carolina, United States - NC | ecosystem: Engineered > Artificial ecosystem > Soil microcosm > Unclassified ... | reverse complement strand
CGGCGCGCCCTTCCGCTTCCCCCGGGTGGTCGCCGCCGAGAGCGAGCCCGACGCCTCGACGCTCGCCGCGGTGGACGTGCAGGCGCCCGATCTCTGTCCCCGCTTCTGCGCCCGGGTGATCACCGGGCTCACCGTGAAGCCGTCGCCGCCGTGGCTCGCCCAGCGGCTGCGGGCGGTCGGCCTGCGCCCGATCAACAACCTGGTCGACGTGACCAACTACATCATGTGGGAGCTCGGCCAGCCCCTCCACGCCTTCGACCTCGACACGCTCGCCCAGCACACGGTGGTGGTGCGCCGCGCGCAGCCGGGCGAGCGGATCAAGACCCTCGACGGCCAGGAGCGCGCCCTCGGCCCGGACATGGCGATGGTGTGCGATCCCGAGCACGCGGTCGGCATCGGCGGGGTGATGGGCGGCGCCGACAGCGAGGTGACCGCGGCCACCACGCGGGTCCTCCTCGAGGCGGCCTACTGGGATCCGGGCTCCATCCGTCGCACCGCGCGCGCGCTGTCGCTGACCACCGACGCGGCCTATCGCTTCGAGCGCGGCGGCGACGTCGAGGCGCCCCCCGACGTGCTGGCCCGTGCCGCCCAGCTCATGGCCGAGCTCGGCGGGGGCGCCGTCGCGCGCGGCGTGCTCGACGCCTACCCCGAGCCACGGCCACACCGACGGCTGGCCCTCCGCCTGGCCCGCGTCGAGCGCGTCATCGGCGCGAGCCCGTCGCGCGAGGAGGCGGTGCGCATCCTGCAGGCCCTGGGCTTCGCGGTGGACGATTCGGGCGACGGGGTGCAGGTGGTGGTGCCGAGCTTTCGCCGCGACATCCACCAGGAAGACGACCTCGTCGAGGAGATCGTCCGCATCTGGGGCTACGACAAGATCCCCCTGACCCTGGCCGGGGGCGGGGAGATCATTCCGGTCAAGCGCCCGGTTGGGCTGCGCCTGGCCCGGCTGATGAGCCGCGCGCTGAACGCGGCGGGCGTCTACGAGTGCGTGACGTGGGCCTTCCTCGATCCGGACCGGCTCAAGCGGATGGGCTGGAGCGATCGGGACGCGCTCATCGCGCTCCAGAATCCGCTCTCGGTGGAGCGGTCGGTGCTGCGCCCCTCGCTGCTCCCCGGCCTCCTCGAGGTCCTGGCCATCAACGCCAACCGCCAGATGCCGGACGCGCACCTCTTCGAGGTCGGCAACGTCTTCGCGCCGCACCGGCCCGAGGACGGCGACCGGCCGGCCCACGAGGATCTGCGGCTCGGCATCGTGCTCACCGGGCTCCGCGCGCCGCGGGCCTGGTTCACGGGGGGCCGCGACCGGGTCGACGTCCACGACGCCAAGGGAATGGCCGAGGCGGCCCTCGCCGCGGCCGGCGTGCCCGAGGCCGAGACCGTGCGGTGGGCCGACGACCAGGCGCCCGCCTATCTCGAGCCGGGGCGCGCGGCACGGCTGGTGCGGGGCGGCGCCGAGGTTGGCTGGTTCGGGGAGGTGGCACTGGCGGCGCGTGAGGCGTTCGACCTGCCGGGGGCGGTGTTCGCGGCCGAGCTGTCGGTGACCGCGCTGACCGGGTTGCCGCCCGCCCCCGCGAAGTACGAGCCGCTGCCGCGCTTCCCGGCCGTCCACCGCGATCTGGCGATCGTGGTGAGCACCGAGGTGACGGCCGGCCAGGTCGAGGCCGCGATCCGGGCGATGAGCCTGCCGCTGCTCGCCCGCGTGACCCTGTTCGACGTGTACACTGGCGGCCAGGTCGGCGCGGGTCGCCGGAGTCTCGCCTGGAGCCTCACGTTCCAGGCGCCCGACCGCACCCTCACCGACCCCGAGGTGAACCGGGTGCACGAGCAGATCATCGCCGAGGTCGTTCGGCGGTTCCAGGCCGAGGTCCGCGGCGCGTGACGGAGGAGCGGATGGCGGAAGGGCTCACGGAGCGGCTCGAGCAGCTCGAGAAGTCGGTGCGGCGCGCCGCGGAGACCATCACCCGCCTGCGCAAGGAGCGCGACTCGCTGCAGGCCAAGGTGGCCGGGGTCGAGGCCAAGCTCGCGGCCGTGGAGGGCGATCGGGCCGAGCTGACCAGCCTGCGCCAGGAGCGGAAGGAAGTGCTGGCGCAGGTGGATGGCATCTTGAAAGAGCTGGACCGGCTCGATATTCAGTGACAGGGGAGGGGAGCGCCATGGCCGAGAAGCAGCGGGTCGACATCGAGATCCTGGGGCAGAAGTACCCGATCCGCAGCGAGGCCGGCCCCGACTACGTCCGCCAGCTCGCCTCCTTCGTGGACCAGCGGGCCCGGGAGATCCGGGGCGACTCGGCGGGGCAGGACGCGGCCCGGGTCCTGGCCCTGACCGCGCTGGACATCACCGACGAGCTCTTCCGCCTGCGGGACGAGCGCAAGGACCAGGAGGTCGACCACAAGGACGTGACCGCCCGCCTCGGCGCATTGCGGCAACTCCTGGACGCGGTCGTCCCCGAGAAGTAACGATTCGCTTGACCGGCCGACCGGCCCAGGGGTACACAGGAGAGGCCCTGCACTGTTCGTGATGCCGGGGGGAAGTTTCAACCTCGTTTAAAGATTGGGAGCCGCTCACGAGGGTGGTGCGCATGCCCCTCCTAGAGGGGAAGCCTGAAGCCCTCCATTTTGGCGCCCACCTGGTGCATACCAGGTTCGAAACACCGTCGGCACACGGCAGAGGTGGGGCTCTTTCCTCCCGTCGCCCTTCCGTAGCACTCCCACGTTCGTTGACATTCCGCTTTCCTGCGGCCTATAATTCGTCAACTTTAGCGGCTACTTGCCGCACGCAGCCCCGAGTGCACACGATCCGGCCCGGGCCTCGCCCCGGGATGGAGTGATCGATGATTTCCATGCCGTGGCTGGTGCTACTGCCGTTGGTCGCGGTTCTCGCCTTGTTCGTCGGGTATTTCGGATCCCGCGCCGCCACCGCGCGGACGCTCGGCGATGCCGAGACGCGCGCCGCCCGCATCCTCGAGGACGCCAAGCGCCTGGTCGACCAGGCCCGCGCCGACGCCGACGCCAAGGTGCGGGAGGCCGAGGCCAAGATCCGCAACGCCGACCTCGAGGCCAAGGAGCTGGCGCTCAAGGTCCGGGCGGAGCTCGATCAGGAGTCGCGGGCCCGCCAGCGGGAGATCCAGGAGGTCGAGCGGCGGGTCGTCCAGCAGGAAGAGCAGCTCGGCCGGCGGCTCGATCAGCTCGACCGGCGGGAGACCGACGTGCAGGGCCGCGACCGTGCGCTCACCGAGCGGGAGCGGAGCCTCGGCGAGAAGGAGGCCCGGCTCGGGTCGGCGATGGAGGAGCAGCGCCGCAAGCTCGAGTCCATCGCGGGGCTCACCGCCGAGGAGGCCAAGCGACAGGTCCTGGCCCAGGCCGAGCTCGAAGCCCGTCGCGAGGCGCAGCTCCTGGGCATGCGCCTCGAGGAGGAGGCCCGCGAGACCGCGCACGTGAAGGCCAAGGAGGTCCTGGCCACCACGATCCAGCGGCTCGCCCCCGACTACACGGTGGAGACCGCGGTGTCGATCGTGGACCTGCCCTCCGACGACATGAAGGGCCGCATCATCGGCCGCGAGGGGCGCAACATCCGGGCCCTCGAGGGCTTCACCGGGGTGGACCTGATCGTGGACGACACCCCGGAGGCGGTGCTGATCTCCGCCTACGATCCCTACCGCCGCGAGATCGCCCGGCTGGCGCTCCAGAAGCTGATCGCCGACGGCCGGATCCACCCCGCCCGCATCGAGGAGGTCGTCGAGAAGGTCAAGAAGGACATGGAGCAGCACATCCGCGAGGAGGGGGACAAGGCCTGCTTCGAGGTGGGCGTGCACGGCCTCCATCCCGAGCTGATCAAGCTGGTGGGGCGGATGAAGTACCGCACCTCCTACGGGCAGAACTGCCTCCAGCACTCGAAGGAGGTGGCGTGGCTGGCCGGCATGATGGCGGCCGAGATCGGCGCCGACGTGCAGCTGGCCAAGCGCATGGGCCTGCTCCACGACATCGGCAAGGCCCTGACCCACGAGCAGGAGGGGAGCCACCCCGAGCTGTCGCTGCAGGTGCTCACCAAGTACAACGAGTCGCCGCAGGTCATCAACGCGGCGCTGTGCGGCCACGAGAACGTGGAGCCCGAGACCATCGAGGCGGTGCTGACCGAGGCCGCCGACGGCATCTCGGCGGCGCGGCCGGGGGCGCGGCGGGACGTGCTGGAGAGCTACATCAAGCGCCTGGCCAAGCTCGAGGAGATCGCGATGTCCTACAAGGGCGTGGAGCTCTGCTACGCGATCCAGGCCGGGCGGGAGCTCCGGATCATGACCAAGGCGGAGCAGATCTCGGATCTCGACGCCCACCAGCTCGCCAAGGACATCTCCAAGCGCATCGAGGCCGAGATGCAGTACCCGGGTCACATCAAGGTGGTCGTCATCCGCGAGACGCGCGCGGTCGAGGTGGCGCGGTGACCAAGCCCCTCACCGTCATCTGCGTGGGCGACGTCTTCGGCGAGCCGGGCCGCCGGGCGGTCCAGATGCTGCTGCCGAAGCTGAGGAAGCAGCACGAGGCCGATCTCGCGATCGTCAACGTGGAGAACTCCGCCTCCGGCTTCGGGGTCACCCCGCTGATCGCGCGCACCTTTCTCGAGCAGGGCGTGGACGTGATGACCTCCGGCAACCACATCTGGGACAAGAAGGAGATCATCGAGTACATCGTCAAGGAGAACCTGCTCCTGCGTCCGGCCAACTACCCGCCCGGCACCCCCGGCGCGGGGTCCATCGTGGTGAAGGCCGGGCCGCACAAGGTCGCGGTGCTCAACCTGATGGGCCGCGTGTTCCTGCCGCAGCTCGACTGCCCCTTCCGCAAGGCGGACGAGGAGCTCCTGCGGCTGCGGGCGGAGACGTCGATCATCGTGGTGGACATGCACGCCGAGGCCACCTCGGAGTCGCAGGCGATGGGCTGGCACCTCGACGGGCGGGTGAGCGCGGTGGTCGGCACGCACCGCCACGTGCAGACCGCGGACGAGCGCCTGCTGCCCAAGGGCACCGCCTACCTCACCGACCTCGGGCTCACCGGCCCGGTGGACTCGGTGATCGGCGTGGAGCCGGAGCTGGCCCTCGGCCGCTTCCTCTCCCAGATGCCGAACCGGTTCGAGCCGGCCAAGGGCCCGGCCATGCTCCAGGGCGCGGTGATCCGGATCGACCCCGAGACCGGTCGCGGGCTGTCCATCGAGCGTCTTCGCGTCCCCCTCGCCGGCTGACCGTGTCGGCGCTGATCCTGAGCGGCAAGGAGGTCGCGGCGAAGGTTCTGGCCGACGTCAAGGCCAGCGTCGCGGCGCTCGGCGCGAAGACGGGGGTGCACCCCACCCTCGCGGTCATCCTGGTCGGCGAGGACCCCGCCTCGCAGATCTACGTCCGCAACAAGAAGCGCGCGGCCGACGAGGTCGGCATCACCACCCGCGACTATCTCTTCCCGCAGGGCTGCTCGCAGGCCGAGCTGCTCGAGACCATCGCCGGGATCAATCGCGACCCGGCGATCCACGCCATCCTGCTGCAGCTGCCGCTGCCGAAGGGGATGGACGAGGACGCCGCGGTGGCCGCGATCGCGCCCGAGAAGGACGCCGACGGCCTGCACCCGGTGAACCTCGGCAACCTGCTGGGCGGCAAGCCGGGGGCGGTGCCCTGCACCCCGGCGGGCTGCGTCGAGATCCTCGACCACTACGGCATCCGGATCGAGGGCGCGGAGGCGGTGGTGGTGGGACGCTCGCGGCTGGTGGGCAAGCCGCTGGCCCAGCTCCTCCTCGCCCGCAACGCCACCGTCACCATGTGCCACACCCGCACGCGCGACCTGGCCGCGCACTGCCGCCGCGCCGACATTCTGTGCGTGGCGGCCGGGAAGGCGGGCGTGATCACCGGCGACATGGTGCGCGAGGGCGTGGTGGTCATCGACGTGGGCGTCAATCGCCTGCCCACCGGCAAGGTCACGGGCGACGTGCACTTCGACTCGGTGGCCCCCAAGGCGCGCGCCATCACCCCGGTGCCGGGGGGCGTGGGCCCCATGACCATCGCGATGCTCATGCGCAACACCCACCGCGCCGCCCTCCGCCAGCTCTCCCCATGAGCGAGCGGGTGGTGTGCACGGTCAGCGAGCTGGCGATGCGCATCAAGGCGCAGCTCGAGGACCAGTTCCCCGCGGTCTGGGTGGAGGGGGAGATCAGCAACCTGCGCACCCCGTCGTCGGGGCACGCCTACTTCACCCTGAAGGACGACGGCGCCCAGCTCCGCTGCGTGCTCTTTCGCGGGCGCGGGCGGCGGGTGGCCTTCCAGCCGGAGGACGGCATGCAGGTGCTGGCCTTCGGCGGCCTCGACGTCTATCTCGCGCGAGGGGAATACCAGTTGGTCGTGGAGCTGCTCGAGCCCAAGGGGGTCGGTGCGCTCCAGCTCGCCTTCGAGCAGCTCAAGCGCAAGCTCGCCGGGGAGGGGCTCTTCGAGGAGGCGCGCAAGCGGCCGCTGCCGCCGTTCCCGCGCACCATCGGTATCGTGACCTCGCCCACCGGCGCCGCGATCCGGGACATGCTGCACGTCATCGGCCGGCGTTTCGCCGACCTGCGGATCCTGGTCACCCCGGTCCGGGTGCAGGGCGAGGAGGCGCCGGGCGAGATCGTGGGCGCGCTGCGGGATCTAGAATCGGTCGAGGATCTCGACGTGGTGATCGTCGGCCGCGGGGGCGGGTCCATCGAGGACCTCTGGGCGTTCAACGACGAGCGGGTGGCCCGCGCCATCGCGGGCTGCCGCGTGCCGGTGATCTCGGCGGTGGGCCACGAGACCGACTTCACGATCGCCGACTTCGTGGCCGACCTGCGCGCGCCCACCCCGTCGGCGGCCGCGGAGCTGGTGGTGCGCGAGAAGCTCCAGGTCGCGCGGGCCCTCGTGACCCTCTACGAGAGCCTCAAGCAGGCGATGGCGGACCGGCTCGAGCGCGAGCGGGAGCGGGTGGAGGCGCTCGGCAAGCGCCGCGTGCTCACCGACGCCGCGCGCGCCCTGCGCGATCTTTACCGCCGGGTGGACGATCTCACCACGCGCCTCACGCGGGCGGTGCAGGGCAGCGAGCGGCAGGCCACGCATCGCCTCTCGCTGGCCAGAAACGCCTTGCGCTCTCTCAATCCCGTCGCTAGGATTGCCAACGGCACGGTGCTGCTCGCCCAGCTGCGCGGTCGGCTCGCCTCCGCGGCCGTCCACAGCGTGAAGGTGTCGCGGCACCGCTTCGACGCCGCGGTGGGCCGGCTCGACAGCCTCTCGCCGCTGGCCGTCCTCGGACGGGGATACAGCCTGACCCGGCTGCTGCCGTCGGGTGCGATCGTCCGCAGCGCCGCGCAGACACGCCCCGGGGACGCGGTCGAGATCCTGCTGCACCAGGGCGCGCTCGAGGCGCGGGTGGAGCGGCTCAAGGAACGGGATGACCGACATCAAGTTTGAAGCGGCGCTGCAGCGCCTCGAGCAGATCGTGGATCAGCTCGAGGCGGGTAATCTCTCCCTGGAAGAATCCCTGCAGGTGTTCGAGGAAGGCGTCGGGCTCGCCCGGCGCGCCGGCAAGTACCTCGACGAGGCCGAGAAGCGCATCGAGCTCCTCACCCGGGACGAGAGCGGGGTGCTGAAGACGACCCCCTTCGACCTGGCCGACGAGGAGCGCGCGTGAGCTTCGACCTGGGCGCGTACATGAAGGAGCGGGCCGCCGCGGTCGACGTGGCCCTCGACCGCTTCCTGCCGCCCGAGACCGAGCGCCCCGAGAGCCTGCACAAGGCGATGCGCTACAGCGTCTTCGCGGGGGGCAAGCGCCTGCGCCCGGTGCTGGTCATCGCGGGGGCGGAGGCGGTCGGGGGCACCGCGGAGCAGGTCATGCCCACCGCGTGCGCGCTCGAGCTGATCCATACCTATTCGCTCGTCCACGACGATCTGCCCGCGATGGACAACGACGACTTCCGCCGCGGCGTCCCCACCAACCACAAGGTCTTCGGCGAGGCCACCGCCATCCTGGCCGGCGACGCGCTGCTGACCCTGGCCTTCCGGCTGGTGGCCGACAACGCGGGCACCAGCAGCCGGGACGCGCTCCAGGCGGTCGTGGTCGACGTGGCGGATGCAGCGGGGCACGGCGGCATGGTGGCGGGGCAGGTGGCCGATCTGGAGGCGGAGGGCCGACAGGTGGGCGCCGACACCGTCGACTACATCCACGCCCACAAGACCGGCGCCCTCATCCGCACCTCGCTGCGGGTCGGCGCGATGCTCTGCGGGGCGACGCCCGAGCAGGTGCGCGCGCTCAGCGTGGCCGGGGCGGACCTGGGCCTGGCCTTCCAGATCGTCGACGACATCCTCGACGTGGTCGCGAGCTCGGAGGAGCTGGGCAAGACCGCGGGCAAGGACCAGATCCAGCAGAAGGCGACCTACCCGGCGATCCACGGCATCGAGCCCTCCCGCGCCCGCGCGCGCTTCCTGGTCGGCGAGGCCGAGGAGGCGCTGGCCGCATTCGGCCCGCGCGCCGAGCCCATTCGCGCCCTCGGGCGCTTCATCCTCGAGCGGAAGGCCTGAGCCATGTCCGAGATCCGCGCCACCCACGCCCGTGAAGTGCTCGACTCCCGCGGCAACCCCACCGTCGAGGTCGAGATGTGGCTCGAGTCCGGCGCGTTCGGCCGGGCCATCGTGCCGTCGGGCGCCTCCACCGGCAAGCGCGAGGCGGTCGAGCTGCGCGACGACGACGACAACCGCTACGGCGGCAAGGGCGTGCGCCGAGCGGTGCAGAACGTCAACGAGGTGATCGCCCCCGAGATCGAGGGGCTCGAGGCGGGCGAGCAGGCCGCGCTCGACCGCGCATTGCTCGAGCTGGACGGCACCCCCAACAAGTCGGGCCTCGGCGCCAACGCGCTGCTCGGCATCTCGCTGGCCGCCGCCCGCGCCTCGGCCGACGACGCGGGTCTGCCGCTCTACCAGTACCTGGGCGGCCCCGGCGCGCGCATCCTGCCGGTGCCGCTCATGAACGTGCTCAACGGGGGCGCGCACGCCGACAACGGCCTCGACATCCAGGAGTTCATGCTGGTGCCAGCGGGGGCCGGCTCCTTCAGCGAGGCGCTCCGCATGGGCGTGGAGATCTTCCACATGCTCAAGCGCCTGCTGAAGGACAAGGGTCTGTCGACCGGCGTCGGCGACGAGGGCGGCTTCGCCCCCGCGCTCGGCGGCAACGAGCCCGCGCTCGACTTCCTGCTCCGCGCGGTGGAGCGGAGCGGCTACCGCCCCGGCGAGGACGTGTGGCTCGCGCTCGACACCGCGGCGAGCGAGTTCGGCGAGCACGGCCGCTACCGCCTGCGCGCCGACAAGACCGAGAAGTCGAGCCAGGAGATGATCGCCTTCTACGAGACCCTGATGGGGCGCTACCCGATCTGCTCCATCGAGGACGGCCTCGCCGAGGACGACTGGGAGGGCTGGAGCGCGCTCACCCGCCGGATCGGCGGCCGCTGCCAGCTCGTGGGCGACGACGTGTTCGTCACCAACCCGGCCATCCTGCAGGAGGGCATCCGCAAGGGCATCGCCAACGCGATCCTGCTCAAGGTGAACCAGATCGGCACACTGACCGAGACGCTCGAGGCGGTCGAGCTGGCCAAGCGCGCGGGCTACGGCACCGTGATCTCGCACCGCTCCGGCGAGACCGAGGACGCCTTCGTGGCCGACCTGGCGGTGGGGGTGAACGCGGGCCAGATCAAGACCGGCTCGCTCGCGCGCGGGGAGCGCACCGCGAAGTACAACCAGCTCCTGCGGATCGAGGAGGAGCTGGGCAGCGCCGCGGTCTGGGCCGGCCGCGCCGTGTTCCGGAGCCTCGCCCAGTGAGAAGCCGCCGCCTGGTGCTCGCCGCCTTCGGGGCGGCCACCGTCATCGTGCTGGGCTACGGCGGGCAGAGCCTCGCCCGGGTCTGGCACATGAAGCGCGAGGTCGAGAGCATGGAGCGGGAGATCACCACGCTCCGCGCCGAGACCGGCCGCCTCACCGCGCTGGTGACGCGCCTGCGCACCGATCCCGAGCTGATCGAGCAGGTGGCGCGCGAGGACCTGGGGCTGGTCAAGCCGGGCGAGCGCATCCTCAAGCTGCCGCCGTCGCCCGGGCAGAGAGGGCGCTAGCCCGCGTGGACGTCATCCCGCTCCTCTTCTTCATCGCGCTGTTCTTCAACATCCGGGCGTCGTTCAAGCTGGCGCTCGACTGGCGCGGGATGCTCGTAACCACCCGCTTCGTGCGCGACGCCTACGCGCGCCTCGGCGAGCTGCCTACCGAGGAGCGGCTCGAGCGCGACCCGGCCGCCCCGGTGTTCCTGCACCTGGTGCCCGCCTTCCAGGAGCCCGACATTGCGGTCACGGTGCAGGCGCTCGTCGCCTCCCGCTACCCGCACGGGCGCCTGCACGTGGTGGTGATCACCAAGGAGGAGGAGGAGCGCGCCCCGCACCCCGCGATGGGCGTGAGCACCGGCGAGCTGGTGCGTCGCCTGCGGGAGACCCTGCCGCCCTACCAGCAGAAGCGCCTCTCCCAGGTGGCGATGCCGGGCCCCGGGCGCAAGGCGCATCAACTCAACTGGGCTCTCCGCCCCGAGGTGCTGCGCGAGATCCTGGCCGAGGAGACGGACGCGAGCCGCGTCTTCGTGGGCGTGAGCGACGCCGACTCCATCCCGGACCCGGACACGTACCGGTGGATCGCTCACCGCGAGCTCGGCGGGCAGGGGAGCCTCGCGTACCAGGGCATTCCGCTCTCGCTCGCGAACTACGACCGCCTGACGATCCGAGGGAAGATCTGCGCCATCCAGCAGTCGTCGATCTTCATCCGGGTCTCGATCGCCCGGCTCCTGAACGAGGTCAAGCGGGTGCGTCTGCTGGCCCGGCTGACCGAGCGCCTGCCCCGTCTGGCCTGGCTGGTGCGGCCCACCTTCGAGCTCCTCTTCCGGCGCTCGCAGATCTGTCTGGGCCACAACCAGTTCGTGCGGCTCGACGTCATGCAGTCGCTCGGCGGTTTCCCGACCTCGGGTGCCACCGAGGACTCCACGCTCGGCTATGCCCTCGGGCGGCGCGGCGTGCTGATCCAGGCGCTGCCGATGGTCGAGGTGACCGACCTGCCCGAGACCTCCGAGGGCGTGATCCGCCAGAACGCCCGCTGGTACCTGGGCGTCCTCGACGACATTCCGTACCTCCGTCGCGCGTGGAGGGAAGAGCGGACCGCGTTCAACCTGGCCCAGCTCGTCCGCCACATCGGCAACAAGGTGATCGAGTGGCCGATCGCGGCGCTGGTCTACCCGGTGACCGGCTGGCTCGGCTGGTACCTGGCCTACCATCACGAGGGCCACCGCTTCTGGTTCTACATGGCCACCGGCGCGCCGACGGTCTCGCTGCTGCTCACGGTGTGGGTGGGCGGCATCATGACCCAGACCCTGATCCAGGACATGCGCCCCTACCTCCCGCGCCAGGTCGACCTGCGCCGCAAGAGCCTCCAGGAGCGCTTTCTCGGCACCTTCCGCTGCCAGACCTACTGGCTGCTCGCCACGCGCGGGGCCTGGCGCGTGCTCTGGGCCCTGGCGCGCCACGGCGCCTTCGAGCCGGCCAAGACCGACCGCGTCACCGGGCGCCGGGTGAACCTGCCCGCGCGCTCGCTCTCTCCCCTGGGGAGAGGGCAGGGCGAGGGCGGCTGATCGGAAGCCGCGCGCCGCGCTCCGTTTCGATCTACCAGAGCCTGCTGGTCAGCCTCGCCCTCGTGATCGTGCTGCTGGGCGGCGCGACCCTGGCGCTGACCTTCGTCGGCTCCAAGCAGACCGCCGAGGCGCTCGCCGGGGTGATCCTGGACAAGACGGTGAGCCAGGTCGATCTCAACCTGCGGCAATTCTTCGAGCCGGTCACCCGTGATCTCGAGCTGCTCCGGGGCTGGGAGGGTGCGGGCCTGCTCGCCGCCGAGGACGCGGCGGCCATGAACCGCCTGCTCGTGCCGCTGCTGCGCGCCAATCGCCAGCTCTCCGCGATCATGCTGGCCGACGAGCGCGGGCGCGAGCACATCGTGTTTCACTTCGGCGACTCCTGGCGCAGCCGGCAGACACGCCGTGACACGTGGGGGCCGCGCGCGGCCTGGCTCGAGTGGAGCGAGGATGGGCGCCCGCCGATCCCGTCGTCGCGGCCGAGCGACTACGACCCGCGGGAGCGGCCCTGGTATCGGGGGGCGCTACAGGCCCGCGGTCGGGGCGGGGCGTCCGGGCCCGCGGTCTACTGGACGGAGCCGTACATGTTCTATACCGCCCGGGCGCCCGGCATGACCGCGGCGATGGCGCTCGAGGGGCGGGACGGCCGCGTGCGGGTGCTCGGGGTGGACGTGCTGCTGACGGACATCTCCGCGTTCACGACCAGCCTGCGGGCAGGGGCGAACGGCGGGGTCTTGGTCCTGACCGACGACGGCCTGATTCTCGGGCTGCCGCATGACCCGCGCTATCGCACCGCCGCCGCGCAGGCGCCGGCGCTCCTGAAGCGGCCCGAGGATCTCGACACCCCCATGCTGGCGCGGGCCAGCCGCGCGCTCTCGATCCGGCCACCCGACCGCACCGGCCCGCTCCGCTTGCGGAGCGGGGCCGAGCCGTGGTGGGTGGACCTCCGTCCGTTCCCGCTCGGGCCGGATCGGCGGCTGCAGATCGAGGTCATGGTGCCGGAGTCCGATCTGCTGGGAGGTCTCGGCCACCTGCGTCTGGGCATCGGGCTCGTCATGGCCGTCGGCCTCGGGCTGGCCATCGTGTACTCCGTCCATCTCGCCCGGGGCTACAGCCGGCCGCTGCAGGCGCTGGTCAGCGAAAGCGAGCGGATCAGCCGGGGCGATCTGGAGGGACGGCCACCGAGCCCCTCGTCGATTCGAGAGGTGCACCGGCTGACCGAGGCCCACGAGCGGATGCGGGGCTCGCTCCGGACGCTGCTGAGGCTCGAGCGAGACCTCCAGGTGGCCCGGCGCATCCAGCAGGACACGCTGCCCGAGCGGATCCCGGCCGTGCCCGGCTTCGACATCGACGCCTGGAACGAGCCGGCCGACGAGACCGGCGGCGACACCTACGACGTGATCGGCTGCCGTCGTGAGCCCGGCGAGAGCGGCCCGCGCATCGTGGCCACCGACGCCGAGCGCGCGGTCCTGCTCCTGGCCGACGCCAGCGGTCACGGCATCGGCCCGGCGCTCTCGGTCACCCAGGTGCGGGCGATGCTCCGGATGGCGGTCCGGGTCGGCGAGAATCTGCCCGCGATCGTCCGGCACCTTAACGCGCAGTTCTGCGCCGACCTCACGGAGGGCCGCTTCATCGCCGCCTGGGTGGGCGAGCTCGACGCCCGCGCGCGGACCCTCACGAGCTTCAGCTGCGGGCAGGGACCGCTCCTCTACTACCGCGCGACCGCGGGCGCCTGCGTGACGCTCGAGACGGACACCGTCCCCCTGGGCTGCCTCGATGATCTCGCGGTAGTCCCGCGGAACCCGATCCGGATGGAGCCCGGCGACATCTTCGCGGTGCTCTCGGACGGCGTGATCGACTCCGAGAGCGCTACCGGCGAGCGCTTCGGCACCCGGAGGGTGATCGACGTGGTCACGAGCGGGTGCGGGACTTCCGCCGCGGAGCTGACCGCGGCGCTCCGGCGGGCACTGGCCGCCTTCACCGACGGGGCCCCGCCCGCCGACGATCGCACCGCCGTGTTCATCAAGTGCGCGTGAGCCGGCCCCTCCAGGCCCGGGGTTGACTCCCCTCGCCGGGTCGGGTACATTACGTCAGACACCGCGGGGTGGAGCAGCCCGGTAGCTCGTTGGGCTCATAACCCAAAGGTCGCTGGTTCAAATCCAGCCCCCGCAACCACCGAAATCAAAAGCCTGGGGTACCAACCTCAGGCTTTTGATTATTTCGGCGCCTTTCGCCGCGACCGTGGCTCGATAGAACCTCCGTCCAGCCTCCCGGATCGGCGCTAGCTTCCGGCCCTTGGCACTATCTCTTGGCCTGTGGCTCAATCTTGCGTTTGTCGGCGTCAATCTGCGGCGAAAGGCTTCCGTTTGCTCCAGAACCGCGGAATCCAGCGCGGGACGCGCGCGCAGTAATCCTCATATTCCTTCCCGAACTTTCCGCGTAGTGTAGGTTCTTCATAGAGAAGCACGAAGGCAAAGAACCCGAGCCATACCACGAGTCCGTACTCCAGCAGCGCCATGCTGCCCAAGAGGAGTCCCTGGCCGAAAATCAGCGAAGTAACAGCCACGTACATAGGGTTGCGCACGTAACGATAGAGCCCGGTAACTACCAGGCGCTGAGGAGGCGCGACCGGCGCCGGCGTCCCCAGGCCCTGAATGGCGAAGCGGGCGAAGGAGTCGAGCAGAACCGGCAGCCCGGCGGCAATCATCAGCCCACCCAAACTGCGCAATGAAGAAAACCCGAAGAGCGGCGGCGCCATGCGCCAGCGGGTGAAGGTCCAGGGAACGTACACGGCGAGGGTTCCCGGAGCGATCACCAGAAAGATCGCGGAGCCGAGCAGGGCCATGGCACGCTTCATGAGTTCCCCTCATTCTATCCTTGAGCGTAGACTGGAAACGAAAAGTCTCGTGGCGTCATGAAGAAAGCCAAGGTAAGCAAACGCATTTCCGCGGCCAGCAGCCGATAGAAGGTGATCGACCAGGTCCGCGCGGCCTACGACTCCTACCAGCACGCGAGCGCCGCCTCGAAGCACCGGCTCGGAGGGGGCGGGTAAAGGCGAAGGGAAGACATGAAGCAAGATGGCCGGCCGACAGGCGGTGCCTGACTATGGGGCCTGTAACGGCGTTGTCACCGCTGGCGTCGAGGCGGTGAGGGCGATGATCCGGGATCTCGAGCGCGCGCGGCGGATGGCCGAGCGAGCCGAGGCTGGTCATCGAGCACCGCCGGACGGTCGCGCGACTCAACAGGAAGTACCGGCGAGTCATTTGGTAGCGTTGCGTCGCTGACGGGCGCACGGTCGTCCTTTCGCGACTCCCGAGACCGCCTGCCAACGCCTCCCGGCAGTCCGCCAGCGTCCACCCCGCGCCACCGGGTTTGGCGCGGGCCTCTCGCCCCGCTCAGGCCGTCTGACCGGGAACGCCCGTTCTGAGCACGGGTGCCAGCGGCGTCGATCCAAACCTCGAGAGGTTGCCTGGACCTATTGGTGCCGGGCCTCGAACTCGGCGAACTCGCCCATGAAGGGCGCGGCGACATCGGCGTTGACCTTGCAGTCGAGGAGAATGGGGCCGTCTGGCTTGTCCAGCACTCGACCAAGGGCGCGCAACTCGTCCACCGTGCGAATGGTGTACGCCTGGAACCCGAACGCCTCTGCCACCGACGCGAAATCCACGTCCGGGAACATCGACTTCCCCACCGGAAGCTTGCGCATCGCCAGGAAGTGAAGCTCGGCCCCATAAGCGCAATCGTTCATCAGCACGATGATCAACGGGATATCCTCCCGGATCGCGGTTTCCAGCTCGCTCATGGTCATGAGGAAGCCGCCGTCGCCGATCATCAGCACCGTGGGAATGCGTGGGCGGCCCTTCGCCACCCCCAGCGCCGTGCCGAAGCCCAGGCCGATCGAGGCGAACTCACTCGTCATCTTCAAATGGCCGGGTGTGGGCACGGTCAGATAGGGCAGGACGCCGAGGAAATTGCCGGCGTCGTAGACGACGTTGCGCTCCCGGGGTAGCAGCTTGTCGAGCTCGACCCCCAACGCACGGGGATCCACTGTGCGCGGCGTATGGGCGACCTCGAAATCGAGCGCGATGTCAAAACCTGCGATGCTGGCCAGGGTTTCCGCACTGTGGAAGGGCCTGTCGGAGCCGGGCCGCTCGGGCAGGGCGGCGAGCAGTTGCTCAGCCACCAGCCGGGCATCGCCCACCACCGCCACATCCGCCGTGGTCCATCGGCCGATATGGGCCCGCACGGAATCGACCTGGATGAGTGGCACCTGGGGAATCGCTGCCCCAAAGCTCATGGTGAGAAAGTTCAGCCCTGCGCCGAACACCAACACGCAATCGGCCTGGTCCATCATGCGTCGGCCCATGGTGTGGGAGAATGATCCGAGGATCCCCAAGTTGTAGGGATGGCCGTGGAACATGTCCTTGCCGCGAGCCGAGGTCATCAGCAAGGCGCCCGTTTTCTCCGCCAGGGCTTCCAGGGTGGCCTTGGCCCCGGCCCGATGCGCTCCCATGCCGGCCACGATCACGGGGCGCCGGCTCTTGCCGAGAAGAGCCACGACGGCGTCGATGGATTGTCCACGGGCGCCCGTTGGCTGGCCGGCAGGGGGGAGCTTCGGTATGGCTTGGCCCCAGACCTCCACGTTCATCATCTGGACGTTGGTGGGCAAGAGGAGGGCAGCCAGGGTGCCCTGATTGGCGGCGGACACGGCGTTGAGCATGGTCTGGCGTGCGGTCGCGGGGCTGGCGGCGGTGAAACAGGTCAGCCCCGCGGCGCCCAGCACGGCCTGGGCGTTGAAGCCCTTGTAGTCTGGACCAATGGCGTTGACGGCGCCGCTCGCAACGGCGGCATCGCCATAGATCACCAGCACCTTCGCTCCCATGCGACTGGCGGCCACCGCGGCGTGTAACCCATTGGCCGTCGCCGGGCCACGTCCAATGAGGGCCACGCCCAGCTCCCCTGTGGCGTAGGCATAGCCCTCGGCCATGGCGATGGCGTTGTTCTCGTGCCGCGCTCCCACGAACCTGACGCCCAAGCCATCCAGCGTTACGGCGAAGACTGCCGTATCGTCGCTCATGAGCCCGAACACGGCACGCACGCCCAAGGCGTGGAGGTCCTCGGCCAGGGCCTGGAACACCGGCATGATCCGACTGTCGTTCATAGCGCTTCCCCTCTGGGATTACTGTGGAGTCTCGCGCGCTGACCGTCTCGAAACCCGAGGTTCGCCCAAACCAGCCCACACGGCCGGTCCAGCCAGCTCCGGGCAGCGGAGGCCTCGGGCCAAAACCATGTGCAAGAAGCCGGCGTCGGCGATGGTCTCGAAGAGCTGGGAAAGGAGCTCATGCCGGGCCTCGGCCCCCCTCGGTCTAGGCGCGAATGGTGGGCGTCAGCGTGCGGGCCGCGTCCAGCCTGCGGGTCGCGGAGGACACGGTCATGGTCGACACGATGCCTTCTCCGCTGCCGTGGCGTCAAGCTGCGTCACGGGCCCCTCCGGCATGCCCTCCAGGTACGGGGACTGCGTCTCGGGGGTAATGTCTTGCGCATGAGAGCAGCGGGACGCGGTAGGCCAGTTGCCGCCCGGCCCCCGATGCTCAGGGCCGTCCGGTCCCTGGCTTATGGGCTCCAGCGGGGTCGGTTCAGACCGGGGGAGGGCCCCAGGGTGGTGGTCTCGCGGGCCCGGCAGAGCCGCACACAATAGGGACAGGGCCGCGCTTGACGCCTATCCCCCTGGTGGGTAGAGTCGCGGTGCCGTTCCCGTCTCAACTGGCCGGCTCGGAGGGGCAGCGGAGGGCCTAATGCCCGAAGAGCGCAAGCTGGTGACTGTCGTGTTCGCGGACGTCGTCGGCTCGACGGCGTTTGGCTCCAGCCACGATCCCGAGGTCGTGCGCGCTGCCATGGGCTCGTACTTCCAGCGAATGAAGGGGATCGCGGAGACGTACGGAGGGACGGTCGAGAAGTTTATCGGGGACGCCGTGATGGTCGTCTTCGGTGTGCCGCGGCTGCACGAAGATGACGCCGAACGGGCGGTGCGGGCGGCGCTCGTGATGCGCGACGCGGTCGCCGACCTCAACCGCAATCGCGAGTTCGCCTTGGCGCTGCGGATCGGGGTGAACAGCGGCGAGGTGGTGACCGGGGACGGAGTGGAGCGGCAGTTCTTGGTGACGGGTGACGCCGTCAACGTTGCCGCCCGGCTGCAGGCGGGGGCGGAGCCCGCCGAGGTGGTCGTCGGCGCGCTCACCGAACGCCTCACGCGTGTCGCGATCGAGTACGAAGCGCGCGAGCCGATCACGGCGAAGGGCAAGGCCGAGCCGGTGCGGCGGCCAGCGTCCGAGTCTGGGAGGTTATGTCACGGCGACGGGGGCTGCGAGGGGGTGACCGCCCGCCGGAGGGCGTTGATGTTGGCTATCCTCTGACACAGGACGTCTTCGAGGCGATTCGCACCGAGGCCGGCCGGCTCACGGGTAGCGGGATGAACGGGCAGCCGTGGCACTTCATCATCGTGCGTGACCCCGAGACGCTGCGCAAGCTGGGCTCGATGGCCTCCAGCGGGCCGTACGTCGCGCAGGGGCCGCTGGCCATCGTCGTGGCGACGGAGAAGAGCCGGTTCGCGGTCTCGGATGCCAGCCGCGCGATCTAGTCCATGCTGCTGGTGGCCTGGGCCGAGGGCGTGGGCTCGAACTGGGTGGGCTTCGGCGGACTCGACGAGGTCAAGGCCCTGCTCGAGATCCCCGCCGGCCACGACGTCTTCGCGATCCTGCCCTTCGGCTACCCGGCGCGCGCCGTGGGCAAGGGCAAGAAGCAGCGCAAGCCCCTGCGCCAGGTGGCGCACCTCGAGCGCTACGGCCGCCCGTTCGAGTGAGCCAGCAAGGCACCTTTCAGCCGATCGACCAGCGAGCTACCCGCTCCATTCGCCTTCAGGTAGCCCTCTGCGGAGCCATACTCCCGCCTGAGGAGCGATAGAAAGACAGCCATCGACTCCGCAGAGGCCTCCCACTGGAGATCGGGCTGGTCTTTCACCCCCTGCGCCGTTTCGGGATCGCTCGTCATACGGTCCCGGATCTCCTTCATGAGCGGGGCTGAAAGCGTGTAGTCCTCGACGACGTCTTCATCGACGATGCCGATCGCGGCCAGGACCATGGCGGCCAGCACCCCGGTCCTGTCCTTGCCTGCGCTGCAATGGAATACCAGCGGGTGACTATCCCTTTCAGCGATGATTTCGAGCGCGTCGACAAGCCTCTTGCCAAACGGCTTCTCGCTGATGCGATTCAGGTAGATCGCTCCCATGTGGGTCGCGTTCGAATAAGCCTTCCATTCGTCTTTCACGTACGAGAGGCTATCGGGCCTGAAGGGTATGGGATGGTACCTGGCGCCGATCTCCTCGAGCAGGATCGCCTCCGAATTCTTCTCGGGATCCCTCGGACTTCTCAGGTCGATGACCGCACGGGGGCTGATCTCCTGTTTGAACCTGACAATGTCGCGTTCGTTCATCTTGTGGAGCGCCGCGCTCCGGAACAGGCGTCGCCACGCGACGGTGCGGCCGTCGTGCGTCCGGTAGCCGCCAAGATCTCTGAAGTTGGGAACGGATTCAAAGCGGATATGCCTGGGATATGACTGGCTCATATCCGGCCAGACCGGCTACGCGCAGGCCATCGCGTAGATCTGCGTGGCGCCCGCCGGCAGCGGCCGCGCGGTCCAGCTGGTGCCGCCGTCCTCGCTGGCGAACACCTCGCCGCCGCTGGCCGCGGTGAACATCCGCCGGGGCTGCCGCTCGTCGAAGGCCACGGCGAACATCGTGGACTGGGGCTTGAGGCCCATGTCCACCCGCGACCAGCTGGCGCCACCGTCCTTGCTGCGAAAGAGCACGCCCACCTCACTCTGGAACGTCGCCCCCGCCGCCACCCACATGGTCCGCGGATCGCCGGGAGTCTCGCGGATGTCGCGGCAGTACGTCTGGCCCTTCGGGTTCAGCGGCTCGAGCCGAGCGCTGGCCCAGTGCGCGCCCTGATCCGTGCTGCTGAAGAGACCCGCGCGGCTGATGGCGAACACCGTCCCCGGGCGCCAGCGTCCGACGAGCACGCCGTGCATGTCCACCGTGTCGTCGTTCACGTACTGGCCGTGGCTGACGTTCTCCCAGTGCTCGCCGCCGTCGAGGCTCCGGATGAGGCCGCCGACCTCGATGGCCCCGTAGATCTCGTTGGGATCGGCCGGACTGACGGCCAGCTCGAGGATGCGCTTGGCCGGATTGGCCCCGTGCGCCACGGTGATCTCCGGGAAGCGCACGACCACCGGCAGCTGCTCCCAGTGCGCGCCGCCGTCCTCGCTGCGGAAGATCTCGCAGTTCTCGTAGCCCGCGTAGAGCACGCGCGGATCGTGGGGCGCGACCAGTAGCGACCAGACGGGCAGGCCGTGATCGGGGACGTCGAGCTTCTCCCAGTGCTCGCCGTGGTCCGTGCTGCGGTAGGGCCCGTGCTGCGTGCCGACGTAGACCGTGCCCGCCTGCTCGGGATGCGGCGCGATGGCCCGGATGGCGGGCGCCTCGGGCAGACCACGCGTGATCAGCTCCCAGCGATCGTCGCCGGCGGCCATCCGATAGAGGCCGGACTGCATGGGACGACCCGCAGCGGTTTCACCTGCCAGGCCGACATAGACGTAGGGTGTCCGGCTCATCGTGGTCTCCTCACCCGCGAGCGGCGCGCGCGGGTCTCCCGTGTGGCGCGACCGTACCGCCCGGATGCGCAGTTGTCAAAGCGGATGTCTCGGGGGCTCAGCCGACCGCGAGCGTGGAGTCGACCCGGTCCAGCACCTCGCGCACCGCCTGCCGCAGGGCGAAGGCGTCGAGTGTGGCGTCACCAGTTGCCCGATCCTGAAATTCAGCGGCCGAACTATTTGAGTTCGACAGCAATCACCTCAAAAGCCTGACCTCCCAAGTTCTCAGGCAGGTGTTCAACTGCGTCGAAATACATGACGTCTCCAGCCTTCGCTGAGCCTTCTTCCGTTTTCCCGTCCGGATACGTGAACCGGAAATGGACGTCGTTCAGGAACACCCCGACGCTCGGCGGATGGCCGTGCATGACGGACTTCTCGTGAGGCCCGTAGCAAATCCGCAGCACGCGCACACGGTCGTTCTCCAGCTCCACGTTGTAATGCTTCGGGTCGACGTTGATCGGGTCTTGGGCCATAGGTCCTCCTCGGTACAAGAAAGGCCGCCAGCTTAGTCTTTCTGCATGTCGGGCGCCAATTGAGCGCCCGCGGTCAATCCCGTGCCAGATGTCGAAAAGCCGCGTTGCGCGCGCCCTGGCTGTCTATCCGGCTAACGCCGGCGGTGAGCGGCGGTGAGCGAGCTAATGCGAGCCGCCGGCCCCTCGACCGCCATGTTCGGCGCCGGCTCCGCCAGCGCTCCTAGGAGACACCGTTACGACCTCGTCGTCATGGTTTGGTGCCGACGGTACAGTGGTGCGGCCACGCCATGAAGAAGGTTCCTCTTGCTTCGGCGTCGGCTCGTGCCGCCCGCCACTCATGCGCTTCATCCTGACTCAACTTCGGGACGAAGGCGGCCTCCATGTACTGAACCAGTGTCGTATCCGCGCTGTCGAAAGAGACCAGCTGCGTGAACATCTTCATCCGGGTGAGGCCGGCATCGTGCGCGCGTCGATAGAGGCTCCGGTCAGCGCACCCTTGCGGCGTAACCTGGCCGACCAGGCCGGGCACTTCGACTTTAGATTGCAAGGAAGCTCCCAGCGAAAGGTTCGTCAGGAATGGCACGTCTATCGCTCTCGCGATAACCGCGACTCTGCCGCCGGGTTTACTCACGCGGACCATCTCGCCGAGCATGCGGTCGGCGTCGAGCTCTTCGATGACCGTTACCGCCATCGTGACGTCGAAGCTGCTGTCGGGAAACGGGAGCGTCTCGGCGTTGCCCTGGCGAAACGTGATCGTCCTCTCCAGCCCGTCCTTACGGGTGAGTGCGGCGGCCTCTCTCATCAGATATCGGTTGATGTCCACGCCAACGATCGGGTTCTGTCCGCCCGTGCGCCGCGCGAGCCACCGGTCGAGCACGCCGGTGCCGCATCCGACGTCGAGTACGGTTTGGCCGGGCAGCAGATCCGTTTCTTCGATGATGGTCCGTACCATTTGCAGATATCCCGGAGCACGGCCGCGCGATTCGAGAGCTGCGGCCGCACCCAGTTCGGCGCCGCCGAGCGTGATCGTGCGGTGCCGCTCGCTCAAACGGCTTACGAGCGGCCCCCACTGCGACGGAGCGAGAAAAAGCGGAAGGAGCACGAGCGGTGGTCCAAGGCCCTCGATACGATAGGAGATACCGGCGATCTCTCCCTCTTTCTCCGCCGCAGGGGCTAGGTCGCGATCGGGCGGAGTCTTTGCTTGGCTGAGGAAGTGAAGAAGGGCGGAACCCACCTCGTCAGGACGGTCCGCCACCACATCCGACCATGATAGGAGGGAATAGTTGGGAAGAAAGACGACGGAGGCTTCGGGGAGGTGCGCCATGGCGACTCGCGCGTTCTCCGCGGTTGGTCCTCGGTCGCCCGTAATAACCAAGAGCCTGGAGGCAAGGTGGGCGACGGTCTGCGGATCCACCGTTGTCGGACCGAGAAGCGTGAGCGAGGCCACCATCTCAGGGAAGTCGGAAGCGAGACCGCGCCAATCACTCGGCGAGCGGCCCGCGATGTGCGCCCGCTCGATGCCGAGGTGTTGGAACAAGCGGCGGAGACGTTCCACGACGGGGAGTGCGGATTCTGTCGTCATGGCTTATCCTTCAAAGCTCCGGCGGCCACGGTTGAAGGTCCGACACAGCGCCCACGCTTCAGGTCTCCAGGAGGTCTTTGCCAAGGATCACCTCGCCGCGGAAGTGCACGCGGGCCGCTTCGAGCCACATCTGGTTCGTGACGGCCGGATCGTCCGCGGGAACGAAGTGTGAGAGCACCAGCCTTTTGACGCCGGCCGCCTGGGCCACGCGTCCGGCCTCCTCCACCGGCGTGTGATGCGACCGGAAGCTGCGCTTCAGGGCTGCCCCGTTGGGAACGCGCGCGGCGAGTCGATCGAGCGCTGGCACGTTGAGGGCTTCGTGGAGGAGAAGGTCCGCGCCTTCGGCGAGCCGGATCAGGTTGTCGGAGGGGAGGGTGTCGCCCGAGACCACGATCGAGCGGTCACTCGCGTCAAAGCGGTAGGCGAAGGCTGGGACAACCGGCGGATGGTCCACGAGAGTCGCCGTGACCGCGAGGTTCTCGTCTCGCATGAGTGGGCCCCCGTCGCTGAACTCGTGAACGTGGACCAGCGGGACCAGCGGCACTCTGTCTTCGTCGGTGATCCGGATGTCGATGTCAGCCGCGTTCATTTCGAAGAACAGCCTGGTCAGCTTCTCGAGCGGTGGCGGTCCCCATCCATCGACACGGGTAGATCGCCCCGAGCACCACGCAAGCCAAATGAGGTTCCCGTAGTCGGCATTGCGGTCCGAATGGTGGTGCGTGAGGGAAATGTGCCGGAGAGTGGACAGCGGCACTCCGGCAAACGCGAGTGGGCGCGCGACACCGTTGCCGCAATCGATGACATACGCCGTGTGGTTCGCCACGACGACCTGCGCGGACGCCGAACTGGCCTTGCGTGGCCGGGGGCGACCGCCCGTACCAAGAAGGATCAGTCTGGTCCCCACGCTCTACCCTCCCTCGGAGCGGCCCAACGTTTTGGCCATCAGCGCCGAACGCTCAGCGTGAGCCGCGCCCGTCCTCGGGCGCGGGCTGCACGCTGGAGTTAGCCAGTTCCTCGTTCGGCATGCGCGCCGTAACCTTAATCGGAGCGAACGACGGAATACAAGACAGCCTCTGAAGGGAGCCCGCGGACCATCACCCGCTTCTTGAGCACGGCGTCGCGGTGAGCGCCCACCTTTTCGGCAACGCGCTGGCTCCTAACATTGTCCACGGCAACAACGATCTCCACCCGGTTCAGAGTCGTGTTCGCAAACGTCCAGGAGATCAGCTGGAGCACCGCAGCCGGCGCGATGCCCCGACCGGCAAGCGACGTTCGGACCCAATAGCCCAGGTTGGCGAACCGGTCCATGCGGTTGATGTGATTGACGCCACAGCCTCCGGCGTAGGATCCATTCGCGTCGATGATCGCGAAGTCGTACATTGACCCATCGGCGCGACCGTCTCTGGTCGTTCGCACCCAGGCAGCCGCATCCGCGACCGAGTACTCCGAGTGGCACCAGGGCATCCAGGGCGAGACCTCGGCCACGGATTCCCGAGCGGCCACGCTCATCTCGCTCGCGTCGCTGTCCTCGTAAGGTCGTATTGTCACGCGTTGATTCATCTGCATCTGGCTAACGCTCATTCGGCAGCTCATCGGCCAATCTCGGGCACCGGCAGCTCGTGGCATCTTTCGGGGCAGCACATCCGGGATCTCGGTGTGCCTTGGAACCGGCTTCCACAGCCTCGGTCGCCGAGAAGGGGCGGCAGCTGGCGGTTGGACTCGACGCTCGTGTCGAGCTCGAAGAGCTGGCTAGAGCAGCGCGTAGACGTCATACGCGACCAGCGACCCGCCTCGCCGTTCACCGACACCCACGGCCTGCACACGGTTCAACCACACGTATCGTGGATCACCGGTCTCGAAGAGTGGCGCTGTTCGATTCGAGCTGCCGGCCTCGGTGAAGATGCCGATGCCGTTGTACGTCATCAGGATCAACGCACCGTCGTCGGTCCGCAGGGTGACTCGGGCATCGAGCTTGAAGCTTCCATCTCCCCGGACGGTCACCCAATCTCCGGTAGGCACGCCGAGCGTCCCTTTCAAGCGCGGCCCTTCGAAGCGGCCACCCGTCACATTGACAATAGCGCGGGTACCGTGTGGGGCATCGTTGATGGTGTCCCGAGAGCCGAGATCGGCCTCAAATCGGAACAGGAACTCGACGGGGAGGGTGCTCTGCTCTTGCGTCATCGATCGTCCTCCTCTCGGATGAACAGACGCTGCGCTGCGGAACGCACCGGTGAGCGGCCGGAGCGAGCAGCGCGAGCTTCGGTCCGCTCCACTGGGTAGTTCGGCAGCCTCACCGGACAATGTCGGGCACAGACAGTCCGGGGCGGATCTTTAGGGCCGGCCAGCACGTCCGATGGTGTCCGGCATTCTGTAGAAATGGAGGCGCACCTTCCGCGAGATGGGTCATCCGCTCGCGAGCACCTTAGCGGTTCCAGGTCGAGAGTGTCGTTCGAGCGAGCTGGCTTAACGACCGGCACAGTTCAACCAGCGGCTTCCAGTAGATAGGCCAGACGGTACACACCAGCTTCGCACGTTCCCGAAGAAGTGGCAGTTGCGATATCGACAACGTTCGGCATCGCATCGTCGAGCTCACGACTGCCGATCCCTTCAACGAGTACGACGTAGGCGAAGCGTGGCGCTGAGGCGGCCGGCCGGAGTCTTGTCTCAGCAGTCTCGCCAGATGTGATCTCTGGCACATGTTGCCCGATATGGACCGCCGTTACCCCGTGGAGTCGTGCGATTGCCGGAGCCGCGCTCGCAAGTGAGTGGCTCGCTTCAGCCGTGTTAGCAATGTCTCCGGAGACACGGATGGCCATGACCGCACCACCCAGTCCATGACCGAGCGAGATGAGTGTGTGGCAGGGACTACGGACGAAGTTCACTAGGCCGGGCTGCACCTTCTTCGACCATTCCGTGGGGTCGTTAAGGCGGGCGACAAGACCAGGAGAGCGGAACGTCTCTATGTGCGCGGCCTCATACAGGATAAACAGCGGATGGTCTGATTCTCCTGTATGCATATAACGGCGCCCCCGTAGAAAGCCCGGAACGCCGAGCCTTTCGGGCATGTGCTCAATCGTGTGCCAACGATCAAGTTCTCGCTCGTAACCCTGCAATACTCCGGACCACATCGAAAGGAACGCACGTCCCCGCAGTGGCATCATTTGCTCCGGCTACTAGCGTTTGCACGGCTTCTTCGTCCGTCCTTCGCCATTGGCCCCGGGAATCTCGGGACAATACGCGATGTGCCAGCATCCCGAGGGTCAAGAACAGCGGTGAACTCGTTTCGCATTTGCCCTCCGGCGCCCTTATCCTACGGCTCGCCAGCGGATCTGACACCGCGCTGCCAAACGCTCGGGCTGAGCGGCCGGCGGAGCCGGACCGCTCAAGCCGGGGAGTTCGACGCCAGAAAGGTGCGACGGTGTGCGCCTATTGCTTCAGCGTGAATTCGCCCGTGAAGACAGCGCCGTTGCGCTTCTGTATGGCGACATCCTTCAAGATTCGCCGTCCCTCAACTTCATGCACGGTGAGCGTTCCGCTCCAGAACATCGAATCATACACGACCTTACCATCGCGCAGCTGCAGCTGCCGTGTACCATCGATGGGAAGCTCGAACCGCTTGAAGCGGATTTGACCATCCTCGCGGATCGTGTGCTCCCAGCGCGGCCCGAGCTCTCCTGAAGGCAAGACGTATTGCCCCTCCCACGTGCCGGCGATCTCTCTGAATGTCGCTATCGGTTTGGTCGGCGCAACCGTCGCACAGCCGGTCGCGATGATGCTGAGCCCGATGACTGCGATGAAGCGTATCGTCAGCATGATCCTGGCCTCCGTTGTGAGGGTGGGGCCTAACCTCTTCTGCTATCGAAACGCTCTGTACTGCCGTCCAGTGCGGCGAACGCCGGCGCTCACCCGCCGGAGCGAGCAACGCGAGCCCCGGTCGGGTGCAGCGGCTTGTTCGACGGCTTGATTCCGTATCGCCCGTCCGCAACGTAACGCTGCCGTGGCGAATCGCGCCACCAATGTGCTTCACCACGTCCAGAGTCCCTTTCGCGTCGGAAACTCGTTTAGTCACTCGAGGACCTGGTCCGCTCGCGCCAGCACCGACGGTGGGATGGCGAGCCCGAGTGTCTGCGCGGTGCGGCGGTTGATGACCAGCTCGAACTTCGTGGCCTGCTCGACGGGGAGGTCGGCGGGCCTAGCGCCCTTGAGGATTCGGTCCACATAGGTCGCCGTGCGTCGGTACTGGTCTGGGAAATTGGCACCATACGAGACCAAGCCTCCGGCGTCGGCGAATTCTCTGAGTCCGTACATCGTCGGCAGCCGATGCTTGGCGGCGAGTGCGACCAGCCGTGCCCGGTAGCCGACTGTCAGGGGATCGTCGAACGCCAACACCGCATCAGCGCGGCCGCTGGTCGCGGCCCGGAATGCCTCATCGAAATCTTCGGGTGCGCGCACCTCGATCGGTTGGAGCTGCAACCCGAGCGTCTGGGCAGCAGTGCGTGTCTCTCTCCAGAAAATCTTATGGATCGGGTTACCCGGATTCCTGAGGACAGCCACGCGGGAAATGCTAGGCAAGATGTCCTTGAGCAACTCCAAGCGTTTCCCGGTGATCTCGGAGTTGAGAACGGTCAACCCGGTCAAGTTACCGCCCGGTCGCGCTAGACTGGCTACGAGCCCGCCGTCCACGGCTTCGCCGACTCCGACAAAGACGACCGGGATCGTCCGGGTCGCATTCTTAGCGGCCAGGGCCCCCGGCGTGGTTGCCACCACCAGAACGTCTACTTTGGAACGGACGAGCTCTGCCACGAGGTCGGGAAGCCGCTCCGTCCGCCCTTCTGCCCACCGAACCTCCAGCGTGATGTTTTGACCCTCGACATAGCCCAGCTCCCGCAGCCCCTGTCGGGCCGCGTCCCAAAGGCGCTGGTCCGCTGAGGAGACCCTGGCGAACACGTACCCGACGCGGGGAACCTTCCCGGGCGCCTGCGCCGGGGCAGTGAGTGGCGCGGCGAAGAGGCCGAGCGTCAGGACGACCCCAAGCGCTCCAAGACCGATCCGAACGGCTGCTCTCGTCACCGCTGCTTCACTCCGCTGTCCGTCGAACGGATCGGCGCTGAGCGGCGGGCCTTGCCCGTCCGCTCTAGCGACTTGTTAGACCGTTCCCGTGCGATGGCGTTAAGTCGCTCGGCCACCGGGATGAGCTGTCTCCGGCGTTCCATGGGCTTGACCTTCCGCACAATGTCGTACCAGACCTCGTCTGGCTCGCATTCAACGCCCAGTTCTAGAAGATCCGTCACGCCAATGAACTCGAAGAAAACAGGGGTCCCGTCGGCATTCGAGTGCCGGTACTCGGCTGCTTTGCCACGCGCCCGAGCTTTCGTCAGCGCCGAACGCGCCCCGGCTGCGCGCAACACGATGATCCGATCCTCACACAGGCGCCGCACACCAGGATTGCCGCTCACCATCACCCGGAACTGGAACAAGAGCCTGGCGGCATACCGTCCGCCACGCCGCCTAGTCTTCCGCGCACTCTTCATTTTCGGTGATCGGTCTAACGCTTAGTATCTTGAACTGCGTTATCTGACTGCGTAGTTCCGTATATCATGGTGAATCGATCCGCCTCAGCCGATCGGCGCCCATCTTTCCGCTGCCTTGGAGAACACCGCCGAGCCCGCGGGCAATGATATACGGCGCGACCTCGCGGGATATCTGGTCCGTTCTTGGGGCGTAATAGTCAGGGCGGTCGAGGTCCATCACATGAACATTCGGTCGGCCGGGCTCCGCACCCCCGCGGGGCCCCAGTTGAGGACGTGAGTGTAAATCATCGTGGTGCTGACGTCCCGGTGGCCCAGCAGCTCCTGGACGGTGCGGATGTCGTGGCTGTCCTCCAGGAGGTGGGTGGCGAACGAGTGCCGGAAGGTGTGGCACGTGGCGGGCTTGGCGATTCCGGCGCTGCGGACCGCATCCTTCACTGCCCGCTGCAGGACGGATTCGTGGAGGTGGCGACGGCGATGCTGGCTGATGACGCGGTCCACGTAGATGCGCGTGGCCGGGAAGACCGACTGCCATCCCCAGGCTCGGCCCGCGTTCGGGTACTTGCGGAGGAGCGCGCCCGGCAGCTCGACCCAGCCGGGGCCGTGCCGGCGGTCGTCTTCGTGTTGCCGGCGCACCCGCTCGAGGTGCGCGAGCAGGTCTGCCTTCACCGCGGCCGGCAGCATGGTGGCGCGATCTTTGTGCCCCTTGCCGTCGCGGATAGTGAGCTGGTTCGTCGCGAAATCGACGTCCTTCGCGCGCAGGCGACAGCACTCGAGCAGCCGCAGTCCGGCGCCGTACAGCAGGACCGCCATGAGCCGCGGCACTCCGTCGAGGCGCTGGAGGACGGCGCGGACCTCCTCGCGCGTCAGGACCACGGGCAAATGCAGGGGCCGCTTGGCCCTGACGACCTCGTCGAGCCAGGGCAGGTCGATGCCGAGCACCTCACGGTAGAGAAAGAGCAGGGCGCTCAGGGCCTGGTTCTGGGTGGAGGCGGCGACCTTCCCCTGAACGGCGAGCGAGGTCAGGAATGCGGCGACTTCCGTGGCGCCCATCTCCGCCGGATGACGCTTGCCGTGGAAGAAGATGTAGCGCTTTATCCAGTGCACGTAGGCTTTCTCACTGCGCCGACTGTAGTGGCGGGTCTCGATGGCGTGGCGGACGCGATCGAGCAGGCGGGGCTTCGGAGGCTCAGGCGGGCCGCTCTCCTGACACACCCACGCGACGCGGCCGCCGGCGGGCAGCGTCGAATGGTGGCCTAAAGGACTGGCCTCCCGGATGGCCATGTCTCGTATCCTGAGGGGAACATACGGGATCGGCACCAGGTCCCGCAACTCCTCCAATCGGATACACCGGACGGCCTCCATCGGTCGAGGGGCCGGACTTGTGGCCGGCTGCCACAGGCGCTGGCAACGTCGGCCCTCACGGCTGACGTCAGACCACTATTTCGACGCGGAACTCGAGCGGCCTATCCGCCTGCAGGTGGTTGCGGCCCCAGCAACCATTGACGACGAGGGGTTAGCGGACGTAGCCGCCGCTAACCCCTTCGCTTTACCCAGACTTCACCCAGGAATTGGTTCGTCGTCCGCCTGGCTCCAGTATGTGACGCCGCGGGCTACTCGATCACCTGATCCGCTCGCTGCAGGAGCGACGGCGGAATCGTCAGGCCGAGGGCCTTAGCGGTCTTGAAATTGACGACGAACTCGAACTTTGTCGGCCGCTCGATCGGCATGTCCGCCGGCCGCGCCCCCCTGAGGACACGGGCAACATACTGCCCGGATCGCCGGAACATGTCGGGGAGGTTCGGCCCGTAGGCCAGGAGAGCCCGGCTTCCGGGAACGACGTGAAGAGGCTGATGGCAGGCAACCGATTCCTCAGCGCAAGATCCGCGATGCGGACGCGGTTAATGAAGATCATTGAGGACCTGGATGAGAACGTCTCCTCTGGTTTCCACAAAGTGGGGGAGGTTCGCAGGCTCCGTATAAAAGCTCCCGGTCGGCAGGGCTTTCAGTGCCGCGGAGTCGAACTGTTCTCCATAGCCCGTGTACCATGTGCCAGACAGAATCGTCACCTCGCGCGAATCCGGATGTGTGTGCGGCGCGAGCTTGTACCCGGCGGGAAACTTCAGGCGGAGCGTGTAGGGCCCGGGCTTGGTGGGATCGCCCACCAAGTTCGCCTGAGCCATTCCCGGCAGGGCCAGGCCCCCGGCGACGTTCCATCTCATCTCGGCTGGCGTTACCGCTACGACGCCCGGCGGGCCGACTTGCGCAGAGGCGCCAGACGATAACAGGCAGCCAATCCGATAGTCGTCGCGGCAGATTTGATGTTCATCGCGCCTCCTTTTGCGAACGAAGGCGCATGGCTGAGAGGTAACGGTGCTCTGGCGCCGAGGGATATTTTCATACTGGAAGCCTCCCCGCGAGTCGAAGCCGGTGACGGTCAGGCAGGTGCCGAGGGCTTAGTCTGGGCGCGCGGGAGGGGGTAAAGGGGTCGAGGCCTCAGCCAGCATCGGGCGTGTACCTGCGTCCCATGCAGTGGGCCGTCGAGTGATCGGTGCCATCTACGTTCTACGTAACATCCCGTGACGTTTTGTTCCTCTTGCTGTCACGCTGCTCTAGGAGCGTATCAACGTAAGGGCGCGAATGATTGGGAGTCGGGCATGCACGCCTCCCTAAACCTCCTCCGCGCGTCCTACGATCATTCCGGCTTGCGCGCGGGGACCGCTGGTGCGTTCAGGATAGTGCCCGACTAAGCCCCGAAACCGCGCCGGTGGTCCATGACGGGCAGGGCGGCGGGCCACTGCCTGCGGAACCTCGAGTCCAGGCAATGGCGGCCGCAGGCCACGTCCCGCGGCTGGTCGAAGGCGGTGCATTGCCTCACGCCCACCGTTCGCGGCAGCCCCAGAAATGACTTCGTTGCGAATTCGACCTCTACCTCGAGCTTTTTGAGCGGGCACCAGAAATGGCGCAGGCGCCATCCGTCCCCAGAGCAATCGCCCACAGACATCGGCGCGCCCGCCTCGGGCTGGAGTCTCGGCAAGGGAACCATCGTCACGTCGAGTTCAGCGAAGAGGTCGCTGATCCGGCTCATGGCGGCACCTCCCCCTCGGTATGGACTAGGTCGATGGTCGCCGAAGGACAGGCTCTGCACATCCTCCATCCGGCTCATTTATCTGGTCCATATTGTTCATGTCCGAAGGTTTGCCGGGCGCGGGACGACTGTCGAGAATCTCTCGGACCCGGGCCTCTTGGGCACGGGAGAGCCATGGCGCCGCTATGGTAGCCGAGCGCGCACGGGTGGGCCAGCGAGGCGAACTTACACCAGCAGGTCGGCGGGCGTGTGGACTACGAGAATCTGCCCCTTACCTCTCGGAATGCCAGGTAGAACATGAATGCGGTGAGGAAGAGCCCGACGAATAGCAGGACGAGCCTGCCCATTGCCTCGCCGTCCATCGACTGGAACTGAGTAAGACTGGTCACGGAACCGACCAGGGTAACGAGTCGCGTCATTGCGCGCCTCCCTCGAGCAGATTGTGTCGATCAGGGGAAGCAGCAAGGGGCGTACCAGCACGACAAGCCGCCGCAAATCAACAAGCTGCTGCATTCGTGGGCTAGGAATGTCAGCGGCGTGGCGATGGCCGCACGTCTCAGCTGTCACCAGGTAACCGGAGCGTACCGGCGCTTACATCGGCGGGAGCTGCGTCCCGGGCGGGGTGTCAGCCCGCGACTCCTTGATCGTGATGGTGTGGTCGCGCGATCGCCGAGGTGCCGCGCGTGCAGCCGGAAGATCGCGGTGGCGACCCACAAAAAGACGACGCTTCCCGCTCCCACCGCAGGAGCAGGTGACGAGCCAGCGAAGGTTTCTCAGCCGTGATTACTTCCGGACATAGAGTCCGGCCAGCAGGACCACCACCCCAATCACGACCCCAAGCCCCTGCAACCATCCAAAGCCGGGGTGCCGGCCTAAGCCCAATTGATCTGCCCGTCCGGTGACGATGATTAGCATCACACCAAGGCCAATCATGGTCCATGCGAGCGCTGGCGTCTGCATGGTCGCCTTCCTTGTCTCGCTATTCGATCACCTGATCCGCTCGCTGCAAGAGCGACGGCGGGATCGTGAGGCCGAGGGTCTTAGCGGTCTTGAGGTTGATGACGAGTTCCCACTCCGTCGGCTGCGCGACCGGAAGATTTGCGGGCTGGGCACCCCTAAGAACCTTGTCCACTAGGGATGCGCTGAGCTGCCGATGCATCTTGGCGATATTGGCCCCATAGGCCATCAGACCTCCGAGATCCGCGTACTCTCGCACGCCGTAGAGGCTGGGAAGGCGGTACCGGGCGGCCAGGGCGAGGATTTGCGGAGTCTGAGTTTGAAACATCCCGTCCGGAAAAACGACAAGAGCCTGCACGTCCTTCTCTGCCAACGTTAAGGGCTTCCGAGGCAACTCGGGAGCCCTTGGTGCTTCCAGCGCTCGAACGTAGGGCATGTCTCAACCCGCGGCGGGCAGCTCAGCTACTTGTCGCCGCAGACGACGATCGCGGATCCGTTCAAGTGGGTCTTGCGGCCGGCCGAGCTCTGAGCGGCCAGCCCGAGGACCACCTCCTTGATCTTGGCGCGCGTGGGCTCGTCCGCTTTGGCGATGCCCGCCACCACCGGCGGGGCAATCTCGTTCATGAAGGTGAAGTATTCTTCGGGGTTGTCGAATTGCACTGGAGCGTCGACCTCCTTCTCGGTCACGTTCTTCAGGCCGGCGTCGCGAAAGACCCCGGCCATGTAGCCAGGCGCGGCACAACGGAACAGGCCCGGCGAGCCAGGCGGCAGCGCGGGCATCTCGACGTGGTTGGCGATCGTCCCCATGATGATGGTCGCCCACGGATTCTTCTCTGGCGGACCCCACACGGCGGTGCAGACACGGGCGCCGGGTCGGGCCACGCGGGCGAGTTCGCGCGCGGCCGCCGAGACGTCGGGAAAGAACATGAAGCCGAAGCGCGCCGTGACCGCGTCGAACGTGTTTTCGGCGAAGGGGAGGGCGCCGGCGTCACACTGGCGC
>Ga0310810_10000729_pt1 | contig 33011 bp, 33 predicted proteins | sample NCmetagenome_FD_207641 | JGI IMG/M metagenome (GOLD analysis project Ga0310810, IMG submission 207641) | Soil microbial communities from experimental microcosm in Duke University, North Carolina, United States - NC | ecosystem: Engineered > Artificial ecosystem > Soil microcosm > Unclassified ... | reverse complement strand
CCCGCGCGCACGTAGTCCACGCTCTCGGCCGGCGACTCCATCCATCCGATGCCGTTGCAGAACACGTCGAGGAACACGCCGTTCCACTGCCCGGACTTGACGAGGGCGTCGTTGAAAAGGTCGGCGACGGCTTCCGCGACCGTGAATCGGCCGAACGCGTCACGCTTTGCGATGTTGACGCGCGACTGGCTGAAGTAGGTGCCCTGCTTGTTGTACAGGTAGCCGCCCAGGTTGCGCACCAAGTGGTTGTAGCGCGTCGGGAAATTCACGGTCGAGTCGGGCGTGTTCGCGTCCCAGATGTCGTGCCCGGTCACGTACGCGAGCATCGAGATCCCCGGATTGATGCCGCGGATGAGGGCGGTGACGTCCGGCCGATAGGGCGTCAGCGGGCTGGCATCGATGATCACCTCGTCGTAACGCGCGATCTCCGAGACGGCGACCATGTTCACGGTGCCCGTCGAGTCCCAAAGCGGATAGCCGTCTCCATACATCGAGCCGTAGAGCCCGAGGCGCGGATACGACTGGGCGCGAGCGCTGCCCGTTGCGAGGGCCAGAACCAGCAAGGCCACCGGCGCCATCGGGCGCATGAAAGAAGGTCGGAGCATTCAGGGGATCCCTGAGTCGTTATCGACTTCGGCCAGGAACGTCTTGAGCCGTGTTTCGGGGGCGTGCACCTGAGGGGTTTCGCGGCGGCTCGCGGGCTCCAGCGCTTCGGCGGGCGCCGGCCACGGGTGTAGTGTGCCCACGATCTCATGGACAATTCAACGCTGGCTTTGGACCGCCGCTATTGTCGCGACGCGCTGCCTCGTGTCTCGCGCACGTTCGCGATCGGGATTGGCCTGCTGCGCGGGCCGCTCGGCGAATCGGTGCGGGTCGGGTATCTGCTGTGCCGCGCCGCCGACACGCTCGAGGATTCGTGGCCGGGGCCGCCCCGCGAGCTACGCGCGCGCTTCGATCGATTTCTCGAGGCGATCGCGGGGAGTCGCCCGGCCGCCGAGTCTCTCGCGCGCGAGGCCGCGTCGCTTGCCGCGAAAGCCGACGATCTCGAACTCCTCGCGCAGTTCCCTCGCGTCTGGCGGGTCTTTGCGTCGCTTCCCGCCGAGTTGCGCCATCCCGTGGCCGCCGGCGTCACGACGCTGGCCGGCGGCATGTGCCGATACGCGACACGTGCCGCCGAGCGCGCGCCGACCCTGTCCTATCTCGACACCGAGGCCGAGCTCCACGACTACTGCTACGTCGTCGCTGGCTGCGTCGGCCTCATGTTGACACGGTTGTTCGACGCCGAGGATCGGCCCGATCCGACGCTGGCCGCCGAGCGTGAGCGGCGCGCGCCGATCGTGGGCGAGGCCCTGCAGCTCACGAACATCCTCCTCGACTGGCCCTCGGATGTGAGACGCGGGCGTTGCCACGTTCCGCAAACCTGGCTCAACGAGTGGGGACTCACGGCCGCGACGCTGGTCGGCGAGCCTCGCCCCGGGCAGGCCGAGATCGCGTGGCGCCTGAACAGCCTGGCCCGGTCCGCTCTCGCGCGCGTGCCCGACTACCTCGATCTGTTTCCGATTCGGCACGTGCGCTACCGCCTCTTCTGCCTGTGGCCGGCGCTGTGGGCCAAGGCGTCGCTCGACTACGCGAGGCGTGACGAGCAGTTCCCGTGGGGGCCCCACCGGCCCAAACTCCCGAAGGTCGCGCTGTGGAGCGCGGCCATGGGATCGCTGGTCGGCCTCGAGTCCGGTGCGACGTTGCGCCGGGACGTTCCGGCCTAGACGGCGCGACAGCGCGCTCGACCGTCGGTCGGCGAGCGCGGGTGCGTTGGGGTCGAGCAGACGCCCGTTACCGCGCGCCATCGCGTACGAACACGCGGAACGGCAGCGCGCGACCCGTGCGCGTGCGGACGCCGCTGACCTCGCGCGTCGAGTCCTCGAGCCAGGCCAGCATCGTGGAATCCGGCCAGCCACCGTAGAAGGACCGGCTCGGATCGATGACGAACACGCGCAACGCCGTATCGGTCCGGGCCCGCGTCGCCTTGGCCGGCGTCCACGGCGCGCCCGGGGTGCTCCAATAGAATCCCGAGCGGAACAGGTAGTACGAGAGCGCCGGCGCCTCGGGCCCGATGAAGCAGTCGCGCGTCGGTGGCACGCCTTCGAGGAGCGGTGCGACGGCGGCCGCGATCTCGCGATAGCCGACTTCGTGATAGCGCGTCGGCAAGCGCTGCGACTCGCGGACGAACCCGAGCAGGCACGCGGCGACCGCGTACCCCACGCCGAATGCGCGCCGCGCCGTGACGCCCGGAGTCGCCATGCCGAGCACGAACGCGCCCCACGCCCCGGCCCATACCGGCCATGGCAGGGGCGTCCCACCGAGCCACGCGCACACGGCCGGCAGGCTGGCGAGCGCGCAGATCGCGGGCGCCCACGGCCGCGGGCGCCGTCCGGCGGCGAGATCCGCCGCCCCGAGTCCGGCAAGGATCATCCACGCGGGGACGATGGGATACGCGTAGCCGCCGGCCTTCACGCGGAATGCCGAGATCGCGAAGACGGTGAGCGCCCACACGACGAGGGCGCGAGGCAGCGGCTGGCTGCGTCGGCGCAGCGCCGAATCGAATCCGACCGCGACGAGAGGCAGCAGCAGGCCGGTGGCGTGAACGAGCAGCGTCCAGTAGTAGCCGGGAGGCTTCAGCCAGTACGCGACGTACCCTTCGCCGCCAGCGCGCGCCGCGAGCGAGTTCACGAAATACACGCTCAGCCAGTGCGCGAGGTCCGCGGGCCGGATCCGAGCGACGAGCACGAGGTGCGCGCTCGCGACCACGATCGCACTGAGAATGGCGGCCACGGCGACGCTCACGCGGCGCGGCTTCGCGCTGAGGAGTACGAGGACGGGGAGCGCGATCAACGCCACGAGCCAGAGCTTGCACAGGAACGCGAGCCCGAGGAGGACGCCGGCGATCGCGCCACGCGTGATCGACCTGCGGTCCGATTCGGCCACGATGAGCGCCGTCATCGCCAGGGCCGTCAGCGGCGGTTCCGCGGCCGCCACGCGCGACGCGTCCGCGAACCAGGGCAGCGTCAGCAGCATGAGCGTCGCCGCCCACGCCGCGAGTCGGCTGGAGGCGCGACGCGCGAGCCAGCCCGCGGCCAGAGCGATCCAGGCCGCGCACAGCAGCGAGGGCCAGCGCAGCGCCCACTCGGACGGCCCGAACGTCCGGATCGAGAGCGCGAGCACGGCCGGATAGAGGGGCGGCTTGTCCCCCGGCGGCCCGAGGGGCGCGAGCGGCGGCGAGACCATCCAGCGCGGACCGGCCAGCGCACTGCGCGCCATCGTGCCGTAGTAGCCCTCGTCGCCGGCCACGAGATCGTTCGCGGATGGCGGCGACCACACCAGCCAGAGCGCGACCGCCGCGCCGATGAGCAGGGCGAGCCCGAATAGGTCCCGCCCCCCGCCGCGGTGGCTCGCTTCCATCAGCGGACGACGAGCATTTTTGCGCTCGCGTCGCCGAATCGCGTGCGCAGGACTGCCCAGTAGATGCCACTCCGCACGCGACTCCCGCCGGCGCCAGTTCCCGACCAGGTGACGCTGCTGCCTCCGACGCGCAACGGGAATCGACCCAGATCCACGACGCGCCGTCCCGCCGCGTCGGTCACGAACACCTCGGCTTCGCAGGCCGCGGGCACGCTCAGTTCGAGCGTCCAGAGACCGCCGTGTCCGGTCGGACTGAGACACACCATCCTCACGCCGCGGGCCACACTAGTCGGTGGCGGCGGCACCGCGGCGACGGAAGTCGTGTCGAGGTGAAAGTGAGGTGGCGTGTCCCAGACCATATCGCGAACCTGCACCCCGCCCGATGCATTGTCCGCAGCGGCGAAATAGTCGTGAGGTCCGATGTGCAGGTGCTCTGAGGCGAACCAAGTATCGGTGCCGTCCGTGGGGACCTCGGTCGAGAGGTGCACCTGCGGACCCCAGCTCGCCGAGTCCGCTGTCGGGCTGGCGCTCGTCTCGAAATTGATCGGGTGGCCCGAGTCCGTCGTGTAGAACAAGTACCACAATGCATCATGTTGGAAGACGTGCGCTGACTCGATCTTGGAGCTGAATGACTGCCCCCTCTGCGTGTTCTTGAGCGGCATGACGTCGTGCCAGATCCTCGGGTCACCGTCAGAAGCGGCGAGGCCCGCGATCAGCTGCGTCGGATCGCTTGCCAGGACCGCCGTGTAGTACATCAGCAAGTGCCCTGGCGCCGCCGGATCGTCCATGACGAACGGGTCGCGCAGACTCGTCGTCGCATCGAGGGAATCGCAGAGCGCCCACGGAATCTGGCCGCACGCAAGGACCGGCGAGTCGGCGCGGGTCCAGTTCAGCAGGTCCGTCGATACGGCGAGTCCGATGCTTTGCACGTGGTTGGCGACTCCAGGGATCTCGGTCACTCCCGTGTAGTACATGTAGAACGTATCTTCGCGCGCGATGACGCACGGCGCCCAGACGTGCAGATTGTCCCACTTGCCGGGTCTGACGCGGAGCACGGAGTCCATCTGCGTCCAGTTCACGAGGTCACTCGACACCGCGTGCCCGAAGTCCCGCTCCGTCGAGTCGTCGGCTGCAAAGATGCTGTGCCGAATGTAGAAGATGTGGAACTGGTCGTTCGCGTAGACGAAGGCGAAGTCTTTCGCCAGATATGGGAACGGAGGCACCATCACGCCAGCGTGGGCGCGTCCCTGTACCGCGAAGACACCCCAAATCAAGATCGTGGTAAGTGCGATCAAGGCCGACAGCGGCTCGCGCGGATGCGCTCGCAAGGCTCTCTCCATGGCTGGCCCCCTCCTGGTCGATCTCTTCAAAATAATCGCGCGTTTTGCGCCTTAGCGACCAGAATGCTGGCATTTTGCTGGAAAAGAGGCAATCGCGATAATCATCGAGAGGCGGTCCTACCCCAGCTTCTCCGCGACCGGCGGATCCGGCGGGCGCGACGCCGCCTCGCGTGCGGCGATGACGCGCAGTCGGTGCGACATCCACAGCGCGCCGCCCAGCAGCACGATCGCCGACGCGCTGGTCGCGACCGGGGCGCCGAAGCGCTGCGCCAGCCATCCCGAGAGCAGCGCGCCGATCGGCGCCGTGCCCACGAACATGAGCGTATATAGGCTCATGATGCGCCCGCGGAAGCGGTCCTCGGTCGTGAGCTGGAGCAGCGTGTTCGTGGTCGCGACGTACAGGATGAGCCCGAAGCCGGTGAGGAAGCCCATGGCCAGCGTCAGCGACAGCACGCGCGACCACGCGAACACCGCCATGCCGACGCCCGCGCTGGAGAGGCCGAGCAGCAGGTTGCGGCGCAGTCCCCAGCGGTCCAGCGACCGCGTCATGAGGACGGCGGACAGCAGCGAGCCCACGCCGAACGCGGAAACCAGCATGCCGTATACGCCGGGTCCGGCGTGCAGGATGTCGCGCGTGTAGACGGGCAGCAGGATGTTGTACTGGAAGCCCAGTCCCGCGGTGACGCCGAGCAGCAGCAGCAGGTTGCGGATCGGACGGACGCTCCACGCGTAGCGCACGCCCTCGCGCAGCGTGTCGAGCGTGGCCAGGGACGCGCGCGGCTCGCTGCGCGGCGCGACGCGGATGCGCAGCAGGCTGACGATCACGGCGACGTACGACAGCGCGTTCAGCCAGAAGCAGCCGGCCTCGCCGATGCTGGCGACGAGCACGCCGGCAATGGCCGGGCCGATGACGCGCGCGGTGTTGAACGCGGCCGAGTTCAGCGCGATGCCGTTCGGCAGGTCCTCGCGGCCCACCATGTCGACGAGGAACGACTGGCGCGCCGGCAGGTCGAACGCGCTGAAGATGCCGAAGCCGAATGCCAGCGCGAGCACCATCCATGGGCGCACGACGCCGGAACTCACGAGCGTCGCCAGCGCCGCGGCCTGGAGCAGCGCGAACGATTGCGTCGCGAGCAGGAGCTTGCGCTTGTCGACGCGGTCGGCCACGACGCCGGCCCACAGCGTGAGCGCCATCACGGGCAGGAACTGGCAGAAGCCGAGCAGCCCGAGCATGAACGCCGAAGCGGTCAGCCGGTGCATGAGCCAGCCTTGCGCCACGCTCTGCATCCACGTGCCGATCAGCGACGTCAGCTGACCGATGAAGTACAGGCGGAAGTTGCGGTGGCGGAGCGCGCGGAAGCGAAGGGACAGCGGCTCGCGCGCGGGAGCGTCCGTCATGCGCGCACGTTAGCACGCGGGCGAACGCCGCTGCTATGCTCCGGCGCATTCGTTCACGGAGGAACGCCCATGCCGATCCGATCCTTCGCATGACCGCCGTGCCGCGCCGCTTCCGCGAGGGCTTCCTGTGGGGCGCCGCCACCTCCGCGCACCAGGTCGAGGGCGGCAACCGCCTGAACGACTGGTGGCGCTTCGAGCAGCAGCCGGGGAAGATCCACGGCGGCGACGTGAGCGGCGCCGCGTGCCGGCACTACGAGCGCTTCGACGCCGACTTCGCTCTGGCCGCGGCCGACGGGCACAACGTGCACCGGCTCTCGCTCGAGTGGAGCCGCCTCGAGCCCGAGCGCGGGCGCCACGACGGCGCCGCGGTCGCGCACTACCACGACGTGTTCGCGTCGCTCAGGCGCCACGGCCTCACGCCGCTCGTCACGCTCCACCACTTCACGAATCCCCTGTGGATCGCCGACCGCGGTGGCTGGGAGAACCGCGAGACCATCGACCGCTTCTGCGAGTTCGTGCGTTTCTGCGCGCGCGAGTACGGCGGCGAGGTCGACTGGTGGTGCACGGTCAACGAGCCCGAGGTCTACGCGTTCCGCGGCTACTCGGAGGGCGTGTGGCCGCCCGCCAAGCGCGACGAAGGCGCCGCGCTCGTCGTGCTCGGACACCTGCTCGAGGCGCACGGCCGCGCGTACCGCATCCTCCACGACGAGGACCGCGCGGACGCCGACGGCGACGGCGTGAAGGCGCGCGTCGGCTTCGCGAAGCACCGCCCGCAACTGGTCCCGGCGCGGCCCTGGTTCCCGCTCGACGTGCTGCGCGCGCGCTTCGAGAACGCCGTGTTCAACGACGCCGTCGAGGAGGCCGCGGTGACCGGCGCGATCGCGCTCTCGATCCCCGGCGTCAAGCCCGTGCGCCGCGACGTGCCGGAACTGAAGGACAGCCTCGACTGGTTCGGGCTCAACTACTACACGCGGTGGCTGGTGAAGATGTTCGCGCCCGATCCGCACGTCGCGAAGAAAGGCGCGCCGCTCAACGACCTCGGCTGGGAGATCTGGCCGCGTGGCTTCGAAGAAGCGCTGCTGCGCGTCGCGGCGTACGGCAAGCCCATCGTCGTCACCGAGAACGGGGTGGCGGACGCGACCGACCACGTGCGCCCGCGCGTGCTCGTCGAATCGCTCCTGCACATGGGCAACGCGATCGAGCAAGGCGCGAACGTCATCGGCTATTGCCACTGGTCGCTGATGGACAACTTCGAATGGTCGGACGGATATCGCGGCCGCTTCGGGCTGTATCGCGTCGACTTCGCGGACCCCGAGCGCCCGCGCACGCGCACCAGGAGCGCGGAGATCTTCGCGCGCATCGCCCACGCGAACGCGATCGGTGGCGACGTGGTCGCGGAAGTGGGATTGGCGCTCTAGGGGGCGGGGCCGTCCACCCGGGCGTTGCCGCCCGGCGACGGCGCGATCGCGCGGTGCCGGCCGATCGCCGCGATCGTGCAGACTGCAATCGGACTTGAAACAGAAACTCAAGCATGGCGCGCCGCGCGCCGATGAACCGGATGCGTGCGCGCGTAAGCCGAGGGGCCTGGGCGCGTCGCACTCGACGCGACTTGTCGCGCGCACGCAGATGCTCTCTCCCGGCACGCCTTGAGCTTTCGGGCGCCGCCCGCTACCTTGCCGGCCCCGAACCCCACGCGAACCGGGAGCTTCCCATGTGCCCCTTCTGCAAGCCGCACGACGGCAAGCCGTGCACCGTGTCCGAGAAACCGAACGGACGCCTCATGTGCTCATGCGGGCGTCACTCGTGGCCGAATTCGGCGACGTTCCTCGAGACCTGCCGGCGGATGAGCCTCACCATGACGCGCACCGTCCACAACTGGACGCAGAGCTACTGACGCCGCGCCGGCGCCCGGCGCCGGATGCCACGGACGTGCCGAGCGCCCCGCCTCGCGCGACGTGCGGCGTCGGACCCGACGCCGCGTCCTACTGCGCCGGCTTCTTGAACACCGCGTCGTCGATCGGCGAGTCCAGTTTCAGGCTCGACGTCTTGCCGTCCATGAACGGCTTGCCGTCGATCTCGACCTTCTGCGCGAACGGGTACTTGATCGCGCCCACCGCGCGCCAGTCGCTGTAGATCTCGACCTCGACGCCCGGCATCTGCGCGTTGTCGCTCTGGTGCTCGGCGCGGGCCAGCGTGCCGTCCGGCGCGAACAGCAGCGTCCAGTCGCGCACCAGGTCGCTCTTCACCGTGGCCACGCGATACGACACGCCGTCGATGACGCGCGGCTGATCCAGCGCGCGCACTTCGAGATCGTCGCCGTGGCCAAACAGGCGGAAGAACGACGTCTCGTACTGGCGCTTGAACTGCGACAGCCCGCTGGCCGGCACGTCCTGCAGCTGGCCGAAGCCCTTCATCCAGCCGTTCGTGCCGTCGAAGCCCTGCGAGACGTCGCCCATCGGCGTCTTCTGCGTGATCACCATGCGATCGGGCAGACGCCACGACACGGAGATCCCGAGCTGGAGGCTCTGGCCCTGCATGCTCACGTTCGCGTCCTGCTCGAGGTTCACGGTCTTGAACGCGGCCCACGCCGGCGCGCCGCCCGCGAGATCCGCGGCCTTCCTGAGCAGCGCCTTCCCGGCCGCGAGCTGCGCCGGTGTCGCCGGACCGGCCGCCGTGCTCTTGGAGGCGGGCGGCGGGATCGTGATGTCGACGCGCTCGACCGGGAGCCCCGCGCTCTCCAGCGGCCGATCGAAGTCCTTCTCCTTGCCGACCACGATGGCCACTTCCGCGTCCGGGTGGATGTGGTTCTTCGTCGCGGCCAGCATCGTCGCCGGCGTCACGGCTTCGAGACCCTTCTGGTAGCGCTGCAGGAAGTCGGCCGGATAGCCCGCCATCTCGTAGTACGCGACGCGGCTCAGCACCTGGCTCGGCTCCTCGAAGTTGAAGACGAACGAATTGAGCTGCGAGTCGCGCGCGATGCGCGTCTCGTCCTCGCTGAACGGCTCGCGCGTGGCGCGCGCCACCTCGGCGCGCAGCAGGTCGAACGCCACGAACGTGGACTCGCTCTTCGTCAGCGAGTACGCGAAGAACACGCCGGGCCGCCGCAGGCCGGCGCCCGAGTTGCAACCCGCCGCGTACGCCAGACCGCGCTGCGTGCGGATGATGTTGAAGAGCCGCGACTGGAATCCTCCGCCCAGCGCCTGGCTCATGACGTCCATGTTCGGATAGTCCGGGTCGATCTGGCGGAAGCCCCGCTCGGTGACCACGATGCCCGACTGGGTGACGTCGTCCTTCGGCGCGAACACCAGACGCGGCGTCACGCGCGTCGCCGGCTCGGGCAACTTGGGCTCCGGCGCGCCGCTCGCCTTCCAGTCCGCGAAGTTCGCGGCGAGCAGCTTCTTCATCTCGCTGCTCTTGAAGTCGCCGTAGACGGCCACGAACATCCGGTTCGGCTGGAACACCTGCGCGTGGCAGTGCACCAGGTCGTCGCGCTGGATCGCGTCGAGCGTCGCGTACTCGACGAGACGCCCCTCCGGGCTGTCGGTGCCGAAGACCGCCTGGCGCGCCACTCGCTCGAGCAGCGGGATCATTTCGTCGTTGCGCGACGCGATCCCGCGCCGCGCGGCGACCTTGGCCAGCTCGATCTTGTCCGTGGGAAATTCCGGCCGGCGCAGCACGTCGGCGAACAGCCCGAGTACTTCCGGCGCGTTCTCGGTCAGGCTGAAGAAGCCGCCGTAGCCCAAATCCACGCCGATGCTGGCGTCGATGGACGCGCCGATCGCGGCGAGTCGGTCGTCCAGCCAGTCGCCGCCGTGGGCCTTCGTGCCGCCGGAGCGCATGACCGTGCCGGTAATGGACGAGAGACCGGTCTTGTCCTTCGGGTCCCACAGCGAGCTGGCCCGCGAGTACGCGAACCCGTTGACGACGGGCAGCGAGTGGTCCTCGAGCAGGAACACGACGATGCCGTTCGGCATCACGTAGCGCTCGGGCTTCACCGTCGGGATCGGGTGCAGCTTGGGGATCGTGAGCTTCGTCGGATCGAACTTGGGGTCGAGCGCCGCGTGCGCGGGGCAGGCGGACATCGCGACCAGCGCGGCGAGGAGCGCGGCGAAACGAACGTGCGTGCGATTCATGTCAGCGCCCCCCCTCAGTGGCTGCGGTGTCGGTCTTCGGCGGGACGATCACGCCCACCGTGCGGTTCGAGCGCACGAGCGTGTGTTTCATCGCGCCGATCACCTCGTCGACGGTCAGCGCCTGCACGCGCTCCTGCTCGCGGAAGAACTCGTGCCAGTCGCCGTAGAACGTCTGCGCCTCGGCGAGCGAGCTGGCCAGGGTCGCGTTGCTGCGCACGGCGCTGATGCGCTCGGCGCGCGAACGCACCTTGAATCCGTCCAGCTCGTCCTGCGTGAACGGGTGCTTGCTCGTAATGTCGTCGAGCGCGTCATAGACCATCTGTTCGAGCGCGAGCGGATCCTGCCCGGCCGCGGGCACGACGAAGATCACGAACTCGTTCGGATACTTCTGCCCGGGGAATCCCGGGGACGCGATCACGTTGACCGCGACCTTCTTCTCCTTGACGAGCAGCTTCGTGAGCCGCGCGAAGTCGCCGCCGGCCAGCAGGCTCGACAGCGCCTCGAACGCCGGGTACGACGGATCCGTCGCGGCCGGACAGTGCCAGCCGATCAGCACGAACGGCTGCGCCTTGTCCTCCAGGATCACGCGGCGCTCGGCCTTCTGCTCGGGCTCGACGGTGTCGAGCGGAGGCGGCGCGGGCGCGTCACTGATGTCGCTCCAGTACTTCGCACCGAAGGCCTTGACGTCGGCCGCCGTCACGTCGCCGACGATCGAGACCACCATGTTCTTCGCGACATAGTTGCGCTTGAAGAACTCCTCGCCCTGCGTGCGCGAGAACGACGTGAGATCCGACGGGAAGCCGATGCCGCCGAACCCGTAGGGGTGCGCCGTGAACGCGGCGTGGATGAACTCGTCGACGAGCCGGCCGACGGGCGACGACTCGACGCGCATGCGCCGCTCCTCGAACACGACGTCGCGCTCCTTGTAGAACTCGCGGAACACCGGGTGCGCGAGCCGGCCGCCTTCGAGCAGCGACCACAGCTCGAGGCGGTTGCTCGGCATCGAGTAGAAATACGACGTGATGTCGTTCGACGTGAACGCGTTCACGTTCTGCCCGCCGTTCTGCTCGATCGTGCGCGTGAAGCCGTTCGGGTCGAGCGGCTGGCGCGCCGCCTCCTGCGCGTCCTTGAGACCCTGGCGCAGTGCCGCGAGCTTCGTGGTGTCGGCCCTCGCGCCCTTCCGCCGTTCCGCGAGATACGCGTCCCACGCCTTCTCCTCGCCCGCCAGCAGCGGCGCCTCGGCCGCCCAGTCCTTCGTGCCGACGCGCTCGGTGCCCTTGAACGCCATGTGCTCCATCATGTGCGCGAGCCCGGTCGTGCCCACCGCGTCGTTCGCCGAGCCCGAGTTCACGATGGTGTTGAAGCTGAACACGGGCGCCTCGTGGCGCTCGACGACGATGAACTTGAGCCCGTTCGGCAGCGTGAAGTCCTTGACCTCGGCCTCCAGCGACTCGAGTCCGGTCCTGACGGCCTTTGGCGCCCGGGCGCCAGCCGGCTGCGCCTTGAGACCGGCCTTGCTGACGTGCGTCGTGGACGCGGCGAACGCGCCGGACGCGAGCGCGGCGCTCAGGGCGACCGCGGGAACCGACGCGAGGACGAGCGCGAGCCCGGCGCGACGCGCGGGCGCGCGCCCGCGCGGGAGTGAGGACGCGGACATGAAGCCTCCGGTGGAGTGCCTGGAATGAGTTGGGCGAACGGGGGGCGAAGACGCGCGCAGGGTGGCACAGCGCCGCGCGGCGAGGCAATGCGCGAACGCGGCTAGCGGGCCAGCGCCTTCAGCTCGTTCGGGACGTCGTCGAGGTCGGCGAGGTCGGGCACCAGGCCGTACGCGCCGTTCTCGAGCGCGAAACGCGCGCCCTCGGCCAGCGCGATCGAGCCGCCCGCGCACAGCTCGCTGGCCAGCACCGGCACGGACGCGCGGCGCAGCATGGCCAGCGTCGCGTCGCGATCGGGCTTCATGCCGACGCCCCGCGGATTGACCGGGCCGACCACGAAGTCCGGCGTGACGCCCCACTCGGCGAGGCTGCCGAGCATCGTGCCGAGATTGCCGGTCTCGATGCCGGCCGGCACGCGGAAGCGCCGGCGCACGTAGTCGGTGAAGCGCGCGAACAGGCGCGCGTGGCCGGCGGCCAGGGCCCGGTCCGCGATCGGCGCGGCCAGCACGACGGCGCAGCGCTCGGCGCGCGACACCGCCGCCGCCTCCAGCTCGACGAGGCGCGGCACGCGCCGCGCCCAGTCACCGCCCGCGCCGACGCCCAGGAACCGCGCGCGCAGCCGCGCCCCGAACGGAGCGCCGGCGCCCGCCCGCCGCAGCAGCGGCTCGAGCGTCGGCTCGAAGTCGAGCCGCTCGCGCACGTCGAGCCCCGGCAGCACGGCCGCGATCGGCACCGTGCGTTTCAGCTCCGTGAGCGCGGCGCGCAACGCGGGCGACGGCGAGCACAGCACGCCTTCCGCGCCGGCGTCGAGCGCCTTCGACAAGGTCACCGCGAGCGACTCGGGCTCGCGATAGCGCGCCGCGAGCTCGAGCATGCGATCGCGCGACGCGCGCGTCACGCCGCTCAGTACGCGCGCCCCGAGCAGCAGGCGCGGCACGACCAGCGCGCGCGTCACGCGCGCACCTCGGCGGGGGCGCCCTGGTTTTCGACGGAGGCGTACAGCGCCTCGATCACGCGCTGCGTGAGCAGGGCTTGCGCGCCGGTGTTGAGCGGCGCCTCGCTGCCCTGAGCCCAGCGCGCGAACGCCGCGTCCTCGAGCCAGCGCGCCTCTCCGCCCAGGTCGAAGCGTGCCGGCTCGTCCATCTCGGTGGCGCGGCGCCGCGTGTGCCCGGCCGGGTAGCCGCCGCGCACCGCGGTCAGGTCCAGCTCGAGCGCGTCGTCCGAGACGAGCAGGCGCCCGCCCTCGCCGGCCAGCTCGATGACCGTCGCCGGACGCGGGTGTCCGGGTGCGCTCCAGGACGAATCGAAGCCCACCTCGGTGCCGTCGGCCAGGGCCATCATCGCGTGCATCTCGTCCTCGACGTCGCCGTACAGCCGGCTCGCGGTCGCGCTCACGGTCGAGGGCACCCCGAACATGACGAGCAGCAGCGAGAGCAGCTCGGCGCTCATCTGCGCGAGCACCCCGCCCCGGCCGAGGCGCGCCATGCGCGCGGCGTCGCGCGCCCCGAACACGCGGGACGCGTTCATCGAGGCCCGCGCGTCGGCGATGCGCCCGATCGCGCCCAGGCGCAGCGCGCGGCGCGCCGCGTCGAACACCGGCTCGAACAACAGCGGGCACGACACCGCGAGCGGCGCGTTCGTCGACGCGGCGAGCGCCACCAGCTCGGCGGTGGCCTCGGCGGTCGGCGCCAGCGGACGCTCGGAGAACACGGCGCAGCCGGCCTCCAGCGCGGCGCGCACGAGCGCGGGACGCGAGGCCAGCGGCACGCTGACGAACACGGCGTCCGGCGTGATCTTGTGGAGCAGGGTATCGAGGCGGCTGAACGCGGGCGCCTTGTGCCCGAGGCCGCGCAGCTCGCGGCGCGCCGTGCCGCGCACGTCGGCGACGGCCACCAGCTCGCAGCCGGGCAGCGTTCCGGCCATCGCCGCATGGGCCGCGCCGCGCGCGCCGAGGCCGACGACCGCGACGGCGAGAGCGCCGTTACGGCCGGCCGGTGAATGCGAGGCGTCGCTGGAGCTGGAAGGGTCGATCGTCATGATCGTACGTTCGCCACCGGGATCCTCCCGGCTTGGGCTGCGAGACGAGGGGAGAAGCTACGGGGCCGCGCACGCTCTCACAAGCGCGATTCCGTTCGAGCCACGGAGCCCGCGCCACGGGCCGAAATGCCCCGCGCGGGGAACAACACGCGGCCCCTCGAGCGGAGACCGCGCACGACCGGACTCAGCCGGCCATCTTGAACTGGATCTGCACGTCCTGGCGGTCGCTCTCGTCCACCTTGAACAGCTCCGCGGGCGACAGCGTCAGCCAGCCGGCCACGATGTTGTCCGGCACCTGCTGGATGCGCGTGTTGAACATGGTCACGGTGTCGTTGTAGTACTCGCGACGGTCCGCGATCTGGTTCTCGAGATCGCTGATCCGGCTCTGCAGCTGGAGGAAGCCGGTGTTGGCCTTGAGGTCGGGATACGCCTCGGCCACGGCGAACACCTGGCCCAGCGCCTTCGTCAGCAGCCCTTCCGCCTCCGCGCGCTCGCCCACGCTGCGCGCCTTCATCAGCGCGCCGCGCGCTTCGCTCAGCTTGTCGAACACCGCGCGCTCGTGCTGCATGTAGCCCTCGCACGTGCTGACCAGCTTCGGCAGCTCGTCGTGCCGCTGCTTGAGCAGCACGTCGATGTTCGCCCACGCGCGCCCGATGCCGTTCTTGAGCGCGACCAGGCTGTTGTACAGGGACAGGAAGTACCCGACTCCGCCGATCAGGGCGAAGGCGAGCGCCACGGTCACCAGGATTTCCATCGGGTGCATCGTCGGCCTCCGTCTTCGAGTGCGCCCGGCCGCGGCCGGGCTGTGGATCACGGTTACGGGCGGTGGTGTGCGAGCCAATCCAGCCAGATGCCCAGTCCGAACAACGTGAAGAGAGGTCCGCCGACGAGCTGGCCCAGCGCCGAGGCGCCCAGTTCCAGGGCCAGCAGGCGCTCCGACTCCTGGCTGATCACGAACGTGCGCTCGTTCTCGCCCTGGCGGATCACTGCGGAGACTTCGTCGGTCGTGTGCTGGAGGCGCGCCGCGAACGCGTCCCCGGTGCCGGTCGCGGCCAGCGTGTCCTCGTCGGAGAGGCTGACGGCGTGCGGCTTCGGGGCCGCCGTGCCGAGCACGAAGATCTGCTGCCCGTCTTCGAGGATGCGTTCGCGGAAGCGCATGAGACCCATGCGCCACAGCGCCGCCAGCGCCAGGTGCTGCTCGGCGAAGTACGTCGCGTAGCACTCGGGCAGCGACAGGCCGTTGCACTCCTCGCTGACGCCGAACACGACCTTGCTCTCGGCGCCGCGCGGATACACGAGCGCGACGCCGGTCGCGTCGCGCAGGAAGAACGGGTGACCGGACGCGTTGCGATGGACGACGTGCCAGCCGTTCTTGGTGCGCGTCGAGATGTCGACCTCCCAGTACGCGCACGGCCGTCCGGAGAACGGCCCGGTGAACTGGCTGCGCGCCTCGACCTGGCCGTTCACTTCGACCAGCCCCATGGCCATGGAGCGGATGCGCGCGCTCGGCGTGTCCTGCATGAGCCGGCGCACGCGCAGGCGGCCGAAGCCGCGCAGGAACATCACCGGGCCGACCCCGAGCGCGAGCGTGGCGACGACGAGCGTGTTGCTGATGTGGGCCATCGCCATCCCCTAGAACGCGCCGTGCGCGCGCCAGAAATCCAGCGCGCTCGCCAGATAGACGAGCCCGGCCATGCTGAGCGCCGGGCCGAGCGCGGTGCCGAGCACGCGCCACGCCGGGACGGTGTAGCGCGAGAGCGCGGGTTCGCCGCCGCTCACCAGCAGGAAGTCCAGGTGTTCGCCCGAGCCGAGCCACAGGTCGGGGTCGCCGGAGGTCATGGCGCCGGCGCGCGGCGCCGGCCCGTCGACCGCCGCGAACGTGCGGCCGCTCGTGCCTGCGATCACGGCGTCGTCGGTGCCGGTGCGCGCCAGTTCGACGTCCTCGCCGATCGTCATCGGCCGGCCGTGCCGCGCGTAGCCGACGACGTGACACTCCGCGCCCACGAACAGAGCGCGTTCGACGAGCGTGAGCGCGAGACCGGTGCGATGCGCCCAGCGCATCTCGGGCGCGCGTTCGAGCAGCGTGCCGAGCTGCGCGCCCGGCGCCTCGCCGAACGCCAGCTCGCGCGTGGCCGTGACCGGCAGGTCGAGCAGCGCGCCGTGCTCCTGGACGCGCGCGGTCACGCCGCCGTCGATCAGGCGGAACGCGCGGCGCTCGTCCACGAACTGGGTGAGACGCCCGCGCCGGGCATGGATCTCGACCCGGAACGTGGCCGCCGGCTTGCCCGACAGCGGCGCGAACATCGGGCTGTCGAGGGCGACCTGGCCGCGCACCTGCACGAAGCCCGAAGGCAGATCGGCCAGCGCCGCGCGATGAAGCTTCGCGAACTGCTCGCGCAGGCGAAACGCGCGCAAGCCGTCGCTGAACCAGGGGGCGCCGAGCACGACAGCGGCCCCGGCCAGGGCGGCGCCGCCGGGGCTCGGGTGCAGGAAGACGGTCGGGTCCATGACCCGAGCGTTATCGGCGCGTTGCGCGGCGCTCCATAGCGTGAATTGTCGCGTGCGGCCGGACGGCGGGGCCCGGGGAGCCCGCCCGCGGGCCCCGCCCCCCCCACGCCTCTAGTCGCGCCCGGGAAGGTGGTCCGCGATCGTCCACAGCCCGGCCGCGGCCCAGATCAGGCGCCAGGCCTGGTGCGGGAACTGGAACGGCGCGATCGGGTTGACGAGGACGGCGATGGCCGCGTACGCGAAGAACGCCGGCCGCCGGCCGCGCCCGATCGCGATCCCGGCCGACAGCACGGAGAACACGCACGTCCCCCACGACAGCGCCCGGTGCAGCCCGGCGCCCAGGGCAGTGAACGCCGACGCGACGAGCAGGACGCCGAGCGCCCAGGCCAGCAGGCGCAGCACGCCGTCGAAGCTGGCCGGGCTCGAGCCCTTCGCGCCCCTGGCCATCAGCGCGCGCTCGCCAGGCCGCGGCCGCCGTCGATCGAGACGGTCGATCCGGTGATCCAGCCGGCGTCGTCGCCGAGCAGGTACAGCACGAGGGCCGCGACTTCGTCCGGCTGCCCGACGCGGCCGATCGGATGTGTGCTCTTCGAGCGCTCGAGGAACGCCGCATAGTCGGGCACGGCGTTCGACACGGTGTGCAGCTCGGTCACGACGACGCCCGGGTTCACCGCGTTCACGCGCACGCCGTGCGGCGCCAGGTCGAGCGCGGCGCAGCGCACGTACATGTCGACGCCGGCCTTGCTCACGCAGTACGCGACCAGGTTCGCGTAGGGACGGAACGACGCGACCGACGAGATCGTCACCAGGCTGCCCCGCGTCTCCTTGAGCAGAGGTGCGACGGCCATCGTCAGCACGTGCAGCGAGCGCAGGTTCGAGTCGAGCACACGATCCCATTCCTCGAGAGGCGTGTCCGTGACGCCGCCGCCGCCGATGACACCGGCCGCGTGCACCACGTGGTCGAGCCCGCCGAGCGCCGCGCGCGCGCCCTCGGCGAGGTGCGCGCACACGTCGGCCTCGCGGACGTCGCCCTCGATCGGGTGCGCGCGGCCGCCCAGCTCCACGACTTCCGCCTGCACCTCGCGCAGGCGCTCGCGGCGGCGGCCCGACAGCACGAGGTCCGCGCCTTCCACGGCCAGCGCGCGCGCCGCGGCCCGGCCGATGCCGCTCGTCGCGCCGGTCACGAGCGCGCGGCGGCCCGCGAAACGCCGCCCACCGTGCGCCGCCGGGCGCGTTTCCGTCTTCTCGCTCACGATTTCCCCCTCTCGATGTCGCGGATGCGCTGCGCGCGGCGCTCGTCGCCGCGCCCGCGGCGATACGCCCAGGCGCCGACCAGCAGGATGGCGAGGGCGTGCACCAGCCACCAGCCGGCCTGCAGGAACTGAAGCCCCTTCGGCAGCGTCATCGTCCCTCCTCCATCGATCCGGTCGCGGCGCCGGCCGCCAGCGACCGGATGAACGGCCGGTCGGCTTCCAGCAGATCGTCGAGCGAAATGTCCTGAGGCCGCTCCCAGCGCAGCGCGTGCACCGCCGCGCCCGGCACGAACGCGACGCTGTCGAGCGCGCATTCGATGAACGTGAGTTCCACCGCGACGCCGTGCGCGTACGTGTGGGACTGCGTGCCGAGCACGCGGCCGGCGCGGCCGCGCACGCCCAGCTCCTCGACGATCTCGCGCTCCAGCGCAGAGGCCGGCGTCTCTCCCGGCTCCAGCTTGCCGCCCGGGAACTCCCACTGGAGTCCGAGCGGCCCGCCCGGCGGGCGCTGCGTCAGCAGCAGGCGCCCGTCGCGCCACACCACCGCCGCCGCGACGCGCACGTGCTTCACGACGACGCCGCGCGGCGGAACGCCGGCGCCGGCGCCGCCCACACGGCCACGTCGCGCTCGAAGCGCGCGAGATATCGGCGGTCGCCGGCCTGGCGCGCGGCGATCGCGGCGCGCGCCGCGGCCGACAGGAACTGCGCGGTCGCCAGGTCGACGCGGCGCTTGAGCAGCGCGCGCGGCAGGCGCAGGTAGCCGGGCGGGTGATCGACGAGCAGCGGCGAACGCGCGAGCGCGAACAGGTCGCACGCGCGCTCGCCGCGCGGCACCAGGCCGCGCGCCTGCAGCAGGTGCGTGAACTCGTGGGCCACCGTGAAGTAGTCGAGGCGCCGCGGCCGCACCCACACGCCGGGCCGCTCGGGATCGAGCGAGCCCCAGCCCAGGATGCCGCGCTTCTCGGCGATGCCGACGCGGATGCTGAGCGCGTCCAGCTCGGGGAAGAAGCGGCGCACGAACTCGAGGCGCTGGCGGATGCGCTCCAGGTGACGCGACGCCAGCACGCGCCGCGAGTACGTCCAGCGCGGGCGCGCCTCGCCCAGCTCCATGGCCAGCTGCTCGAGCGGCCGGACGCGGCCGCGCGCGCGCGGGACGGACGTGGGTGTGCGCTGCGGGGAAGGCACGGAGCCGAGTTTCTAGCACAGCGCGCGCGCGCGCTCAATACCGGCGCCGCCGCCGGGGCGTGCACGCTCGATCGCGAGCGCGCCGCCGGACGCGCGCACGGCCCCGCGCGGGCACGTTCCGCGAATGCCGCTGGCCTTCACGCGGCCCGGTCTGCAATGCTGCCCGACCGTCATGAACAGCGCCCCTCACGCGTCGCCCGAACTGTCGATCGTCATCCCGGCCTACAACGAGGTGGAGAACCTCGCGCCGCTGCTCGCCGAGCTGCGCGCGGCGCTGGCGAGCGTCGACCGCAGTTACGAGATCGTGCTCGTCGACGACGGCAGCCGGGACGGCACCGCCGAGGCGATGGTCGACGAGGCGCGGCGCGACGGGCGCGTGCGCGCCGTGCGCCTGGCCGAGAACGCCGGGCAGAGCGCGGCGCTGGCGGCGGGACTGTCGCGGGCGCGCGGCGCCGTGATCGTGACGCTGGACGCGGACCTGCAGAACGATCCCGCCGACCTGCCGCGCGTGCTGGCCGCCCTCGACGGCGCGGACGTGGTGTCGGGCGTACGCGCCGAGCGCCGCGATTCGTGGGTGCGCCGCGTGTCGTCGCGCGTCGCGAACGCGGTGCGGCGGCGGGTGCTCGGCGACCCGATCACGGACATCGGCTGCTCGTTCAAGGCCTATCGCCGCGAAGCGCTGGAAGGGCTGCCCATGTTCGTCGGCGTGCACCGCTTCCTGCCCGCGCTGTGCGTGTTCCGCGGCGCCCGCCTGCGCGAGGTCGTGCTCACGCATCGCCCGCGCCGCCACGGCGTGTCGAAGTACGGCGTCGGCAACCGCCTGTGGCGCGGACTCAACGATCTCGTCGGCGTGCAATGGCTGAAGGGCCGTCTGGTGCGATACCGCATCCGCGAGGGGGACGAATGAACGACTGGTTTCGCTCGCCGCTCGGCTGGACCGCGCTCGGCTTCATTGGACAGGCGCTGTTCGGCTCGCGCTTCTTCGTGCAATGGTTCGCGTCGGAGCGACGCGGCCGCGTCGTGATCCCGGCCGCGTTCTGGCACTTGAGCCTGGTGGGCGGCCTGGCGCTGCTCGCGTACGCGTGGCACCGGCGCGATCCGGTGTTCGCGCTCGGCCAGGTCGGCGGCCTCGCGATCTACCTGCGCAACCTGACGCTGGCCAGGCGCGAGGCCGAAGGCGTGAGCGTGGCGCGGGACTGAGGTGCTGGCCCGGCCGCGTGTGGCGCTCGCGCTGCTGGCCGTGCTGCTCGCGGCCACGCTCGGCGCGATCGGCCTGATCGAGCCGACGGAGACGCGCTACGCCGAGATCGCGCGCGAGATGCGCGTGACCGGCGACTGGCTGATCCCGCGCCTCGACGGCATCCGCCACTTCCACAAGCCGCCGCTCGCCTACTGGGCCGGCGCGCTCGGCATGAGCGCGCTCGGCGAGAACGGCTGGGGCGCGCGCGTCGCGCCGTGGCTGGCGACGCTGCTCACGATCGCGTTCGCGATGCGCGCAACGCGCCGGCACCTGGCCTCCGCGCACGTCGCGGCCGGCAGACTGGCGTGGGTGCTGGGCAGCATGTTCATGGTGGTCGGCGCCGGGCGGGCGCTCGCGACCGACCCGTTCCTCGCGCTCGCCGCCGCCGGCTTCTGGGCGTTCGCGCCGTCGCCGCTGGCCGGCGCGTGGCTCGGCGTCGGCTTCCTGGCCAAGGGTCCCGTGGTGCTCGTCGTCACCGTGCTGCCGGTGCTCGCGCTCGCCGCGTGGCGCCGCTCGCGCGCGCCGCTCGCGTGGCTCGGGCCGGCACGGGGCTGGCTGCTCGCGGCCGCGATCGCGCTGCCGTGGTTCGCGTGGGTCGTGGCGCGCACGCCCGGGCTCGCCGGCTACCTCGTGGGCAACCAGGTGTGGCAGCGCTACACGACGACGACCCACCACCGCGGCGGGCCGCCCGAATACTTCGTCGTCGCGCTCGCGGCCGGAGCGATGCCGTGGACGTGGGCCGTGCTCGCCGGACTCGTGCGCGCGCTGCGCCGCGGCGAGCCCGCGGCCCAGGCGGCGGCCGCCTGGCTGCTCGCGCCGCTCGCGTTCTTCTCGTTCTCGGGCTCCAAGCTGCCGGCCTACCTCCTGCCATGCATGCCGGCCGCGGCGTGGCTGGCCACGCGCGAGCTGTCCGTGCCGTCGCGCCTCGCGCGGCGCGCGACGGCGCTCACGCTGCTGGCGATGGCGGCCGCCGGCTGGATCGCCGGCGGGCGGCTCGTGGCCCGGCTCGCCGGACTGCCGGACGGCGCCTCGGTCCCGCTGCCGGCGCCGGTGCACGCCGCGTGCGCGGCATTCGCGCTCGCCGCGCTCGCGGCGTGGCGCGGCGCGATCGAACGCGCGGCGCTCGGGGTGATGCTGGCGTGGACGGCGCTGGTCGTCGCGCTCGCGCCGTACGACGCCGGGCTCGGCTCGCCGCGCGGCGTCGCCCGCGTGCTGCGCGAGAACCGCACGCCGGGCGAGCCGGTCGTCGAGTACCGGAGGTTCAACGCCGGGCTGCCGTTCTACCTGGGCGAGAACGTGCGGCTGCTGGAAGTGCCGCGCGAGGACTTCTTCGAGGACGCGGCCGAGCGCAGCCGGGCCTTCGTCACGCGCGACTCGCTGGCGGCCTGGTTGGACGCGCGCCCGCGCGTGTGGCTGTTCGGGCCGGGCGACGAGAGCGCGGCGCTGTCGCGCGACCTCGGGGCCACGTATCGCGTGGTCGCGCGTACGCGCCACGACGCGCTCGGCCTGCTGTCGCGTTAGCCTTCGTCTCACCCCGCGGCGCGGCCGCCCGACATCGAAGCGCTTCCACGCGCAGCTCTTCGCCGCACCGGCCGCCGCCGAATCCGCGACGCGCGGTCCCATCGCGCGGCCCTTTCTGCCCACCTCCGGCCAGACTGGCTCCCTTCCGGCGCCATCGGGTCCCGAGCGGATGCAATTTGGGCGACGGCGCACCCGCGATGTTGCGTCGTGCACGGGGGCGTGCAGGTTGGCGCTCGCGCTCCGCGCCCGCGATCCGAGCCGCAGACGGACCCCCATCAGCGCGCCCAAGCATCTGTCGAATCGAGCACTCACTCGACTCCGTGCGTGATGTCGGAATGGGTCTGACGGCCCGGCCTGACGCTCCTGACCCGCGTGGCAGATTCCTTGCGAGATCGGCCGCGACTTCGTACGCCCGGGGGTCGCCGGGACCGCGTTCCGCTCATGGAAAGGAGCGCCTTAGCGCCGCACGGAAGCTTCCGCTACGCGAAACAAGACATGGGCCCCTCAGCAAGGGGCGTTCTCGAATGACCCCTCAATTCGGAGATGCCTTCATGAAGCGTTTCACCCTCATTGCGCTCGGTGTCCTGCTCGGCGCGGTCACGTTCGCGCCGCTCACGTTCGCGGCAACCACGGGTACGGCCACGGTCACGCTGGCCGCGTCGGCCAACGCGATGATCCAGATCCTGGATCCGGCCGTCACGCTCACCCCGACCGCCGCCGACTACGCGAACAACCTGGTCGACGCCATCGGGCCGGCGGGCCTGCGCGTCCAGGTCAAGACCAACTCCACGACCGGCATGATCCTGATGGTGCGCTGCGCCGACGCCGCGCCCCAGATCGCGCTCGCCGACCTGCTCGTCCGCACCCAGACCGCGCCCGGCGCCGGCGGCACCACGCTCGCCGGGTTCACGCCGATCACGGCCGCGAACCAGGACCTGTGGACCACGAACGTCGCCCAGCACCCGTGGCAGATCGTGACCACGGACATCCGCGTTCTCAACCTGATCAACTACAACGACGCCATTTCGGCGGGCACGACGGACTACACGAACACGCTCACGTACACGGTGGTGACGCAGTAGGCGGAGTCGACACAACCGCCGTCGCGACGGAGGCGCCCGCCCCTCGGGCGAATCCGCGCGACGCGCGGGATCCAAGAGGCAGCACAACCCCTCAACGCAAGGAGATCCCCCGATGAAGCGCACTCCTCTCCTCGCCTCGGCGCTGGTGGCCGTGGCGCTGTCGGTTCCGGCCGCGTCGTTCGCGGCGACCACGGGCACGGCCACGGTCACGCTGGCCGCGTCGGCCAACGCGATGATCCAGATCCTAGATCCGGCCATCACGCTCACCCCGACCACCACCGACTACGCGAACGACTTCGTCGACGCCGCCGGCGCCGCGGGTCTGCGCGTCCAGGTCAAGACCAACTCCTCGACCGGCATGGTCCTGATGGTGCGCTGCGCCGACGCCGCGCCCCAGATCGCCCTCGCCGACCTGCTCGTCCGCACCCAGACCGCGGCCGGCACCGGTGGCACGACGCTCGCCGCCTACTCGGCGATCACCGCCGCGAACCAGAACCTGTGGACGACGACCGTCGCCCAGCACCTCTGGCAGATCGTGACCACGGACGTGCGCGTGCAGAACCTCATCAACTACGACGACGCCATCTCGGCGGGCACGACCGACTACACGAACACCCTCACCTACACGGTGGTGGCGCAGTAGCCGCGAAGGGGACCGGGGCGGCCCTCGAAAAGCCGCCTCGGGACCCATGACGGAGAAAACGATGATCGCTTCGGATGGGGATCCGAACATGACGCGCAGCACCTGCGTGGCCTCGCTCTGTCTGTTGCTCGGCGCCGGCGTTCCGGCGGCGGCACAGGCAGAGCGCAGCCGTTCCGCCGAGGCCGCCTCGGCCAAGGCCACGGTCGCGCAGATCAACATCCTGACGCCGGCCCTCGTGCTCGCGCCGACCGCGACCGACTATGCGAACAATTTCGTCGAGGCCGCCGGCGCTTCGGGACTCCAGGTGCAGGTCAAGAGCAACTCGATCACCGGCATGTCGCTGTCCGTGCGCTCGAGCGGCGCGCCGCAGATCGCGCTCGCCGACTTCCTGGTGCGCACGACGACGGACCCCGGCCCGCTCGGCTTCCGGCGCAGCACGTACACGGCGCTGCCGACGACGGACCTGCTGATGTGGTCCACGCTCGTGCGCGTGAACGGCTGGCGGACCGTCACGACCGACGTGCGCCTGCAGAACATCTTCAACTACAACGACGCGGGCGGCGCCGGGACCACGAGCTACACGAACACCCTCACGTACACGCTGGTCGTGCAATGAGCGCGCGCGCGTGGTTCGATCGGCCGTTCGGCGCGGCGCTGGCGTTCGGCGCGGCCTTCGCGTTCGGCGCGACGCTCGCGCCGGCGACGTGCGACGCGCAGATCCTGGCCCAGGTCACGCCGGTCAAGTACAACCTGACGACGAAGCGCAGCGATCCCATCAGCCGCGACGTGCAGGTCGCGAACCTGGGCGACGAGCCGGTCGTCGTGCACGTGCGACTCAGCGACTGGACACTGAGCGAGGACGGACAACTGAGTCTGGCGCCGCTCGGCTCGACGCCGGTCACGCTCGAGCACTTCGTGCGCTTCGAGCCGACGCAGTTCTCGCTCGGGCCCGGCGAGTCGGGCCTCGTCCACGTCACGCTGCAGCTGCCGCTCGACGGACCGCCGACGCGTTGGGGCGTGCTGCTCAGCGAAGTGCGACCCGCCGTCCCCAAGCCGTCGAACCTCGGCCCGCGTGCGATCGCCGAGCTGGGCACGACGCTGTACCTGTCGAGCGTCGAGCCCGAGAAGGTGGCGCCCGAGTTGACCGGGCTCGAGGTGAGCGCGCTCGGCGGCGATTCGCTGGAGGTCGCGGTGCGCATGAAGAACGCCGGCGACCGTCACTACTACGTCTCGGGCGATCTCGCGATCGCCGATTCGACGGGCGCCCAGGTGGCGAGCGGCACGTTCGGCACCGGCGTCGTCCTTCCCGGAGGCAAACGCAACTTCACATGGACGTGCACCACGCCACTCAAGCCTGGACGCTATTCGGCGACGGCCACGCTGGACACGGGTCAGCCCGAGCTGACGGTCGGCGAGACCCGCTTCCGCTGGCCTCTGCCGGCCCGGCCCACCGGCCCGGTCGCCGAGCGCTCGCCGCACTAGCGTTCGCCGCGCTCGCCGCGTTCGCGGGAAGCGCCTGCCCCGCCCGATCGTCGACGGCCGACGGTCGAGGCGGGGATTCGGCGTTTTCTAGGGGACTGTGCGCGGCGGTCGTGGATTCCGCCGCGAGTGCGCCCGAGCGCGGCGTTTTCGCGGGCGGCGCGCCAGCCGACAGCGCGAGCGCGGCGACCGCGGGAGGCGCTCCGCTCCTGCTCGCGACGACGCCGTCCGCGGCCGACGCGGTCGCGTCGTGGGGCGCGGCGAGCGCGAGCGGCACGGGCTTCACGGTGCGCCGCGTCGTGAATCCGCGCTACCGCCCACCGCTCACCGCGTCCGGCCTGGCCGGTCCGGCCACGACCGGCGCCTTGAGCGCGCTCGATCACGCGCACGCCCAGGTCGTGAATCGCGGCGCGGGGCCGACGCTGACGCGCGAGTGGGAGTTCGCGGCCGGCCGCGCGTATCGCGGAGAGCGCGCGTTCGAGCTGTCGGCGGCCGGCGCGACGCGCGATCAGGCGAGCGGACTGCGCCAGATGCGGCTCGACGCGCGCGACACCGGCTGGCAGGGCAGCGTCGGCGACGTCCCGCCGCTTTCCCTGGGCGGCGTCGCGTCGCTGCAGCGCCTGCGCGGCGCCCTGTTGCACGTCGACCTGCCGGGCGGCGGCGTGGCGCATGCCCTGGGCGGCGGCGAGACGCCGCTGCCCGGCATCACGCCGCGCAAGCTGCGCCTGGGCGGCGCGGCGCTGGAAGAGCGTCCGTTCGACGAGGCCACCGTCTCCGCGTCGTTCCTCGGCTTCGCGCGCGGCGTCGCGCCGCATGGCGCCGGCGTGCCCGCCGACCCCGACTCGATGGGCGGCGCCGGCGGCGTGGCGACGTTCGGCATTCGCGCGCCGCTGGCCGCGAGCCACGTCGCGTTCGCGGTCTCGGGCGGCTATCACAACCTGGACGGCGAGCGCGGGCTGACGGCGCGCCAGGCGCTCGACTGGAACCTGGCCACGCCGCTCGTCGCGCTGGCCCTGCACGACGAGCGCGCCAGCCGGCGCGCGCGCATCGTCGGCACCGAGACGTTCCTCGCCGCGCCGCGCGCCGAGGACCGCTGGAACGCGCAGCTGCGCGGCGGGCAGGGTCGGCTGGAGAGCCATTTCACGGGCGTGCTGCGCGACGGCGGCGATTCGTCGCTGGCCGCGCACACCGTGCAGCTCGGCGGCTCCGGCAACCTCGGTGCTTCCGCGTGGTACGCGGGGATCGACCACACGTGGGACCGCCGCGGCGCGCCCGGCATCGGCGAGCGCCGCCTGAGCGTCAGCCTCGGCAACATGGGCGCGGGCGGCGTGTCGACGCTGTTGCGCGCGGATCGCACCGGCGACGACGCGGGGCGCACCAGCCTGGCGCTGGCCGACGAGACGTCACTGCCCCTGCCGCGCGGCGGCCGCGTCGACGTCGAGCCGCGCGGCCTGTGGACCGAGCGGCGCTTCGGCGACGCGCTCGTCACGACACGCCTGAGCTGGCCGATGCGCCCGCTGTCCGGCCGGCTCACCGGCGCGCTGGCCGTGGGCGCGAGCCGCGACGAGGGCTTCCGCGGGCGCGTGCGCGAGGCCGAACTGGGCTTCGCGTTCGTGCCGCGCCCGCGCGACCTCGGCAACGTCGACGTGCGCCGCGTGTCCGAGAACGGCACGACGCAGTACGAGTACACCGCGGCGTACGACGTGCAGGCCGCGCGCTACGAGTCGGCGGGCGGCGGGTTCCTGGCGCGGCGCGACTCGAATCGCGTCGTGGTGCACGTGCTGCGCGCCGGCAACCGCAGCGGCGTCGGCGACGCGCTCGTGAGCCTCGACGGCAAGGAGCTGCGCTTCACGGATGCGGACGGCCTGGCCACGTTCGATCGCGTGGCGCCCGGCGTCCACGTCGTCGCCATCGAGGAGCGCTCGCTGCCCGTCCCGTACCGCGTGTCCAGCTCGACGCGCGTATTCGTGACGGTCGAGCGCGGGCGCCTGCCGGACCCCGTGGAGTTCGAGATCGCGCGGCCCGCGAAGCGCCAGGTCTTCGGGAGCGACGGGCAGTAGCGCGCGGCGCACGGCGGCGCGCGGCACGGCGGCGGCGCGCGTCAGCGAGCGCGAACGGGGGCGAGCGCGCCGGGTAGCGCCCGCGGCGGGCGGTCTATAGTGCGCGAACGCTCCCCGCGTGACTATGGACCGGTCTCTTCAGCTCCGAGGATGGATCCTCGAGGAGTTCTTCATGCGCAATTCCCTACCGCTTCTCGCCCTCTGCCTCGCGTCCCTCCTGGCTCCCGCCGGGGCCCGGGCCGCGGTCACGTTCGCCGGCATCGACGGCTTCAGTTCGACGGTCATGCAGGAAGGTCAGAGTTCGTTCTCGGGCCTCGGCCTGCGCACGCGCATCACGTCCGACCGCCTGATGACCGGCTTCTCGATCATGCCGACCGTCGAGTGGTGGCGGAGCAGCGCGAACATCCAGCCGTTCAACATCCGCACGTCGCGCAACGACGCCGCGCTCGGCGCCGACCTGCGCTACGACATCCACACCAAGAGCATGAAACCGTACGTCGGCGTCGGCTTCTTCGCGCACTTCCTGTCGACGTCAGTGGACGCGCCGCAGCTCGGCCTCGACCACGCCAGCGATGCGCTGATCAAGGGCGGCCTGGCGGCGCTCGGCGGCGTGCAGTTCGGCCTGGCGGGGAAAGTCGACAACTTCCTCGAGCTCAAGTACCACCACCTGCCGGGCTACCGTCAGGTGAAGCTGAACTGGGGCCTCGCCTACAACTTCTAGGCGGCGCGAGGATCAGTACGAGAAGCCGAGCAGTCCCGGATCCGGCATGAAGTCCGGGCTCCACGCGTCGGGCATGACTTCGACCTCGCACTCCTGGGGCACGACGCTCGTCGTCGCCTGCTTGATCTCGGCGATGATCTGCGGCGCGTAGGGGCAGAACGGCGTCGTCAGCATCATGCGGATGAGCGTGCGCCCGGGCTGGATCAGGACCTCGCGGATGAGCCCGAGGTCGATGACGGACAGCCCGATCTCGGGATCCATCACGGTTTCGAGCGCGGAGCGCACGGCCAGCTCCTGCTGGGTCGGCGCGGCCGCTGGCGGCGTGCCGGCGGGCGGCGGGCTCGCGGCGGCCGCGTTCGCTTCGGCGCCGCTCGGCGCGGCGGGCGGCGTCTGCGCCGCGTCGGACGCGGCGGCTTCGGGCTTGGAATCGCGTTCTTCGCTCATGACCACCCCACCTGGATTTCATCGCCTTGCACGCGCACCGAGTACGTCGGCACGGGCGCCGTCGCGGGCAGCGCCTTCACCGCGCCGGTGCGCACGTTGAAGCGCGCGCCGTGCCGCGGACATTCGATCACGTCACCATCGAGCACGCCCTCGGCGAGCGGTCCGCCGTCGTGCGTACACACGTCCTCGAGCGCGAAGTAGTCGCCGGCCACGTTGAACACGGCCACCGACTGGTCCTCGACCCGCACCACCTTGACGCCGCCCGGCGGGATCTCGCCGACGCGCGCCACGGTCACGAATCCGTCCGCCGACTGCGTCGTCACGCGTCCTCCTCGTCAGGCCACTGGTTCAATCCGTAGACGCCGCCCTTCAGCGTCTTCAGCGCGAGCAGCGCGCACTTGAGGCGCACCGGACCGAGCTCGATGCCGAGCATCTCGAGGACGTCGTCGCGCGAGATCTTCTTCACTTCGTCCAGCGACCGGCCCTCGACGCGCTCGCACAGCATGGATGCGGACGCCTGGCTGATGGAACAGCCCTGGCCGCTGAAGCGCACCTGCTCGATGACGCCGTCCTTGAGCTTGAAGTCCATGCGCAGCTTGTCGCCGCACAGCGGATTCGCGTCCTCGTACGTGATGTCGGCCTTGTCGATCGTGCCCTGGTTCCGCGGGTTCTTGTAGTGATCGAGGATGTTCTCGCGGAACAGATCGTCCCAGTCGCCGCTCATCGCGCGAACACCTTGCGCGCGCGGTGCAGACCGGCGATCAGCGCGTCGACGTCCTCGCGCACGCTGTAGCAGTGGAACGACGCGCGCGCCGAAGCCGCCACGCCGAGCTTCTCGTGCAGCGGCATCGCGCAATGGTGCCCCGCGCGCACCGCGATCCCGTCCTGGTCGAGCACGGTGGCGACGTCGTGCGGATGGATGCCGTCCAGCGTGAACGCGATCACGCCGCCGCGCTTCTCGATCGGCGGGCCGAGCACGGTCAGGCCCGGCACTTCGCGCAGGCGCTCCATCCCGTAGCCGGCCAGCTCGCGATCGTGCGCGAACACCGCGTCCATGCCGACCGCGCTCAGCCAGTCGACGGCGGCGCCCAAGCCGATCGCTTCGGCGATACACATCGTGCCGGCTTCGAATTTCCACGGCAGGTCGTTCCACTTGGAGCCCGTCAGCTTCACTTCGCGGATCATCTCGCCACCGCCGAGGAACGGCGGCATGGCTTCGAGGATCTCGCGCCGGCCCCACAGCACGCCGATGCCGGTCGGCCCGAGCATCTTGTGCGACGTGAACGCCACGAAGTCGGCGCCCAGCGCGCGCACGTCGAGCGACGTGTGCGCCGCGCTCTGCGACGCGTCGATCATCACGGTGGCGCCCGCGGCCTTCGCGGCGCGCACGATCTCGGCCGCCGGGTTCACGGTGCCGAGCACGTTCGACACGTGCACGAACGACACCAGCTTCACGCGGCCGTCCGCGAGCAGCTTCGCGTACGCGTCGAGATCGAGTTCGCCGGAGCCCGTTACCGGGACGTAGCGGATTTCGATCGCGGGACGCTCCGCGGCGAGGATGTGCCACGGCACCAGGTTCGAGTGGTGCTCCATCTCGGTCAGCACGATCGCGTCGCCGTCCTTCAGCGCCCAGCGCGCCCACGCGTAGGCCACGAGGTTCATGGCCTCGGTGCTGTTGCGCGTGAAGATCACCTCGCGCGGCGAGCCGGCGTTGATGAAGTTCGCGACCTTGCGCCGCGCGTCCTCGTACGCGGCCGTCGCTTCCTCGGCGATGCGGTACACGCCGCGATGGATGTTCGCGTTGATGGTCCGGTAATAGCGGTCCATCGCGTCCAGCACGGCGTCCGGCTTCTGCGACGTCGCCGCGCTGTCCAGATAGACGAGCGGCTTGTCGCGCGCCGTGCGGAAGATCGGGAACTGCTGGCGCAGCGCCGCCGCGTCGAACGCGCCCGGCGCCGCCCGATCGGGCGTGCGGTGCGCGGTCGCGGAAGCGCCAGCGTCTCGAGGGGTCACGATCGTCATCCGATCTTGCGTTCGATCTCGGCCCGCATCTGGTCGCGCACGCTCTCGAGCGGAATGCGATCGAGCACCGGTGCGAAGAAGCCTTCGACGATGAGGCGCTGGGCTTCCGACTTCGGCAGCCCGCGCGCCATCAGGTAGTACATCTGCTCCTCGTCGACGTGGCCGATCGTGGCGCCGTGCGTGCAGCGCACGTCGTTCGCCAGGATTTCGAGCCCGGGGATCGAGTCGGCGCGCGCCTGGTCGGACAGCAGCAGGTTGCGGTTCGCCTGATACGCGTCCGTGCGCTGCGCGCCTTCGCTGACCTGGATCAGGCCCTGATACACGCTGCGCGCGCGATCCTTGAGGCAGCCCTTGATGAGCAGGTCGCTCGTGGTGTGGTCCTTCAAGTGGCGCTGCAGCGTGTGCAGATGGAAGTGCTGGCGCTGGTCGCCGAACATGAAGCCGTGCACGAACGCCTGCGCGCCCGGACCGTCGAGATCGTAGTACGCGTGCGACTTCACCATGCGCCCGCCGATCACGGTCTGGATCCACTGCAACTCGCCGTCGCGCGCGACGCGCGCGCGCGCGTTCGAGTAGTGGAACACGTTGCGACCCCAGTCCTGGAGCGTCGCGTAGACGAGACGCGCGCCTTCGCCGACGAACACTTCCGTGCCGCCCGCGTGGAACGCGACGCCGTCCGCCGTCTCGGACAGCTGCTCCTCGATGACCGTCGCACGAGCGCCCTCGCCGAGCACAATCACCGTGCGCGGCGCGGCCAGCGCGCCGGCGGTGAGGTTCTGGAACAGGCGGATGGGCAGCGCGGCTTCGACGCCGTCCGGCACGTACACGAACGCCCCGCCCGAACGCAGCGTGGCGCCGAGCGCGACGTACCAGTCGTAATCCGGCTCGAGGCGGCTGCCGAGCAGCGCCTGCACGCGGTCGCCGTGCTGCTTCACCGCGCGCTCCATCGAGCACACGATCACGCCCTGCTTCTCGAGCGCCGGATGCGTCTGTTCGAGCACGATGCCCGAGTCCTGCTGGACGACGAGCGCGACCTGCGACGCCTCGCCGGCCAGACGCTCGACCACGATCGCCGGGAGGTCTTCGAGGTTTCGCGCGCGCGCCGGCACGCGGAACGGATCGAGGTCCGGCAGCGCGGCTTCCAGCGAACGGAAGTCGATGCGCCGCCACAGCTCGCTCTCGCGGTTCGGGAACGTCAGCGTCTTCAGGATGCCGGCGGCCGCGCGACGGCGTTCGAGCGACCACACCGGCTCGGCGGATGCCGAGGCCAGGGCGCGCTCAGCCCACGCCGCGTCGAATCCGGTCGTCGAGTTCTGGACTTGCGTCGTCATCCGACCGAGCCCTCCATCTGCAGCTGGATCAGACGATTCATCTCGACCGCGTACTCCATCGGCAGCTCCTTCACGATCGGCTCGATGAAGCCCGAGACGATCATGGCCGCCGCCTCTTCCGCGCCGATGCCGCGGCTCATCAGGTAGAACAGCTGCTCGTCGCCGATCTTCGACACGGTCGCTTCGTGACCGATCGTGACCTTGTCCTCTTCGATCTCCATGTACGGATACGTGTCGGAACGCGAAGCCTCGTCCAGGATCAGCGCGTCGCAGTTGACCGTGCTGCGGCAGTTCTCGGCGCCCTTGATCACCTTCACGAGGCCGCGGTAACCGGCGCGACCGCCGTCCTTGCTGATCGACTTGGAGATGATCTTGCTCGACGTGTTCGGCGCCGCGTGCACGGCCTTGCCGCCCGCGTCCTGGTGCTGGCCCTTGCCGGCGAACGCGATCGACAGGATCTCGGCGTGCGCGCCCGGCTCCATCATGTAGACGGACGGGTACTTCATGGTGAGCTTGGAGCCGAGATTGCCGTCGACCCACTCCATCGTCGCGTCGCGGTAGGCGACGGCGCGCTTCGTGACCAGGTTGTACACGTTGTTCGACCAGTTCTGGATCGTCGTGTAGCGGCAGCGCGCGCCCTTCTTGACGATGATCTCGACGACCGCCGAGTGCAGCGAGTCGCTCGAGTAGATCGGCGCCGTGCAGCCTTCGACGTAATGCACGTACGCGCCTTCGTCGACGATGATGAGCGTGCGCTCGAACTGGCCCATGTCCTTCGTGTTGATGCGGAAGTAGGCCTGCAGCGGCACGTCGACGTGCACGCCCTTCGGCACGTAGATGAACGAACCGCCCGACCACACCGCGGAGTTCAGCGCCGCGAACTTGTTGTCGGTCGACGGAATCACCGTGCCGAAGTACTCCTTGAACAGGTCCTCGTGATCGCGCAGGCCGTGGTCGGCCGACAGGAAGATCACGCCCTGCTTCTCGAGCTTCTCCTGGATCTTGTGGTACACGACCTCGGAGTCGTACTGCGCGCCGACGCCGGACAGGAACTTCTGCTCGGCTTCAGGAATGCCCAGCTTGTCGAACGTGCGCTTCATGTCGGCCGGCACGTCGTCCCACGACTTCGTTTCGCCTTCCGTGGGCTTCACGTAGTAGTAGATGTTCTGGAAGTCGATCTGGCCGACATCGCCGCCCCACGTGGGCATCGGCTTCTTCTCGAAGATCTCGTAGGCCTTCACGCGATAGTCGGTCATCCACTGCGGCTCGCCCTTCATCTTGGAAATCTGCTCGACCACTTCACGATCGAGACCGCGACGGGACTTGAAGACGAACTGGTCCTCGTCGTGGAATCCGTACTTCTCCGCGTACTGGTCGCGGACGCCGAGTTCGGGTGTCGTGCTCATTGCGCCGCCACCTCCTTGCCTTCGCCGACCCAGTTGTAGCCCTTCTTCTCCAGCTCGAGCGCGAGTTCCGGCCCACCCGAGAGCGTGATGCGGCCGT